>Ga0209647_1002112_pt1 | contig 16227 bp, 15 predicted proteins | sample GraSoi_2013_60cm_FD_185827 | JGI IMG/M metagenome (GOLD analysis project Ga0209647, IMG submission 185827) | Grasslands soil microbial communities from the Angelo Coastal Reserve, California, USA - Sample 9_17_2013_60cm (SPAdes) (version 2) | ecosystem: Environmental > Terrestrial > Soil >...
CATCCACCGCCAGCATAAAGAAGCGCGAAGGGCGAGACATTGCCTCTTCTAATTGATGTCCTATATACGCATGAATCATTTCTATTCAGATTTATACTAGTTCTACAAGGACCTATTCCATGATAGACTTGACAACACGCTGCATATTCTAAGATAATCGATATTGTATCTTTCCCATATTAATTTCCACACAACACCGTGGAAGGATCATCTATGGTAATGGAAACATTTGGATCACATCAGTATCCTGGACGCCTCTTCATCGTTGAGGGGGTTGATGGCTCTGGAAAAAGTACACAGATTGCCCTGCTCCGTCAGTGGCTAATCAGCGAGGGATATACCGTCTTCTTCAGTGAATGGAACTCGTCCCCGCTCGTCAAGAAGACAACCAGCCGGGGTAAGAAAAAGCAATTATTGACGCCGACTACTTTTAGCTTGATTCATGCCACGGATTTCGCCGACCGTACAGAGCACGATATAATTCCTCCCCTCAAAGCCGGAGCTATTGTCCTGGCAGATCGTTACATTTATACTGCCTTTGCCCGTGATGTAGCCCGCAACGTAGATCGCCAGTGGGTACGTGAACTCTACCAGTTCGCGGTCAAACCAACGGTGGCGTTTTATTATCGCGTGCCTTTAGAGGTATCCCTCAGCCGCATCCTCACCGGTCGTACCGAACTTAAATACTATGAAGCGGGCATGGATCTGGGACTGAGTACTGATCCATCCGAGAGCTTCAAATTGTTTCAACAACGGATTGTCAACGAGTATGATACGATGGTGGATGAATTTGGGCTGACGGTAATGAACGCGACGCTTCCCATCCCGGAACAACAACGGCGTATGCGCAAGATTATACGTCCTTACTTACAGGGCGTACGACGTATCCGCTCCTCCGCCCAGGAATCGGCATGGGCTGGACTGGCACGCGAGATGCGGCCATCACATATAGATCTACATGAACGAGGTGAGCAATGAGTACGGTGGCGGAACGTGGGCAAGGGGGGTCATTGAAAGCAAAAACCACGCTTGTAACAGAGAGGGACACTATGACCAGGCTTGCATTTTATGGCATTGATGCTATTCATCTGAAAGAACGCGATGAACTGTTACCGGGTCGCCTGGTCGTCATTGAGGGAACAGATGGGGTCGGTCGTTCAACCCAGTTGCACCTGCTGCGTCCCTGGTTGGAGAGTAGTGGCTACGCGGTTGTTGACACCGAGATGACGCGCTCAGATCTGGTGGGAGCAGGGCTCAAGCAGGCCAAAGAAGGCCACACCCTTGGACCAATCACCCTCAACCTTTTCTATGCCACCGATTTTGTTGATCGCTTTGAAGGCCAGATCCTACCAGCCCTGCGGGCAGGCTTTATCGTGCTTACCGACCGCTACATTTATTCTTTGATGGCCCGTGCCCTGGTACGTGGTGCCGATCCCAGGTGGATCCGCTCTATTTACGGACTTGCGGTCAAACCGGATATCATCTTCTACCTACGTATTGGCGTCGAAGATTTAATACCACGCGTCCTCCAACGCGGCGGCTTCGATTTCTGGGAATCAGGTATGGATATGCGTTTAGGCGGCGACCTTTTCGAGAGCTTTATGGGCTATCAGACGCGCCTGCTAGACCAATTCAACGCCATGTCCCAGGGGTACAACTTTGAGGTGATCGATGCCAGCCAGCCCGTTGAACGCATCGCTGAACAACTCAAAGCGAAAATTTTGCCCCTGTTACCAGAAGGGTAAGCGTATAAGCGATATAAAAATAGCCTCGGCACAGTGCCGAGGCTATTTTTATATCGCTTATACCCTATTCCAACACCTGTGCTTCTTCCACAATATAACCCTCCTTGCGTAGGCACTGGAGCAATTGATCACATTGGGCACGATCGCGCGTTTCCAGGGTCAACGTTTCTTCGCGCTGCATAATGGGCAGTCGACTGGAAATACGCTGGTGGCGCACATCGATGACGTTGATACGCATGTCAGCGATGATCGTGAGCAGGCGCATCAACTCGCCGGGACGGTCCGTTAGTCGTGTATGAATAACAAAGTAGCGTCCAGCAGCAGCCAGGCCATGTTCAATGAAACGGCTCACGAGATTAATGTCAATGTTACCGCCTGTTAAGGGTACCAGAACTTTTTTACCTGGCAATTTAATTGTTCCACTCAGAAGGGCCGCGACTCCTACGGCTCCGGCTCCTTCGACCAGCATCTTGTTACGTTCCATTAAGAGCAGGACCGCACTGATAATAGCCTCATCATTGACCAGGACAACATCATCAACCAGCTGCTGGATAATAGAGAAGGTCAGGGCACCAGGTCGCTTGACAGCAATACCATCGGCAATCGTGGCAATCATGGGCAACGACTGCAGTTCACCGGCATCAAGTGAGGAGCGGCAGCTCCCAGCGCCCGCAGCCTGGACACCGATGATTGTAATATCAGGGCGCAGCGCACGAGCAGCAATAGCAATCCCAGCAATAAGGCCGCCTCCGCCAATAGGAACGACCAGCGCATCAGCATCAGGTAGATCGCTCAGCATCTCCAGGCCAAGAGTACCTTGCCCAGCGATAACATCTGGATCGTCAAACGCATGGATAAAGGTCGCGCCCGACTGCTTCTGCAGATCCAGGCAATGTTGATAGGCATCATCATAGGTAAAGCCATGGAGGACGACATTGGCCCCGTAGCCCTGCGTCGCTGTGACCTTGGCGAGAGGCGCAGTTTCCGGCATGACAATGGTACATGGTATGTTATAGTTAGCCGCCGCGATGGCTACGCCCTGGGCATGATTACCAGCAGAGGCCGCAATTACACCGCTGCGATATTCTTGCTCGGATAAGCGTGAGAGCTTGTAACTGGCACCACGAACTTTAAAGGAACCGGAACGCTGCATATTCTCAGCCTTCAAATAAACATCCGCGCCCGTAAGGTCATGCAATGTACGTGAGGGTTCGAGTGGTGTATGGTGGAGACGGGGCTTAAGCAGTTTGTGGGCTTTCCAGATATCGGCTATGGTAACCGCCTCTTTGGCAAACTGGGCGTCAACAGCAGATGGAGCAAGATCATTTTCAATCAAGCGCATGACGGGTACGGTTCCTTTCAGTCCAGCGCTGGAACATACCACGTTCATTGTGGTGTAAAAAGTTATGAGGAGATTATACAGTATGAGGGAAGAGGACACAATATCCAGGATACCCCGACCTTGGATGAGAAGGCAGAATCAGCTCCGGCAACAGATAACCAAACGATGATGTAGCATAATTGGGGCTGATCACGACCTCTTTATATGTTAGACTAGACGTGGTAAAGACAGATGAACATTTATATAGCTATATTACAAGGAGATAGGATTATTATGTCTATATCAAAACAACCACAGACAGGCTTTGCTGAACTCAATGGCACCAGGCTCTATTATGAAGTGGCGGGTGAAGGCCATCCCCTGGTCTTAGTGCATGGTGGGCTGGTAGATAGGCGCTTATGGAACGATCAATTTGACGTCTTCGCGCAGCACTACAAAGTTATTCGCTACGATATACGGGGCTTTGGAGATTCTGGCCTGGTCACGGCTGATACGCAGCCATACTCATTACGAGGGGACCTGTATGCCCTGCTGCAATGGCTGGGCATCGAGAAAACGTACGTTCTGGGTTTATCCATGGGTGGTGGAATGGCTATTGATTTCACGCTCACTTATCCTGAGATGGTGGATGCGCTCATTCCGGTCGCGGCAGGCGTGAGCGGTTTCCAGTCTAAAGCAGAAGACGACCCGGTGAGTGCGGCCAGAGGTGCCGCCATAGACGAAGCTTTTGCCCAGCATGACATTCCACGTGCGGTCGAAATATCACTACAGATGTGGACCGATGGTCCAGGACGCTCACCTGAAGAGGTTGACAGCACCGTACGCGAACGCGTACGTGCCATGACGACACGCAACTGTAACCGACCAGATGATGAGAACGCTTCATTTCCGCAGAAGATAGAGCCTCCGGCTATCACGCGCCTGAATGAGATCCACGTGCCCACTCTGATTATCGTCGGCGACCAGGATATACGCGACATCTCGATCATCGCAGATATGCTTGAGTCAGGCATTGCTGGCGCGAAGAAGGTCATCATTCCTGGCACAGCTCATCATTTAAATATGGAGAAGCCACAAGAATTCAATCAGATTGTGCTAGATTTTTTAGCAGGGCTGTAAGTCCTAAAGAACAGGGAGAAACCAAAACAATATGTCTCAAAATGAGACATATTGTTTTGGTTTCTCCCTGTTCTCTAAATTTATACGATAAACTTGCCCGCTTCGTAGCAGAGTTGCCCATCGGCGTAGACTTTGCCTTCGCGCAGATCACAGACCATATCCCAGTGCAAACCCGACTCGTTGACACCGCCCGATTCGGGTAGAGAGGCCCCAAGGGCCATATGCATGGTGCCCCCGATCTTCTCATCAAAGAGCGTATCTTTGGAGAATTGCTTGATGTTGTAGTTCAAGCCAAAGGCAACCTCACCAAGGTAACGCGACCCGGCATCGGTATCGAGCATGGCGTTAAGAAAATCCAGGCCTTTGCTGGCGCTACTCTCAACGACCTTACCATCATTGAAGGTCAGACGCACGTTCTCCACTTCGTTGCCATCATACAGGGCGGGATAACTGAAGCTAACAGTGCCGTTGACCGAATTTTCGATAGGTCCGCTGAAGACTTCACCATCGGGAAAGTTTTCTGTACCTGCACAGTTAATCCATTTGCGCCCACCCACGCGATAAGTAATATCTGTATCAGGGGCGACGATGTGAATTTCATCGTGCTGGTCGAGGAATTCGACAATACGCTGCTGCTCAGCATGAACTTTACGCCACCCGGCAACAGGATCGTCTTGATCGAGCAGACCTGCGGTATATACAAAATCTTCGTAATCGCTCAAGGACATGCCCGCATCTTGAGCGTGGGCATAGGTAGGAAACAATGTTCCGCACCAACGGGTCTCCCCCTTGCTCAGCCGCTCCAAAGAACGTTTAAAGAGGCCAGCGCGCGCCTCGCGCCTCTTCGCTATCCGTTTGGGATCAACACCGCTCAAGCTTTTGGTGTTTTGTGAAGCCCAGATAGTCAGCTCAGCATCAAAATAATCGATCTCAAGCTTGTCAACTTCAGAAATATACGTAAGTTGTTCGTCGTTGGCTTCCTGATAGAAGACTTCCTGCAATCCTTCAAGCCAGATGTCAGGTGTAACATGAGCACCTGCTCGTAGAGCCTCACGCTGAATCTCGCGAATTAGTGGTTCAGCACAAGCCGGGCCAGAGAGGATGAATGTATCGCCCGGCTTCAACCTCAGCGAATAGGTCACCAGCACCCTGGCCAATTTTTGGTGACGTGGATCTGCCATATAAAAACTCCTTTTCCTTTCCGAGTGGGCATTGAGAGACTCCAGGTCTCCATACCACCTGTCCGAGTGGGCATTGAGAGACTCCAGGTCTCCATACCACCTGCGGTGGCTCGCTCTTTCCTGTGGAGTCCTGTGGGTTGTGCTGCCTGCGGCAGCACAACCCACAGGACTCCACAATATATGCGAAGCGTCGTAGACGCTGAGAAGTCAAGCACAGAGGAAACCTCAAAGGTTACCCTATCTGGCCTGTTTTTACTATAATTTACACCGCTACATTGGTCGAGCGGCTATAGGGTTTCTCGGGGTCGATCAACACATTGATACAGGCTGGCAGGCCTGAGGCAAAGGCGCGTTCGAGGGCAGGACGAATATCTTCTGGTCGTTCGACCAGTTCGCCGTAGCCACCAAGGGCTTCAACCATTTTATCGTAGCGAGTGCCCGGCGTCAGTTCAGCGGCTGTAGCATGACCAATCATAGCGCGCTGCGGGTGTTTAATCTGTCCCCAGGCACCGTCATTGCCGATGATGGAGACGATGGGCAACTTCTGGCGTACCATGCTCTCGAACTCCATGCCGTTGAGGCCAAAGGCGCCATCGCCGTGCAGGATCAGGATCTTCTTGCCAGGACGAGCAAGCTGGGCTGCCATAGCGAAGCCGGTACCTGTGCCCAGGCAGCCCATGGGACCGGCATCGAGCCAGTAACCAGGTTTGTAGACGTTAATCACCCGACCGCCGTAGCTGACGATATCGCCACCGTCGCCTACGACCGTGGTATCCTCGTCGATAAAGTCGCGGATCTCGCGGCAGAAACGCATGGGATGAATGGGTACAGCATCGTCATTCATCAAGGCAGTATCACGCTCCATAGCCTTGCGTTCTTGCGAGCGAATATACTCCTGCCACTCGCCTGCTTCGTGCTGACATGCCGCCTCTGCGACCTGCTGCATGCTCAGGCCCACGTCTCCTACCAGTCCCACGGCCGCGCCACGGTTAGCGCCCACATCCTCGCTTACCAGGTCAAACCAGATCACATTAGCCTCGGCCGGAATAAGTGGCGGTTGGCCGTGATTCAGGCGAAAATCCATGCGCGTGCCAATAGCCAGGATAGTATCGGCTCCTTCCAGGGCCTTGCGACGTGATGCTGTGAAGAACAGCGGATGCGTCGGCGGCAGGCAGCCACGACCAGCTCCATTGAGAAAAACGGGGGCCTGGATGCGTTCTGCCAGTTGGCGCAAGGGTTCGGCAGCATCGCACCACCAGACGGCTGTACCCGCCATGATTACTGGACGCCGGGCCTTCTCCAGCAGAGCCGCAGCCTTTACGACAAGGTCTGGATCAGGAGCGGTCCGTCCACTAGAGCGATAATTGGCGGGTTCACCGGGATCAAATAGCGTATCGGTATCGGCGAAATTGTTGAGGACATCCATCGGTACCTCTAAAAAGGTGGGTCCCGGTTTGCCACTCAACATCTGACGAAAGGCCATGGCCGTATATTCACCCAGGCGCGAGGTTTCGTGGACGGTGCGCGCCCACTTTGTAATCGGGCGCAGCAGGTCAATCTGGTTCATCTCCTGTAAGGCACCACGATCCCACAAACTCAGAGGCGCAGCCCCACCAATGACTAGAATAGGGCTATTAGCGAGGTATGCATTAGCGACACCCGTTATACCATCAGTGACGCCCGGTCCGGCGGTCAGCAAGGCGACACCAGGTGTGCGCGTGGATTTGGCCCACCCTTCAGCGGCGTGAACTGCCGCTTGCTCATGGCGTGTATCAACCACGCGAATACCTTCACGTAAACAGCCATCGTAGATGGCGGCGATATGACCACCGCTCAGGGTGAAGACAACTTCTACCCCTTCACGTTTTAAAATTTTAGCAATGAGCCAGCCGCCATGAATCAAACCCATGATGAGTTCCTCCTTTATGTATGTAAATTGGCACGATGTACGTTAAAAATACCTGTATCATGAGATATGATACCCCAAAAGCCAGGCCAATGACGTAATCTATATGTTGCAGCAGAGGTTTTGTGGCAAAGCCACAAAACCTCTGCTGCAACATATAGATTACTAAGGAAATGAGCCCAAAGCCGGTGTGATTGGTGCGCTTAAGGCGCACCAATCACACCGGCTTTGGGCTCTACTTGTTACTCAATGCCAAGATCCCAGGCTTGCTGGAGATCAGCGCGCGAGTAGCATTGAAAGGCCATCAACGTATTGGTTTTGGTGATGGCGGGCAGTTGCACCATACGAGTGGTAACGACTTCGGCCAGGTCTTCATAGCGCTGGAGACGTAGGAGGGCGACGAGGTCATATTCGCCTGTAACGGAGTAAACCTCTGCCACGCCCTCGATCTCTAAAAGGCTCTGAGCGGTTTCATTGACCTGGCCGCGTTGGACATTAATGAGAACGACGGCGGATACCATCTTAAAACTCCTTTACTTTATTTTTTTTGCATTGAATTTTCATGCTCAGGTTTGCTCGCTGCACGAGCAAACCTGAGCATGAAAATTCAATGCATCAAACAACCTTAAAAAACTGGTGGTGGGGGAACTACGGGCAATTCCATACTCAAACCAATCACTTTGAGTTTCTTACGCAATGAATCCTGGGCATAGCGCGGTGTAATCCAGGGATCAGCCTGCATGGCCAGGATATTTGGTATGAGTACATCGGCTGGTGTCAGCGCTCTGATCGCCGTAGCAGCGTATTTATTGATGGCTGCCTGGACAACCCTGGCGTTCTGTGCGTCTTGCTGAACCATATCGCGTAGGAATTTAACGCCAAAGACGACATGCCGCGATTCATCACGGGCTACAGCCGTGAAGCCACCACGGAAGGCAGGGAAAAGGTTGTTTTGGCGGTAGAAATCCAGTATGCCACGCTGACCAGCCAGGGCCATCGTTCCTTCAACAATCACATGGTAAAGCGTGATCCCTTCAACCAGGTGCGCTATATTTTGTGGTTCCTGGCGAATACGTTCGGCGACCTCAGCGAGGGAATCAATGAGAATATATTTCAGATCTGTGTTCATATATTGCTGGACTTCAGCCAGCGTATCTTCCAGCGCACCTTTGTCAATCCCAAGCACTTCGTTGAAGAAACGAGCAAAGAAGATAGTGTGGCGAGCCTCATCGACAAGTTGAGTGGTGATAAAGATGCGCATCTCTTCGTCGGGCATGGCGGTCACATAGGGACCCAGCGTATCGGTCACACATGCCTCGCCTTTGAAGAAGGCAGACAGGCCATTAATACGTTCACGATGCTCTTGCTCAGACATCTTTTCCCATTGGAGGCGATCAGGTGTAAAATCAATCTCTTGTGAGCGCCATTGCTGGCGTTCCCAGCGATAATAGAGTTCCCGATAGGAAGGTAAATGCACCAATCCCTCATCGATAATATTGATCACATTTTCAATGGGAGTCTGCTGCAATTGGGCCAATGAGGCACTTTCTAAGGGCATTTCAATTGACATCTTGTCTCCTTAGCTCTTTCTTGTCGATCTTTCCCACCGCATTGCGTGGCAAAGCGTTGATGAACTCAATCTGGCTCGGCGTTTTATAATTCGCCAGCGATTGCTGGCAATAGGCCATGAGGGTCTCTGCATCCACAGGTGATCGAGTGACGACGAAGGCTTTGACCTCCTCGCCCATACGCTCAGAGGGCACGCCAACGACAGAAGCCTCGAGTACCGCGGGATGAGAATTGAGCACCTCTTCAACATCGCGGGGATAGATATTAAAACCACCCCGAATAATCAAGTCTTTCTTACGTTCGACAATATACAAATAACCATCTTCGTCAAACCGCCCCATATCACCAGTATGCAACCAGCCGTCACGCAATGTCGCCCTGGTCTCTTCGGGCATATTGTAATAGCCGCGCATGATATTGGGGCCGCGAGCAATCACCTCACCTACTTCCCCAACCGGCACAGGTTGATCATTCTCATCTACAACTACTACTTCGACGCCTGCAATAGGTTTACCGACTGAACCGGCCTTCCTGGGCATATCCAGGCCATGCCCGGTCAGGACAGCACTGGCTTCTGAGAGACCATATCCCTCCAGGATACGACAGCCAAATTTCTGCTCGAAGCTCTCTAAAATTGCCACGGGCAGGGGAGCGGAGCCGCTCACACATATCTGCAAACTACTGGTATCGTATTTGTCAGCATCTGGTGTGTAGAGCAGGGCAACAAACATAGCGGGGACACCCGCGAAGGAGGCAATGCGATAGCGTTCGATGGCGGAGAGAACCGCTGAGGTGTCGAAGCGGGGATGCGCAATAATCGTCAAGCCACGCAGGAAAAAGACATTGGCGGCAACAATACCATAGGCATGAGCCAGGGGAAGCACAGCCAGGTTCGTCTCCTCATCGCGGCTCTCGCGCTCCGGACCGCGGCCGCCAATGGCATTAGAAATCAGGTTGCGATGAGTCAGAACAACGCCTTTGGGGCGTCCCGTGGTACCCGAGGTGTAGAGAATGACCGCGGTGTCATCCGGTGAAACATCTTGTACAGGCTTCAGGAAATCTTCGGCACCCTCTACGCCGCTTTTCACAACGTCACGATAGGCATGAATGCCGGGACCAGCATGTGCGGTACCACCCCCAGGCACATCGCCATTACAGATAATATGCTGCATGGTGGGTATATCCGCCAGTGCGCCGCGCAATAGAGGCAGAAGAAAGGGGCTGGTAATGATGGCCTTGGCGGCGGAGTTTTCCGCTATATACCGTACCTCAGGGGCTTTGAGCAGGGGCATAACGGGGATAATCACAGCTCCAGCACGGGTGATAGCCTGATAGGAAATAATTACTTCAGGACAGTTCACCATCATGACGATAACGCGGTCACCCTTCTGAATACCCAATGCATGTAGCCCTACAGCCAGTTGGGCAGCCTCTCTGGCTATGTCCATATTGGTGAACTCCCGTACGTCCTCCTGATCCTCATAGATCACGGCTGTATAGGGACCGAAACGGACACAGTTGTAGATAGAGAGGTCGGAGAGTACATGCAAGTCCTGGTCGCTCATCGTTGATTTCTCAGTCGTCATGGTTTCACCTTTTCACTCTGAGTCTAATGATCCAACGTGGTCAATGGCACAGCTACCACAGCTTCACCGGTGGTAACTTTCTCACCTTTTTGATTCTGGGCCCAGCACTCAACAGCTACAGCGGCTTGCCTGGTGTCGTCAGTGCGTCCCCTGACAATACCATGGCAGGTAAGGGTATCACCTAAACGCACCATACTCATAAAACGCACTTTAAGCTGGACCAGGTATGCCTCGGGTATATCTGTGATTTGCTGATTCACAAACTGCCCAAGAAAGGCCATGCTCAGCATACCGTGGGCGATGACGTTATCCAATCCGACGCGGCGCGCAGCTGCCTCGTCGAGATGAATGGGATTGTGGTCACCAGATGCTTGAGCATAACGCTGAAGCTGTTCCTGCGTAATAGGTGGCTTAACAAGTGGGGATAACTCTTCACCGATGGCTACGTTCAGAATGCTCATAGTAAGCCTCCATGATAGGTAGGTAAGAGCGCATATAATTGCTTGCGCCCTGGCTCCAGATGGGCGTTAGCAAACGCCCCTACGATATCTCATATATGCTATGGAGGATGAGATCGTGTGACTTCTTCAACTGTAGCACTTAGAAAAGGAATACGCAAGGTTCTAAAAAACAGGATGCATAGTACGCCAGGCCGAGGGGGTCGCTTCAATGACAGCTGGCTGCCAGCCAGGCTCACCATACAAAATATTGCTATTCCAATGCGTATTCTTGCTACAGAAGTGATAGCGAATATGCCAACTGCCGTTCACTTTTTGCTTCTCATGATAGGCTGTATCGACGCCAAGATGGAAACTGAGCAGTTGGGCATAATAGGGCTGCAGATGATACTCCATGGTATCCGTATCCAGTTCATGTTCGGCAAAAGCCATTTGCAAGCCAAAGCTGTAGGGGTAGTGCATGACCTCTGGATCGCGGCCCTCTTCATCAGCCAGGTGAATGAGAATTATCATGCCAAACATCTCAAACTGACAATAAGGTTCACCAGCGGACGAGTCCTGCCGAAACGGGGGCAGAGCAAGGAGATTGCGGATCTCTGTCGAGAGTTGCAGTAATGGTTTGTCTGTTTTAATACAGATTTGAAACGACATACGAACGGCTCCTTACGGGAGGTGGAAGAGACTCGCGTGAAATTCAATCGTCTGAATTCATCTTACGCCTGACAATAATAAGTGTCAAGTAAAAGGAGAGCAGGTCAGGGCTTTGCAAAAGTTCATCATTTCCCCACCCCCAAAGTTTTTGTGAGAGGAGAAGATTTTGTGCGGCTCGCCACACAAAATCTTCTCCTCTCACAAAAAAGTTCAGCGGCGAAGCCGCTGTATATGTGAGTATTGCCCCTACGGTTTGCGAAGCCGGGGGGCCAGAGGTGGGGGGCTAGCAGCAAGCTAGCCCAGCGTGATATAATAGCCTACACCGCTTATTTATCATGAGCGTGTGCACCTACGAGGGTGTCGTCTTCCCCCAGAGAACGGGGCCCTTATATAGAGGAGCAAGTAGGGCTGGTGCTTTTAAGGACCATCCCTACAAGTTAAAAACGATGTTTCGTAAAATTTTGATTGCGAACCGGGGGGAAATTGCGCTGCGGATCATCCGTGCTTGTCGCGAGATGGGTATTGCGAGCGTAATCGCCCATTCAGAAGCTGATCGTGATTCTCTGCCTGTGCGTATGGCAGATGAGCGTATTTGTATTGGGCCAGGGGCGAGTAGTAAAAGTTATTTGAACATTCCCAATATTATCAGTGCTGCGCTTATTTCGGGTGCTGATGCCATTCATCCTGGCTATGGCTTTCTTTCTGAGAATACCAGCTTTGCCGAGATCTGTGCAGACGCGCATATCACTTTTATTGGCCCTCCGGCACCAGTGATGGCTATCATGGGTGATAAAGTGGATGCGCGTACGACGATGGCAAAGATGGGGCTGCCCATGCTGCCAGGAACACCTGTTTTGCGCACGCTCTCCGAAGGGTTGGATGCTGCGCGCGCCATCGGCTTTCCCTTGATGTTGAAAGCCGCGGCTGGTGGTGGGGGACGAGGTATTCGCCTGGTGAAGCGGCCAGATGAGTTTGAGCGCGTATTCACAGTCGCCCAGAACGAAGTACGCGAAGCTTTTCGCGACGACGGGTTGTACCTGGAACGTTACCTGGAACGTGCAAGCCATATAGAAATTCAGGTGCTTGTCGATAATTTTGGCTACGGTGTGCACCTGGGTGAGCGCAACTGCTCGTGCCAGCGGCGCAACCAGAAGGTACTTGAGGAGTCGCCAAGCCCGCATCTGCCTCCGGAGCTGCGCCAGGAGATCGGTATGAAGGCGGTGCACGCGGTAGAAGCGGTGGGCTATCGCAATGCAGGTACCCTCGAATTTCTGGTGGATGAGCAAAACCGCTATTATTTTATGGAGATGAATACTCGCTTGCAGGTTGAACATCCCGTTACTGAAATGGTGACGAGCACGGACCTGGTCAAAGAACAGATTCGCATTGCTGCCGGTTTGCCTTTGCAATTGCAGCAAGAGCATATTCGGGCACATGGCCATGCCATTGAATGTCGCATCACAGCGGAGGATGCCGAGGCGGATTTCCGTCCACAGACGGGTACGGTAGAACGCTATTTACCACCAGGTGGACCCGGTGTACGTGTAGATAGTCATCTCTACGCTGGCTACCAGATACCACCACACTACGACTCATTACTGGCGAAATTAATTGTCTGGGCTGAGACGCGCGAAGCAGCGATAGCTCGTATGCAGCGAGCGCTTGATGAATACATTATTGATGGTGTAGCAACAACCATTCCTTTTCACCAGCGCCTGCTCAAGCATGAAGGCTTCATCAGAGGTGAAACATACACTCGTTTCATCCAGGAAGAGGCCGCAGCCCTGGGAATATAATGTCTGACGTTAATAGTTATGAACAAACATACATGGAGGTGACAGTATGTCTCGTGTAGTTGTAACCGGGTTGGGACTGGTTACCTCATTAGGAAATGATTTAGCAACATCATGGGAAGCTCTCTGCCAGGGTAAGTCTGGCGTGGGAGAGATTACCGGCTACGATACCAGCGGGCATCGCGTTCATTTTGGTGGTGAAATCAAGAATTTTGATCCCACTCCCTACATGGATCGCAAAGAGGTACGGCGTAACGACCCGTTTGAACAGCTCTCCATTGCGACTACCAAGCAGGCCCTGGGCCAGGCAGATTTACAGATTACCGAAGAGAACGCTGACGATATTGGTGTCTACATCGGCAGTGGCATCGGTGGCCTGGTCACACTGCATGATCAGTTTGCCGTCCTCCATGAAAAAGGCCCGGAGCGCATCAGCCCATTCTTCATCAATATGATGATTGTTGATGGCGCATCCGGCATCGTCTCAATTATGACGGGAGCGAAGGGGCCAAACTGGGCGGCAGTTTCGGCCTGCGCCACGAGTGGCAATACCATCGGTGAAGCCTGGGAGACGATTCGGCGCGGTGATGCCACGGCGATGATCGCAGGTGGCGCGGAGAAAGCCATTACACCGATTGCCATGGCCGCCTTTGACAATATGCACGCGCTTTCACGCCGCAACGATGACCCTCAGGGGGCCAGCCGCCCCTTTGATGCCACGCGCGATGGCTTTGTGATGGGAGAAGGAGCAGGCATGCTTATCCTGGAAGACCTGGATTTTGCCAAGGCACGCGGGGCGACGATCCTGGCGGAACTGGTAGGCTATGGCTCAACGGGCGATGCCCACCATGTGACTGATCCGGCCCCGGGAGGCACAGGATTGGTACGAGCGATGCACCGCGCCCTACAAAAGGCTGGTTTGCGTCCCGACCAGGTAGACTACCTCAATGCTCATGGCACCTCCACACTGCCCAATGACCGGACGGAGACCCGGGCAATCAAAACATGCTTTGGTGACCATGCCTACAAGCTGGCTATCAGTTCCACCAAGTCCATGACCGGTCATACGCTGGGAGCCGCGGGAGCGGTTGAGGCCATTATTTCGATCATGGCCATTCAGACGGGTATTATTCCCCCCACCATCAACCTGCACCATCCTGATCCTGATTGCGATCTCGACTATGTACCAAATGAAGCTCGCCAGCGTACAGTCAACGTGTCGATGTCAAACGTCCTGGGCTTTGGTGGTCACAATACATGCCTCATTTTTAAACGATATGAAAAGTAAAAAAAGATGGATACAGATGAGCAGAATGTAGCCTGGCTCGCACGCGTCGAAGACCTGATAAACATACTCGAAGGTACAACGGTGAGCGAACTGGAGTTGACTGAAGCAGGAACCGAGATCATCATTCGTCGCCAAAGTGGCATGATGATGGTTGCGGCGCCGACCCAGTATGCCAGTGTGGGTCAGGTGGGTGTTCCAGTACAGCCAGGTGCAGCGGCCCCCGCACCAAAAGAGGACACCAGTATCGCCATCGTCACCCCTCTGACAGGTGTGTATTATTCTTCACCATCCCCCAGCTCACCGCCCTTTGTCTCATTGGGTGACATGGTGCACGTAGGGCAGGTAGTGGCACTGGTGGAGGCAATGAAGGTCTTCAATGAAATCCAGGCCGAAGCGTCGGGCCGTGTCGTCGCCATGATCGCCCCCAATGGCGAGGTGGTACAAAAGGGCGACGCGCTGCTACGTATCCAGCCATTATAAAGATTTATGCTGAGAGCAAGAGAACAAGGCAGCGCCGCGTGCGGCGCTGCCTTGTTCTCTTGCTCTCAGCATAACAATCAGGGTTATAGCCATGCACATACTCATTGTTCGCCCGGGCGCAATAGGAGACACCCTGCTAACCTTTCCTGTTATCCAGGCTCTGCGCGCACACTATAATAACCCGCACATCACATTGGTAAGCAATCCAGCTGTGCTACCGCTGGCCATAAAATTCGGGCTGGCTGAAGAGGTCTCTGACTACGGGCAGATCCAGTGGAGTGATTTATTTGCGTCAACTGGTATTCAGCAGCCAACCCTCAGCGCTCAGTTGCGCCGGGTTGACATGACGATCTGTTGGCTCCGTGACTCCACCGGGATAGTAAAGCACAATCTCTCTATGGCAGGTGTCAAAAACGTAGTAGTAGTGCCTGGGCGGCCGCCAGAAGGAGAGCGCATACACATAGTAGACTACCTGGCGAGCAGCCCAAATGCCTGTCCAAGGACAGGTAACCATTGCAGTACATCCAGGCAGTGGGGGAGCACACAAATGCTGGCCTGTCCCTTGTTTCGCAGAGACTATCAAGCGGTTATGGGAACATAACTGTAATGTGCTGGTTTTGATCGGGCCAGCCGATCATGCGCGATGGGCTGGGTTGCAAAAGCTGCTGCCAGCACCACCCATGCCAGCTATGCTCAAGGTAATGATTGATACGCCATTAACGGCGGTAGCAGAACAGGTACAGCAGTGCAGGTGTTACCTGGGCAATGATGCAGGCATTACCCACCTGGCAGCAATACTCGGCGTGCCCACCATTGTCCTGTTTGGACCAAGCGACCCGGCCATCTGGCAACCAGTGGGACCTTCTGTGGAGATAATACAGGCAGAAGCATTTGAGGGGTTATCTGTTATTATAGTTATAGAGAGCATTTTGAGGTGCTTAAATAAGTAGGTCAAAATAGCACTTCTGGTATAAAAACCTGTACATGCTACGTACAATAGCATACACTGAACTTTATTGATATGTATCGATAGAAACTAGCAAAGAAGGAGGATTGCCACATGGTAAATCAGCCCGAGACACCGGAACAGGAATTATTGCATCAGCGAG
>Ga0209647_1002114_pt1 | contig 16220 bp, 10 predicted proteins | sample GraSoi_2013_60cm_FD_185827 | JGI IMG/M metagenome (GOLD analysis project Ga0209647, IMG submission 185827) | Grasslands soil microbial communities from the Angelo Coastal Reserve, California, USA - Sample 9_17_2013_60cm (SPAdes) (version 2) | ecosystem: Environmental > Terrestrial > Soil >...
GTTCGAGTGGATTCTGGTGCTGCTGCTTGCAGCCGTCATCCTCACGAACCTGGCGGAACGGCTCGCCGTGCCCTACCCGTCCCTGCTCGCGATTGCAGGCGTCGGTCTTGCTTTCCTGCCGTTCGCCCCGCAGATCCGAATCGAACCGGAACTCGCGCTGGCGCTGTTCGTGGCGCCGGCGCTTCTCGACGCGGCATTTGACACCTCGCCGCGCGATTTGCGCCGCAACGCCATTCCGATTGCGTCGCTGGCCGTGATCGCGGTCGTGTTGACGACGGCGGCGGTCGCGTTTTTGGGATGGCGCTTTGCCGGTTTGCCGATCGCCGCGGCGATAGCCCTGGGCGCGATCGTGGCACCACCCGATGCGGTCGCAGCCAATGAGGTCCTGCGGCATCTGCGCATTCCGCAACGGATCGGGCTCCTATTGCGGGGCGAGAGCCTGCTCAACGACGCAACGGCGTTGTTGATCTACCGCGCTGCCGTCGCCGCTGCCGTGGGATCATTCAGCCTCGTCGGCGACGCTCCGATCCTGTTGCTCGCGGCTGTTGGAAGCTTGGCCGCAGGTTACGTGCTGGCGCGGCTGTTTATGGTCGCAACCCCATATGTACGGGATGCGGCCGGCAGCACCGTCCTGCAATTCATCAGCACCTTCGGGGTGTGGCTTCTGTCGGAGCGTTTGACGCTGTCGCCGATCATCACAGTTATGGTCTACGCCATGACGCTGGCGCAAGCGGCCTCCGGACGGCTGGGTCCCCGTCTGCGGATTACCTCGTATGCGGTGTGGGAGACCGCGGTCTTCGTTGTCAATGTGCTGGCTTTTGTGCTGATGGGATTGCAAGCCCGTCCCATCATCGAACGTTTGTCGCCGGATCAGCGTTGGGGCTCGCTGGTCTTCGGGCTCACCGTGCTCGCACTTGTAATCGTGGTTCGCCTTGCCTACCTCGCGGTGTACCGAGCGACCGTCGCCGCCATCAGGTGCTGGCATCCTAGCCTCGCGGACCGGCTGGTCTCGCGGGATCCACGCGGCACAATTGTCATATCCTGGAGCGGGATGCGCGGCCTCGTTACGCTGGCAACCGCATTCGCGCTGCCCGCACAGTTCCCCGGGCGCGACCTGATCATGCTATGCGCGTTCTGCGTGGTGCTCGGCACGCTCGTGATCCAGGGCCTTACGCTGCGGCCGCTGCTCCGTTTGCTGCGCCTTCAAGACGACGGCGCAGTCGAACGGGAAATTTCCCGCGCGCGGATTGCCGTCATGGAGGCGGCACTCGACAGCCTCGACGGCGACAGGTCGCGCGCGGCAACGATGATGCGAGAGCAATACGCGGCCGCCCGCAAGGTCGCCGAAGACCATCACGAGCCGCAGGCTGCGACCAAATATGACGAGTTGCGGCTGCGCGCGATCGCTGCCCAGCGCGAAGCGCTGCACCACCTACGCGCGCAAGGCGAGATTGGCGACGAAGCCTTTCGCCGCATCCAGGAAGAGCTCGACTGGTCCGAGCTAGACGCCGCGCCGGCCGGAAGTTTTCAATCGCTGGCGAGTTGAGGCGGGCGATGCATAGCCTTCCTATCTGATCTACTCCGCTAAAGCAGTCGTAATGCCATCAAGCATATCGCGCAGGAATGCCTTGCCTGTTTCGTCTACTGCGGAATTCGGTCGGGCGATCTCTAGAACAACTTCCAGCATGTTTGAGAGCCACGCCGACTGCGCGAACGGCCAAGGCTGGATCTTGCCGGTGGTTGGATGCTTGCGGTGCAGGCATGCATGTTCGAGCAAATCTTCCGGATTGGCCGGCACACCGGCGCGCGCGAAATAGTCCGGCGAGCCTACGATCCCGAAGCTATAGGCGCCCAAGCGGCGTGACTTGAGCCGGGAGTCATCTACCTCGCCGCCGCGCAGCACGACATCGTATCCGCCGTCGACGACATCGACGGATGCAGCATCGACTTGTCATCGGCGGCGATAAGGCTGTCGGCAAATGTGTAGCGCGGCTCGAGCAGCGGCTGGGTGTGACTACGAACCCTACTAGTCTGGATGCGCCCGCCGGCGCTGGGCCAAACCTCAGTCCGAGCGCTTCCAGATGGTCCATCAAGAAGTTCGCAGGATAGATGTGCGCCGCGGACCCGTGCACAATGGATGGGTTCCACGGGCTAGAGGCTTTAAGAGATCATGACCGCGCCGAATGAAACGCTTCGCACGATCCTGCCGATCGCGGGCTGGGGTGACGGGCAAGCAGCGGATGTCGTCTTCACCGGCGGTGCCGATCCTGTGCTGCCGACGCCGTTCTGTATCGGCGCGGCTGGTGCTGCAGCTCTTGCTGCGAGCGGACTCGCGGCCACGGAGCTGTGGCGGGCTCGTACCGGGCGGCGTCAGCGAGTAACCGTCGATCTTCGCCAGGCCACCGCTGCGTTGCGCAGCAGCCAATACATTCGGCTCGCCGGCACGGGAGTTTCATCCGCACGAAACACCATCATGGGCTTCTATCCCACGCGGGACGGGCGCTGGTCCTATCTCCACTGCAATTTTCCCAATCATCGCGCGGCTGCGCTCCGCGTGCTCGGCGTAGCGGAGGATCGCGACGCCGTGGCGCGCGCAGTGGCCACCTGGAACGCCGCCGATCTCGAGGAGGCGATCATTGCCGCAAAGGGCGCCGGTGGCATGGCGCGGACGCAGGCCGAATGGGCGAGACATCCGCAAGGCGCTGCGGTCGCGGCGCTGCCGCTCATGGAGATCATGCGCATCGGCGACAGCGCCCCCGAGCCGCTGCCAACCGGCAATCGGCCACTCTCGGGCATCCGCGTCGTCGACCTGACCCGCGTCCTCGCCGGACCGACGTGTGCCCGCACGCTCGCCGAACACGGTGCCGACGTCATAAAGATCACCGGCGCGCATCTGCCCAGCCTTGGCTACCAGGAATGGGACACTGGGCACGGCAAGCTTTCGGCCGAACTCGATCTGCGCGCGCCGGGCGATGTCGATATCCTGCGCGGGCTGGTGCGCAAGGCCGATGTCTTCTCGCAAGGCTATCGTCCGGGCAGCTTGGCCAACCGCGGCCTGTCGCCGGAGGAACTGGCCGCGATCCGGCCTGGGCTCGTCTACGTTTCGCTCTGTGCCTTCGGTCATGCCGGCCCCTGGGCGTCGCGACGCGGCTTCGACACGGTGGTGCAGACCGTCAGCGGCATGACGATACGTCAGGCGGAGAGCGTCCCGGGCAAGACTGCGGAGCCACAATTCTACCCGGTCTCGGCGATCGATTATTGCACGGGTTACTTGATGGCGTTTGGCGCGATGGTGGCGTTGGCACGCCGGACGCAGGAAGGTGGCAGCTGGTTGGTGCGGATCTCTCTCGCCCAGGTCGGCAAATGGATTGTCGATCTCGGCGAAGTGCCGGCAGCGGCGCTGAGGGATATACCTGCTGAGTTCACCGCCAGCGAACTGGAACGTTGGTCGACGGTCAGTGAGACACCATCTGGCCGGCTCGGCCACCTCAGGCCAGCCGTGCAATTGTCGGAAACGCCGCCGTACTGGGCGCGGCCCTCGGTTCCGCTTGGCTATCACCGCCCGGTGTGGCCGTGACAGCGTGTCAGGAGATGAAAAGGTGCGCGCATGAGAATGATCGCCACGGGCCTCTCGCCATGAACCTTCTCCGCCGCCAATTTCTGCATCTGGCAGCGGGAGCTGCGGCGCTGCCTGCTTTATCGCGCATGTCGTGGGCACAAACCTATCCGTCGCGTCCGGTGCGCTTGCTCATAGGCTTTTCCGCCGGCGGAGGGGCCGATATCGTCGGGCGCCTGATCGGTCAATGGCTGCAAGAACGGCTGGGCCAACCCGTCGTCATTGAGAACCGGCCTGGCGCCGGGACCAACGTTGCCACCGAGGCGCTCGTACGCGCGCCGGCCGACGGCTATACGCTCGGCCTTATCGGTCTGCCGAACGCGATCAACGCGACCTTGTACGACAAGCTCAGCTTCAATTTCATCCGCGACGTGACGCCAATCGCAGGCATCCTGCGCACGCCCGAAATCATGGTCGTCAATCTGTCGGTTCCGGCCAAAACCCTTTCCGAGTTCATCGCCCACGCCAAGGCCAATCCGGGCAAGATCAATATGGGGTCGGCCGGCAATGGGAGCGTGTCACATGTCGCCGGCGAGCTGTTCATGTTCAAGGCCGGCCTCAGAATGGTGCATGTGCCTTATCGCGGCGCGGCCCCCGCGCTCACCGAACTGCTAGGCGGACAAGTGCAGGTCGTGTTCGGGGCCGTGACCGCGACAATGCCCTACATCAGTACAGGAAAGGTGCATGCGCTGGCGGTCACCGGCACCGCGCGCTCAGAACTGTTGCCAGACATCCCAACCGTGGGCGAATTGGTCCCGGGCTACGAGGCGAGCGCCTGGTACGGCATCGGGGCGCCCAAAGGCACGCCCGTCGAGATTGTCGATCGGCTCAACACGGCGATGAATGAGTCGCTCGCCGATCCCAAATTGAAAGCGCGGCTCGCGGACCTGGGCGCCACCGTGCTGACTGGCTCGTCCGCCGACCTCGGCAAGCTCATCGCTGACGAAACCGAGAAATGGGCGAAGGTGATCGAGTTTGCGAAAATAAAAGCGGAGTGAGCGGCGCAGACGTTCTAAAAATGCCGTTCGGCGAACCCGTCCGCAGGACCAGGGCAATGATCGAACGTTTGAAGCGCCGTTTTGTGATCCTCACATCTCGGGAGGAAGCATGACATCTGCCGAACTGCCGGGCGTGGCGCCGGACGTGCTGGTGGTCGGGGCAGGCAATGCGGCCTTGTGCGCCGCGATCTCGGCGCACCAGAATGGAGCGCGCGTGCTGATGCTCGAGGCCGCGCCGTTCGAGGAGCGCGGCGGCAACTCACATTTTACCGGCGGCGCCTTCCGGTTCGCGTTCGCAGGCGTCGACGATCTCCTCGCTGTGCTGCCATCGCTGGCGCAGGAGCGTCTCGAGAACGTCGACTTTGGAACCTACACGCAAGACCAGTTTTTTGACGACCTTTTCGCGTTGACCCAATACCGGTCCGACCCGGATCTCTTGGAAATTCTCGTGCGCGGCAGTCTGGACACTGCCAAATGGATCGCCCAGCAGGGTGTGAAGCTGCAGCCGGGGTTGGGACGGCAGGCCTACCAGGTCGACGGAAAATTCAAATTCTGGGGCGGTCTCGCACTGCACATCTGGGGCGGCGGGCCGGAGCTCCTCAACGCGCTCTATGCCAATGTGGAGTGGCGCGGCATCCCGATTCTCTATGAGACGCCCGCCACCAGTCTCATCCGTGAAAACGGGCGGCTCGTGGGCGTCATCGCGGAACACCAAGGCGCGCCGGTCGCGATCCGGGCCGGCGCTGTGGTGCTCGCCTGCGGCAGCTTCGAATCCAATCCGGAAATGCGGGCTAAGTACCTTGGCCCCGGTTGGGAAATGGCGCGGGTGCGCGGTACGCGATTCAATATGGGCGCCGGGCTCAACATGGCGATCGCGATCGGCGCAAGGCCCTACGGCCATTGGTCCGGTTCCCATTCGGTGGCGTGGGACATCAACGCTCCGCCCTATGGCGATCTCACGGTCGGCGACCAGTTCCAGAAGCACAACTACCCGTTCGGCATTCTGATCAACGCCAAGGGCGAGCGCTACGTCGATGAGGGCGCCAACTTTCACAGCCATACCTATGCGAAATATGGCGGCGAGATCATCAAGCTTCCGGGCATGTTTGCCTGGCAGGTGTTCGACGCCAAGGTAAGCCATCTGCTGCGCAGCGAGTATCGCATCCGCCGGGTGACCAAGGCGGAAGCCAACACGCTCGAAGAATTGGCCGGCAAGCTCGACGGCGTGGATCCCGAGGGTTTCCTTCGCACCGTGCGGGAATTCAACGCCGCCTGCCGCGTCGACACTCCGTTCAATCCCAATGTCCTGGATGGCCGCAGGACCCAAGGCCTCGCCATCAACAAGACCAATTGGGCCAATCCGCTCGATACTCCGCCGTTCCACGCCTATCATGTGACGACCGGCGTGACCTTTACGTTCGGCGGCCTCAAGATTTCCCAGAAGGGCGAGGTCGAGGATCTTTACGGCCGGATCATTCCAGGCCTCTATGCGGCGGGCGAAATGGTCGGCGGGCTGTTCTTCCACAACTATGCCAGCGGGACGGGCCTGATGTCGGGCGCGACCTTTGGCCGGCTGGCGGGACGCAGCGCCGCGGCGTTCGCGCGGCCGCCGGCCTCGCGCGCAGCGCAGGTCCGCCACGATGCTGAAGGAGCTGCTCCATGACCATTGCCACCGAGCTCGCGCGGCGCATTCGCGCCTTCACGTATGACGGCCTGCCGGATGCCGCGTTGGAATGGGCGAAGACCGGCATTCTCGACACCGTGGGGGTCACGCTCGCCGGATCTGCCGAGCCGTGCGCCCAGATCATGCTGCGCGTGTGCACCGCCACGGGCCCGGCCCTGGTGTTCGGCTCCGCGCAGCGCCTGTCGGTTACGGACGCGGCGCTGGTGAATGGCACCGCCTCCCATGCGCTCGACTTCGACGATTGCAGCAACACACTCGGCGGCCATCCTTCGGTGCCGATCCTGCCGGGCCTGTTCGCCTTGGCCGACGCGATGCCAGTCAGCGGGCGCGATTTCCTGGCCGCCTATGTGGCGGGCTTCGAGACCGAAACGCGCATCGCCCGCGCCGTCAACTTCCACCATTACGACAAGGGCTGGCACCCGACCGCAACGCTGGGCATATTCGGCGCCACCGCAGCGGCCTCGCGGCTCCTCGAGCTGACGCAGGATCAGACCGCAACCGCGCTCGCCATCGCGGCTTCGTGTTCGTCCGGCCTCAAGGCCAACTTCGGCACCATGACCAAGCCGCTGCATGTGGGTCACTGCGCCCGCAACGGCGTGATGGCCGCGATGCTCGCGCGCGCGGGTATGACGGCGAGCCACGATGTGTTCGAGCACCGGCAAGGCTTTTTCAATGTCTTCAACGGCGCCGGCAACTACGATGCCGACGCCGTGCTGCGCGACTGGGCGGAACCGCTCGACATCATCACGCCGGGCATCGCCATCAAGAGCTATCCGTGTTGCGGCAGCACCCATCCGGCCATCGACGCCATGCTCGATCTGGTGCGCGCGCATCGCCTGACGCCCGAGAATGTCGCTCATGTGGTGTCCTGGACGCATCCGCGACGTCTCGCGCACACCAACCGTCCGAGCCTGCGCAGCGCGCTCGATGCGAAGTTCAGTGTGCAATACTGCCTGGCCCGCGCGCTGGTGGACGGCCAAGTGGTGCTGTCGCATTTCAACGACGACGCTTATCTCGACGCGCGGGTGGCGGATGTGATGGCCCGCATCGAAGCGGCGCCGCATCCGCAGATGTCATCCGCCGGCACCGCGCATTTCGGTGCCGAGGTGACGGTCACGACCACCGACGGACGACGCTTGGTGAAGGTGGTGGACAGCGCGCTCGGACGCACGTTGGAACAGCCGCTGCCCCGGTTTGCCCTCGAGGCAAAGTATCGCGATTGCGCCGGCCGTGTGCTGACCCCTGACGCGGTGGACCGGTCGCTCGATCTGGTGGCGGACATGGAAACGCTCGACCGCGCGTCCGTGCTTGCCGACACACTGGCCGCGGGATGCGCCTGCGATCAGGCGGGCGGACCTGCCGCCCTGGCGCGGGCAAGCTGATAGTTTCTGACTTCGGTTTGCGGCCGGCAAGTCCTTGGGCGAGACCTGAACTGCCATGAACCGATATTTTCGCCGATCGGGATTTATGGAATGTCGCGCCGCCGCGTCAGTCCGCCTTGATGTTGAGGGCCCGGATGACGTTGCCCCACTTCTCGGTTTCGTCGACGATGAGTTTTCCGAACGCGGCCGATGTCATTGACATCGGGTCAACACCTAAGCCGGCAAGCCGCGCCTTTATGAGGGGATCAGCCGCAACGGCGTTGATCTCGTTGTTGAGCTTTTCGATCACCTCAGCGGGCGTGTCTTTCGGCGCACCGACCCCATACCATTGGGTCGCCTCGTAGCCCGGCACGAATTCGGCCAGGGTCGGAATATCCGGCAGCACATCCGAACGGGTCGCAGTTGTCACCGCCAGCGCGCGCAGCATGCCGCCCCTGATGTACTGGATGCACGAGGATATGGTGCCGAAAACGACCTGCACCTGTCCGCTGAGCAGATCGGGAACGTAACCGCCGCGATACGGAACGTGGACCAGGTTAATACCGGTCATCATCTTGAACCGTTCGCCGAAGACATGGGACACGGACCCGCTGCCGGACGATCCCATGTTGATCTTACTCGGATTAGCCTTGGCGTAGGCGATGAACTCCGGGACCGTCTTGGCGGGAACGGATGGATTGATCACCATGACATAAGGGGCGCCGCCAATGCTCGCGACCGGCGCCATGTCGCGGATGAAATTGAAATTGAGCTTCTTGTAGAGCGTCGCGTTCATCGCGTTCGACAGCCCGACAAGCAGGAGCGTATAGCCGTCAGGCGTTGCCCGCACGACGCTTTCGGTGCCGATATTGCCGCCGGCGCCCGTTCGGTTCTCAATGACGAATGGCTGCCCGAGTCGCTCCAACAGCGATTGACCCATGAGCCGCGCGATGGTGTCGGTTGCCTGGCCGGCAGGAAAAGGGACGATGATCCGCACCGGCCGCGACGGATAGGTTGGCGCCCTAGCGATGCGCGACATGGCCGGCAGCGCGACAGCGCCCGCTGCCAAATGGAGAAATTGCCGGCGGGGAAGTTTCATTTCTCCCTCTGCCGCGCCCTCATTCGATCACCTCGTCGGCGCGGCCGAGCAGCGTCGCTGGCACGTCCAGGCCGAGCGCCTTGGCGGTCTTGAGGTTGATCACCACTTCGCTGAATTCGGGATTGTGTTGATAGTGCAATGGGTTATCCAGAGATTGGCGTTGGCGTAGGTACGAATAAGGTACAGTCTGCGTCATCGGTGGTAGAATGCGAAACGCCATGATTAGCCTCGACAGAATGGTGGGATGGTTCCCTCACACTCCTGTGGAGTGGATCGAGCTTATCATAGTGGCCCTGCTGCTGTGGCTGTTGATGATGGTGGCAATATCAGAGCTTGAATTGAATTCGGTCATTCCAATTTAGGTCGAACTTAGCCAACAACCTCTCGCTTCTCTGGGACCAAGCCCAACAGCGACTTAAGAATAAAGAGAGGGAGCTACCATGACGTAGCTCCCTGCTGCTTGCCCAGGACGACAGCCTTGCCGGGCGAGTATGACCCCTGATCCCGCCTCCCGAGGCTGTCTTTCGTTCTCGACCCCTGTGCCTGACCGAGTGGAAGGAACGGCGGGGTCAGGTACAGCAGATTACGTCGATTAGGATTAAGTCGTAAGATCAAATCCGTGACTGAGCCCTAGTCGTAAGATGATCTGTGACGATCATCCGATCTGTGACCATGGGTAAGATCGTGATTGCAGATATGGTCGTATGATCGGTGGGGTGTCGCCATGACCATCACCGTTGCCGCCGTTGCCGGACTGATTATTGGCCTGATGGTTGGGGCTGTTATCGCTGGCCTTGCGCTGATGGAGCGCCCTCGGCGTTGGGTGGTCTGCATTCGCTTGTCGGAGGAGCTTCATCGCCGGCTGAGAGAGGAAGCGACGGATCATATGTGCAGCCTCAAAGGGGAAATCATCAGTCGCTTGCAAGCGAGCTTCCAACAAGCTCAATGATCTGAGCCTGATCTGTGTCACTCTGCGGCGACTGGACTACGAAGAGTGCATCGGAGCAAAGAAGCATCTGGTCTTAGGTGTGCTTTCCCATATTGGTCCCCCCGGGTCATTTGCCACTGGATAATAGATACAATAGTGAAATCGATCATCAGGTGACGGTGCTGCCATGTCGGCGGGAATAGTTTCACCACTCGCTGGTAGATAGTAATTACCATTCGGCAGCACTGTAGCCTGCACTGGCTTACAATCCTGTCCTCCACAACATAGATGTCCATCCCGGTCACGGAGATTGCTGTATATATCGTGAGCTAGGACGGTGCTCGAAAAGCAAAGCAGCGCAATTGTTGCCTGTCGTTCCCGAAAATTCAATCCGGTAGGATTCGCGCGGCGAGCAGAATCAGCGCATCATCCGATGCGATGTTTGCGATCATCCACCTCCTTGCAACGTTTATAGCCGATCTGTTCAAGCCACCACGCCGGCTTGAAATCGAGAACCTTTTTCTGCGTCATCAGCTCAACGTCGCCCTGAGGCGAGCCCCACAACGTGTCCGGCTTCGGGCAGGTGACCGTGCCCTGATGGTTTGGATGACCGGAACGTGGCCGAGCCTGCTCGGTTTGTCCCGCGTCGTTCAGCCTGACACGATCCTGCGGTGGCATCGAGCGGGATTTCGGGCCTATTGGCGCTGGAAATCTCGCGGTCGGCCAGGGAGGCCCAGAGTTAGCCGTGAGCTACGCGAACTCATCCAACGGATGAGCAAGGAGAACCCATTGTGGGGCGCGCCACGCATCCATGGTGAACTGCTCAAGCTCGGGTTCGAGATCGCCGAGTCGACGGTCTCCAAATACATGATCCGGCGCCGAGGACCACCATCACAGACATGGCGGACATTCCTGCACAACCATGCGCAAGCCATCGCGGCGATCGATCTCTGCGTTGTTCCAACGCTGACATTCGAGTGTCTGTTTGCATTTCTCGTCGTGGGCCACGGTCGACGACAGCTGCTTTGGTTCGCGGTGACCCGGCACCCGACGGCGGACTGGCTGGCGCAGCAGATCGTGGAGGCGTTCCCGTGGGGCACGGCGCCGACCTATTTGGTGCGTGACAATGACGGCGCCTATGGGCGGGCATTCACAAATCGAGTCCGGACGATGGGGATTCGGGACCGCCCGATCTCGCCGAGATCGCCGTGGCAGAATCCGTACGCTGAACGTCTGATTGGAACGCTTCGGCGCGAGTGCCTGGATCATGTTCTGATCTTTCGGCGAGCAGCATCTGCGGCGGATCCTGGCTTTGTATTCGTTATATTACAATCAGACGCGCTCGCACTTGGCATTGCGGAAGGATGCGCCGCTACGGCGAGCTGTCCAAGGATCAGGAACCATCATTACCACACCAATTCTGTTCGGATTGCATCATCACTACGGGCGGATATGATTTTCGGAAAGGACAGGCCGATCGGGAGCGGTTCCTCGAAGGCCTGCGGAAAGCAGGACTGCCCGAAATATGAACGCGACCTGTCGGGTCGCCTCGATGCTCGCCGCTGATGTCGTCGGATCAGCAGCCTGCTGCGCTGCGGGATTTCGGTCCGACCTATGTCGCAGATGGGGTCAGAGTCGGTCGTTCGGCGATGTCTGCTCAATGTACGGATTACCCGCGAAAGCGGCCGTAGAGCGAGTTGGGGAGGCGACGGGATTACTTCAGGGTGATCGACCGGCAAACCGGTGGGGCGGAATATCGAGCGCAAGATCAGGGAGCCGGGCGAGACTGCATACGAAAACGGAAACACATTGGGGCCACGCAAGGCGTGGCCCCAACGTATGTGCGCCCGCTCAGTGCGCCAGCGGATCCGGCCGCACCTGGATGTGCACAGCACGCGGTTTGGAGCCCTTGCCGCCTTCCTTCAGCCACGGCGTACGGTCCCCGTTCGTGCTCCACAGCCCGCGGCCCTTCCAGCCGGCGTTCGGGTCATCGATGCGCCCGTCCAAGCCCTTGGCAAAAAAGCTCAGCGGGTATGGGATGCGCAGCATGATCATCTGCCCATCCTTGAGCGCGGCGAAGCCGTCATTGAGGTTGGCGGTCGAAATCGGAACGTTCTCGCCAAGTCCCACCGTGTTGTGCTGGTCCACCCAGGTGTAGTAGCTCGCCTCGGCGCTCCCGTTCTCGAACCCCTCGAAGGCCGGTCCTGGGTACTTGTAGGAGGCAAAGCCTTCAAGGCAGTGGTTGCCGGTCGCGGCAGGCCCGTTGAGCTGACCCTTGCACTTGCGCCGGTCGAAGCTGATGAGCGTGCCGTTTGAGCCCGACCCCCAAACCACGCCGTTCTTGTCGATGTCGCCGCCGCGCACGCCAATGCCTTCCTTGGGAATGGCGTAGAACTCGCTGAGCTTGGTCTTCGGATCGAAGCGCAGGAACCCCGGCGTGCCGGCGAAGATGTTGAGGGTGTACCAGACCGAGCCGTCGGTCGGGTGCGGCATCACGGCGTAGGGACCCGAGCCCGCGATCCGCGTGTCCTTGCCCGCTTGCGCCGGCTGTCCCGGCTCGGTCCATTCGTCGACCTGGCCGTTGCCGTTGGTGTCGAGCACGAACGGCGCCCAGCCCTGCGCCTTGGCGGCGTCGCCGGTCTCATCCCACACCTTGGTGTTGACCCAACCGGCGACCGGGCCGGTGCCGGAGAGCCACAGCGTGTTGTCGGCGTCGTAGCCGAACTGAGGATGGTGAGTCCCGAAGCAAGTGTCGATGAAGCTGTACTTCATCGTCTTGGGATCGAGCATCGCCACCTGGCGCCCCGACTGCTCGAGCGGGAACACCTTGGCCGAGGGATGGTCCGAACCCTTCTTGCAGAATGCTGGATTATCGAACCCGCGCACGGCCGCGGCAAACCATACCCGGCCGTTCTTGTCGAACATGCCGTTGTGGTTGTTGGCGCGCTGGCTCCAGATTTTCTCGTCGCCCCAGTAGGCCGAAGGCTGCGTTGGCTTCGCCACGGCGGAGGCATGGAAGGGAGGACCGAACGATTCGGGTGCGTTCGGGTCCGCGACCGGCATCTTGAAGAACGTCACCTTGTGCGTCTTCGGATCGAGGACCGGCATATCGTCGCTCGAGTACTCATTCGAACCGTAGAGCGGACCGTAGGCATTGACCGTCGGATTGCGCCGGTCCGAGGAGATCAGGTCGTGGATAAAGGTCTTTTCTGTGCCCCACTCCCACGACGTGACGACGACGTTGCGCTCGACGCCCTGCGGCCGCGGCGGCTTGCTTTTCGGCAGCTCGCCCTTGGCGACGCGGTCGGTCCATTCGCCGAAATATTTGAACGGTACGCCGCTGAGCTGGCCGGCAATCCGGTTGACCATGAACTCGCCGGTTTGCCCGGAGGAGATGCGGCGCATCCATGCCTCGGCGCCGGTCTTGAACTCGCCGAACTGCGCCGGGATGGTGCGCGTCGATTCCTGCCCGAGCTGATGGCAGCCGATGCAGTCGACGTTACCCATGCGCTGGCGCCAGGTCTCGCGCGTGATGTTTTTCGGGATATCGGTCGAGCCGCCGAAATCTTTCTCCGGCGGAACCTTCATCATCGCGTACCAATAGATCGCCGGATAATACTGCGCCGCCGCCCGCTCGTTGGGCGCCGCCACTGCCGTGAGATTGAGCTGCTGGCCGGGCTTGGCGCGCACCTTCGGCGAGTCCACTAGCCCATAGCCGCGCACCCAGAGCTGATAGTTTGCATTCGGCAGGTCCGGGATGACATAGCGGCCCTGGTCGTCGGTGACGACGATCTTGGCATACTTGGTTGGCAGCTCGGTCGTCTCCGCGATCACCCAGACGCCGGCCTCCGGCCCATTCGCGCCGGTGACCACGCCGCCGATGTCGTCGTTGTCGATCTGGACTGCCGCCTGCTGTGCGCCGGCCGGAGCCGGCACTGCAACCGCCATCGCGGCGATGCCAATTGCGCCTACAGTCGAAAACAGAAATTGCCGTAGACTCATCTTGCCCTCCCTGTAATGCCTGGGCTTAAGCCGCCCGTTGTCGAGCAATGATATACCAGATTGCATTCCGCAAAAGACGGAATCGGATGAGCGGGAACGGCTAGCGCCCGCTGGGACCGCCGTGCTGAGCGCAGACGGCTGCTGAGTTTACGTGAGAGGACGAGTCCGAGTAATTGTTCGACGCTCCGATGTCCGCTCAGGGTCTCGGTCATTGCGGTGATGTCCGCTGCACGACCGCTCTTCTCCCGAAAGCGGAAGTCCATCCGCGATCTTGCTATGTCGCATTCGTGCCAGAAGCGGCTGTGAGCAATCGCAGCAAGACAGCTCCTTATTCGATCACCTCGTCGGCGATGGCAAGCACTCCTGGCGGAATTGTAAGGCCGAGCGTTTTTGCGGTTTTCAGGTTGATCACCAACTCGAACTTGGTCGGCTGGACGACTGGCAGATCACCAGGCTTAGCGCCCTTGAGAATACGACCTACATAGACGCCGACCTGGCGAAACGAGTCTGAAAAGCTCGCCGCGTAGCTCATCAGGCCGCCGGCCAGGACGGACTCGCGATCGAAGAAAATCGTGGGAATGGCGTAACGCATCGTGAGCGCAATGATCTCTTCTCGTCGAGTTGTGGTCAGCGGACCGCCGGCATTGATCAAAGCGTCTACGTGCGCTTGCGCCATGGCGGCGAACACAGGGTCCAGCTCGGCTTCAGCTCTCACATGCACGGTCTGAAGCTTGACGCCTCGTTTGCGCGCAGCCTCCTGCATCTCTTGCACTATATCTTCCAGTGCTGGACCAACACTTTCCAGTAACGCAATCGTGGTTGCATTCGGCACCAGTTCGGAAATCAGTCCAAACCGCTTCTGATTCAATTCGTTGCTCAAGCGAGTGACGCCGGTGACATTGCCGCCCGGACGGCTCAAGGTCGCGACTAGACCGTCCTTGACCGGGTCACCGCCGGTCTGGAATACGATCGGTATGGTCGATGTCGCCGCCTTTGCCGCAATCGCCGGGGCGGAAGTGCGGGTAGCCGCGATCACGTCCACGTGCTGGCGAACCAGCTCGGCGGCGAGCGTCGGCAGCTGCTCGTAGCGGCTCTCCGCCCAGCGATAGTCGATCGTGACATTCTTGCCCTCACTGTAGCCGACTTCGCCCAAGCCCTGCGAGAAAGCGGCAAGATTGGCAGTCATGCCTTGAGACGAGCCTCTGTCGAGGAACCCAATTACCGGCATCGCCGGCTGCTGCGTGCGCGCCGCAGTCGGCCAAGCCGCCACGCCGCCGAGCAGCGTGATGAATTCGCGGCGCTTCACTCGATCACCTCGTCGGCGCGCAGCAGAATCGATTCCGGCAGTGTGATACCGATCAGCTTCGCGGTCTTCAAATTCGCCACGAGTTGAAATCGCGTCGGCCGCTCCACCGGCAACTCCCTCACATTGGCGCCTTGCAAGACCTTCCGCGCCATCCCTCCGACCTGACGAAAAAGATTCTGAATTACGGGCCCATAGCCGATCAGCCCGCCCGCCCTTGCGATTTCGGGGAACAGCGAGATCGTCGGGAGATTTCTTCGGATCGCGAGATCCGCGATCAATTGCGGATTGCCGGCAATTAGCGGCGACGACAGCAGCAATAAACCCTGGAAGCGCGAGCGGTCGAGCCCATAGAACGCCTCTGCGATGTCGGCTGCACGCCGCGCCTCGAATACCTGCACAGTAATGCCAAATCCCTGCGCGGCAGTCTCCGCAGCCTTAAGCTGTAGGGCGCCTGTGGTCGGGTCCCACAGCACGCCGACGCCGGAGAGCGTGGGGACGGTCTCAATGAGCAGTTGCAGGCATTTTGCACTGAAATCGGGAAAGTCCAGGAATACACCGGTGACGTTACCGCCAGGACGCGCGAGGCTTCCAACGAAGCCGCTAGCTACCGGATCACTTTCCAGGTCGATCGCGATCACAGGAATGCTCGTCGTGGCGCCGGCTGCCGCCTGAACAGCAGCACGGGCGACTGCCACGATGGTATCGGCTCGATTGTTGACCAAGTCTGTTGCGAGCGCCGGCAAGCGCGATACGTCCCCATCGGCAAGACGGACTATTATCTCGGGGCTGGAGTCGCTGCGGTTGTCCGGGTCATTCAAGCCCTCGCGAATTGCCGCAACGCGCATATTCACAGTCGTAGATTCACCCGGATGGAGCACTCCGACCTTGCGACTTTTCGTCGTTTGCTGCGCGTGCGTCGCGAGCGGCCAGGTGATGGCCGCCGCACCGCCGAGCAGGCTGATAAACTGACGGCGTTTCACTGCCAGTGCCTCTCGTGCTTTGAAGCCGAAGGATAGCACACCTGGCAGGAGACTGCTGCGCTGCGGGATTTCAATCCCGCTTATGTCGCTTGTGGGTCATTCAGGTCGAATCGATACGCCAGCGATACTCGTGCCATGTCCGCTATACGTCCAATAGCGACCACATCGGTGCGTCGCAACGAAACGTCGAGATGTGCCAATCGCGACCGAACGCAGCGCAGCAAAATCCACTGTTATTCGATCACC
>Ga0209647_1002115_pt1 | contig 16220 bp, 16 predicted proteins | sample GraSoi_2013_60cm_FD_185827 | JGI IMG/M metagenome (GOLD analysis project Ga0209647, IMG submission 185827) | Grasslands soil microbial communities from the Angelo Coastal Reserve, California, USA - Sample 9_17_2013_60cm (SPAdes) (version 2) | ecosystem: Environmental > Terrestrial > Soil >...
ATCTGTCCGGCCGAATAATCAACCAGCACCATGTTTCCACAAATTCCTTTCCGTCGAGTCGATTGGCTCGTTAGCTCATTTCTGATCGGGACGCTGTTCCTTTCGATCACGGCCGTACCAGTGTACCTCTGGTTCTTTGGCATTGATCTATTTCAGATCGTTCTTTTCTTCGCGATGCTGGCTGCTTGCGGATTCTCCATCACCCTCGGGTACCATCGACTTTTTTCTCATTTAACTTTCAAGGCCCACTGGATCGTGCGGTTCTTTACAGTCATCTTCGGCGCTGGCGCATTTGAGAGTTCCGTTCTTCTTTGGTCCTGCGAGCATCGCAGCCACCACAAGCATGTGGACCACGATGACGATCCTTATTGTATCACCAAAGGTCTCTTTTATGCCCATATGGGCTGGCTGATGTTCAAGCTCAAGCCGCAACCGTGTTTCGATAATGTGGCTGATCTCAAAAAGGATCCGCTCTTGGTATGGCAAGATCGCTACATTCATTTGATTGCCGTGCTCGTCGCTTTCGTGCTTCCGGCTAGCATCGGTTTTTTGTGGGGAGGCTGGAAAGCCGCTCTCGGCGCTTTCCTAATCGCCGGCGTGCTGCGGGTTGTGGTGCTGCAACACGCTACCTTTTGCATCAATTCGCTCTGCCATTACATCGGTGCGCAACCGTATTCTTCAAAATGCAGCGCCCGCGATTCATGGATCCTGGCGATCTTTACTTTCGGTGAAGGTTATCATAACTATCATCACGAGTTTCAGCACGATTACCGGAATGGAGTTAAACCCTGGCAGATCGATCCGACGAAATGGATCATCTGGATCCTTTCCAAGACCGGCCTGGTCAGTAACCTGCGCCGAGTCCCGACAGAAAAGATCGTACTAGCAGAACTCGACGAAGCGAAGCGTCAACTCGAGGCGACGTTAGCCAACCCAGCTCTCACCGAAGCCCGTGCGACTAACATTGCCAGCGCTTATCAGACCCTACTAGAAACCGCTCATTGGTGGAACCAACGCAAAACAGAGCAGCTCGAAGTGACTCGCGAAATGCTCGCCAGCCTTCGTAACAACATTCGGGTGGCAACGGGCGCTCTGCGGATACCGGGCTTACGCCAACGTCAACCAACTTAGCGGCGGTAGGTACTACACGCGGCTCGATTCGCAGATCTTGATCGTCAACCCTGCGGCTCCTGCTGAGGAGCGTTCCCCGGATACCTGTCGCGCCGTAGGACTTCGGCGAGCTCAGTCGAGTCGCTTGGCGAAGGCGGATGGTTAGCCGGGCGGCTGACCTACAAGAACATCTCAGAAAGACATTTATGAACAAGACAGATAAACTTAACAGAGCAGTCGACGACGCGATGGATCAGGTAGCAGCCGCGCTTGAAAACGTAAAGGCCCACTCAATCTCGACCGCAGATGAAATCGGCCGGGCAACGCGAAGAAGCATGCATAACGCGCAGGGAGCAACAGAGGAAGCGTGGAGCGACGCCGCATCCAGAGCTAAAGTCTTGCGGTCCCGGGTTGAGTTATATCTGCAAGAACAGCCGCTGCATACCATCGTCCTGGCACTGGCGACCGGCTTTCTGCTCAGTCTGGTTCTGCTGTTTTTCCGCCTGAACCGTAAAGAGCAATCCACGCTGAAGCAAACCGTGCCGTTACGTTAGCAAGGCCTTTAACTGCTTCGTTCCGGTCGAACGCCGGCAACGCAGATTGCATTGATTACTAACATGGCGAAGCTCGCCCGGTTCCGTTGCCTTCTCACCATACTCTTATCGATGTGTTACTGTCTCTTCCGGTATGACGACCGGGAGGGGTAGCGAGATGAAAGCCACTATCGGTCAGATGTCGCCTAGTATCGGACGAAGCTAACAATTTCTGGATATCGGAAGGGGTTTCTCGACGGACCTGCTAATCCATGCGATTGTATCTGAAGATTGCAGAAGCGAATCATCTCCATCCGGCAAACGCGTGAAAGCTGATCGCACACAGACTCATGGAGGTTGCCAATATCAAGCAGATCGCTTTTCTCGGAGATCACCTTCCGCGTCAGTGCGGCATTGCCACGTTCACCTCTGACATTTGTGATGCAATTGCGACCGAATTTCCGGAATGTCAGTGCGTCGTAGGCGCGGTCAATGATCGACCCGAAGGCTACGACTATCCGGCTCGCATCCGATTTGAGATCGACGAGAAGGAACTCGATTCCTATCGACGCGCCGCCGATTTCCTCAATGTCAACAATGTGGAGATAATCTTGGTTCAGCACGAATTTGGCATCTACGGCGGGCCCGCCGGGAACCATCTTCTAGCTCTTTTGCGCGACGTACACATGCCGGTAGTAACGGCCTTGCACACGGTTTTGCGCGAACCAAATCCCGATCAACAGGCGTTGATGAGACAACTCGACGAACTCTCGAGCCGCTTCATTGTGATGGCCGAGCGAGGCAAAGGCTTCCTTCAGGAGATCTATGGCATAGCTCCCGAAAAGGTCGACGTGATTCCGCATGGCATACCGGACATGCCGTTCATCGATCCCAACTTTAACAAAGATCAGTTTGGCGTAGAGGGCAAAACGGTGCTGCTAACGTTCGGCCTGCTATCACCAAACAAAGGCATCGAGCACGTCATCGATGCCCTACCGTCGATTCTGCAACAGCATCCTAATGTTGTGTATATCATTCTCGGCGCGACCCACCCAAACGTTATCGCGCGCGATGGTGAGTCGTATCGACTCAGGCTTGAGCGCCTCGCGGAGGATCGCGGTGTGGCTTCTCACGTAATCTTTTATAATCGCTTTGTTACCCTAGAGGAATTGAAAGAATTCATCGGTGCTGCCGACATCTACATCACCCCCTATCTGAACGAATCGCAGATTACCTCCGGTACGCTTGCTTACACTTTCGGCGCCGGCAAAGCAGTCATCTCCACACCCTATTGGCACGCGCAGGATCTACTGGCAGACGACCGTGGCATCCTGGTTCCATTTGCCAACCCCAACGCCATCGCTCAAGGTGTGAACCGGTTTCTATCCGATCCGGTCCTAATGACCGCTACCCGCAAAAAAGCATGGAAACTGGGTCGGGAAATGATCTGGCCAGTGGTCGCGAAGCTGCACATGGAAAGCTTCGAACGCGCGCGGGCAAGTTTGAGCGTGCGTCCGCGACAGGCTTTCGCAGCCCGAACGCTGGACAATCGCCCGTACGAGTTGCCTCCGCTAAAACTCGATCACCTGTTTCGAATGACGGACAACACCGGGATTTTTCAGCATGCGATCTTCAACGTGCCGAACTTCGCGGAAGGCTACTGTACTGACGATAACGCGCGCGCTTTCATCCTCACGCTGCTATTGGAGGAGACAACGAGTCTCGCGACTCAGAGCCAATTCGAACACCTAGCCAGTATCTACCTCGCGTTCTTATGGCACGCTTTTGATCAGGAAACCTGTCGCTTTCGCAATTTCATGAACCACGAGCGACGGTGGCTGGAACGAGAGGGCTCGGAAGACAGTCACGCCCGCGCGCTTTGGGCCGCAGGCACGGCTCTTGGTCGCTCAAAAAATGAGGGCCACCGTAATCTCTGCGCACTCTTGTTCCAACGCGGACTACCGACAGTCGAGAATTTTACCTCACCCAGAGCATGGGCGTTCGCTCTACTTGCCATTCACGAATATCTGCGTGCCTTCTCCGGTGACCGAAATGCAAATCAGCTGCGTGAAATTCTCACCAATCGCTTGGTCGAGCTGTTTCGCTCCAATTCTTCGAAAGATTGGATGTGGTTTGAGCCGGTAGCGACATACGACAATGCGAGACTTTCGCAGGCGGTGATACTCACTGGATACTGGACTTCCCGAGGCGATGTCGTCGAAATTGGATTGCGATCCCTTCGCTGGTTGGTGGAGCAGCAAAAGGCTGATGGAGATCATTTCGCGCCGATCGGCAGTAACGGTTTCTGGACCCGCGGCAACCAATGCGCTCGCTTTGATCAGCAACCGCTGGAAGCTTACGCGATGATCGCCGCGTGTGTTGAAGCGTATTCGCTTACCGGCGAATTGATTTGGCAGCGCGCTGCACGTCGCTGCTTCGAATGGTTCCTCGGTCGCAACGATCTCGGAGAGTCACTCTACGATTCGAGCACCGGTGGTTGTCGCGATGCATTGCATTCCGACCGCGTTAATCAAAATCAAGGAGCTGAATCTAGTCTCGCTTTCCACCTAGCGCTGGCCGAGATGACTCGAGCAGAAGCAGTACTCGCTAGAGAAATCAAAAGGTCAGGAACAACTTGAAGATTAGTGTTAGCTCGATCGATTTTCGACCCAGCATCGATCGGGTGCTGAATAGGCCGTTCATTCCCGCCAGTCCCGACCAGGTTAGCAATATCATTGAACGGGTCCTCTCTTTTTCTGATCCGGAGGTCGAGGCGCAGCTAGCTTGCTTACGCGACGAATTCGCTCACCGACACCCAAACCTGGAAAGATCGTGGTTGCGACAGTTCGAGAAAGTAGAGGCGTATTTGTCGAATGAGGCATTTCTTCCCACGAGTCGGCGGCTTTTAATAGGAGCATTCTTTACCGGAGAATATGCCGTTGAATCCGTGGCGTTATTCAATCCATCAATCGTTCCGCATCCGAACCAGACAGATCTCGGGCCAGAAGATCTGCGCTTCATCCTGACCCTTCGAGCTATCGGCGAGGGCCACATTTCCTCGATTGGGTTTCGCAGTGGCGTCGTCCGAAGCAATCACTCGATCGAGATGGACCATGCGACGGGCCTTGTGACCGCACCAGACATCGAGGCCGACCCCGCTTTTTCCAGGAATATCTTTCTACACAAGTTGCAAGAAAAAGGCCTGGAGAACAATTGGTCGAGATCGGTGATGAATCGCTTGGGTGCTACATTCACACGAACCGAACTGGACGAGTCGCTGCGGCGTGCATCTCATGAGACCCAGCGACATAATGAAGACGTCAAGAGAGCTATGGAATGCCTGGATTGGCTCGTAAATTCGAACTACGAGCTCAATTTTAGTAAATCAACTCCCCTTTCCCAACGCGTCATCTTCCCAGTGTCGCTGAATGAGAGCCATGGCATGGAGGACGCTCGCTTTGTCCGCTTTGTTGATGAGGACGACCGCCCAAGGTATTTCGCAACCTATACCGCGTACGACGGGCGCGGCATTCTTCCACAGCTCATTGAAACCGACGATTTTCTTCGCTTTCGCATCCGTACCTTAACTGGTCCGGCGATCCAGAACAAAGGGATGGCCTTGTTCCCGAAGCGGATTAGCGGACGCTATGCGATGCTTTCGCGATATGATGACGAGAACCTTTACCTGATGCTTTCAGATGACCTGTATTTCTGGAGCGATCCCCAGCTTCTGGTACGACCGTTGCGACCCTGGGAATTCGTAAAAATAGGTAACTGCGGCTCGCCTATCGAAACCGATGCGGGTTGGTTGGTTCTGACTCACGGCGTCGGCGCGATGCGTAAATATTGCATCAGCGCCCTACTGTTGGATCTACAGAATCCTTTGAAGGTGATCGGCCGCCTCAATGAACCACTTCTGAAGCCAGCGGCCGACCAGTCCAGCGGGTACGTGCCAAATGTCGTATACACTTGCGGAGCGTTAATCCACGGTGGTCGATTAGTTCTGCCTTATGGTCTGAATGATACCATAACCAAAATTGCGACCATCGAGTTAGAGACACTCCTCGCAGCTCTAGTTAAGTAGCCGGAGCGAGGCGGTTCGCACCTAACGGGAGCTGGCAAGGTAGATCGAGTGCACCAAGTCTGAGGCTCGTATAGCAGCGTTGGGAGCGCCGCCGGATGACTCGCAAGGCGCTGGCGAGGCGAATAGCTGAGCCCTATTTAACGAGCTAGCAACGCCGCGAGGCGCCGGCGCCGCCCCAACCCGAAGGGCTGCGCGGATTTTGGCCGGGTGCTTTGTTGCTCGTCAGTCAAAGACCGCAGCGGGTATTCTCCTTCCTCGCGCCGCGCACCCAGCCAAAATTCGCAGCAGCGCTGCTATACGGGCCTCAGACTTGGTGCACTAGCCAACCTAAGGACTGGCAAAGAGAGCCGATGCCATCTCGGAAACCAGGAACAACCCTTCGTAAAAAGTATGGGAGAACTCAATGACCGGGAACCAACCTTATTGTGTTTCCAGATTTAAACCCTCCAAACCGATGACCCAAGAAGCCATAGACCATCATAGAAAAGCGGCGGAGCACCATGAACGTGCTGCACGCCATAACCAAGAAGCCGCCAGCTATCACGCCAGCGGTAGCCACGAAAAGGCTAAACATCACGCCCATCTCGCACTTGGACACCATTTGCATGCTACCTATCATGCAGAAGAAGCGGCTAAATATCCCGCAGAAGAGGACGGTTCCTACAAACTACGGCAGTAATTTAGCGCGTTTGACGGTCCATATCCAGAACCGCCTTATCGGATGTCTCTGACTTAACATTCAAACTCTCCGCTATGAGTACGAACGAATTAGTATATCCGCGTTGGGAGCGCGAAGACCGGGTGAGCCGGTTTTTCATTAGCCCTTCCTTGCCGATTTACCAAATTGAGGAAATTAAACTGATTGGGGGATCGATGTTCCTCGCGTCCGCGTCGGACAAATCGAGTGTAGTTGGTCAATTCGAATCCGAGAGAAATGCTAAGGAAGCGTGCAAACGCGACTTTGAGGACAAGAGAACGACGGCACAGAAAGCAAGTTCCTAAGCGCTACAAAGGCCAATCCACGTTGTTAGGGCTCAGTCGGCGGAATGGATACAAACTCAATCCCATATTCACCCGCCAGCTTGACCACAACCGGCAATTCGGGCTCTCCCTTTTTGAATTCCTCACCGCAAGCCGCAAAGAAGCGGTCAAAACCACCCGGCACACATACCACGACAACCGTGAGTTTTTCGTTTCCCACCACTCTTGGTGCGTGAGGGATCCCTTTGGGAAGATAGATAACGTCGCCGGTTTGGCCACGGAGCACCTCACCACCGCGGTTTACTTCGACCGCACCAGATTCGATCAAAAATGTTTCATCCGTCTCTCGATGCACGTGAGCCGGAGTAACGTTACCGGGCGAGGCAGAAATTCGCAAAACGCAAAAAGCGTCGCCGGTCTCCTGCGAACTTACCAGCACATGAGCTTCCTGCCCAAATGCCACTATAACCCCTCCTTTTCCAGCACCGCTTGCCGATTCGTTTAAAAAGTGTTCTAGCATGGGTTCGAGATGGCCATGCTATCTAGCCACTGAATCCTCTACGAGGACTAATTCTCGTTGCATCTCACAAGGCCCTTCGTACTCGTTCTCGAATCCGGCCACGCGGAGTGATGGAGTATTGGAGTCGAAAATGTGGACAGGACTGCCGGTTTGTTGTCCCTACGGGACAAAGACACTTAACACCTGTCCACGAATTCGGCGCCAGATCAACCATCGAGGACGAGGACGAAGCGCCTTGTGAGGCGGTGGCAGCGATCTAACTACCGCCCGTTGCCTCATTCGCCCAAAGTGCGATCGTGCCTTATGTCCGATGATCCCCGAAGCCGGTTCTACGATTGCTACGAAAAGTATTTCATCGCGAAAATGCGCAACAGGGAAGAAAAGGAAATTAGTTTCTACGCCTTATTAAGCCTGGTTCAAATTCATCAAATCGTTGGTGATTCGGATCAAGTCAAAGCGGCAAAGGTTATGCATGAATTGATGGGGCTAGTGGTGCCCGAGGCGCAAGCCAAAGAGATGTACAATGAGCTTCGGAAGGACAGCGGGGTTGGCGAAAGCCCTGCCGGCGCAGAAAGCCCTCACCGCGTCGGGTTTTCCTGAGCCCCTTGCTCTTTGTGACCAGCGAATCGCCCAGCGTTTTGCCATCCGCTCGGCGGAACCGCGGGGAACTCGAGCCAAGTCAAGGACTTCCTTCGCGCCCTTGTGTTCGTCGTCCGAGATGACCCGCAGCCTCCTCCATAGTTGCACACGTAACAATGCGAATATCCGGAGCATAATGGAAGCGACTCATGATGGCGAAGCCGATATCCTTGCTGGGTTCCGGGGGAAGCAATCTGACCACCAATTCAACCCCCTTCTCTGAACACGATTCCATAACTTGGCCGATATATGGCGCCGCCGCCGTAGGCATTGACAGTAAACGGCTCAGATCCGCAAATAGCCGGAAACCTGGTTGAACATCAGTTAGGACGGATTGCAGGTTCTCCAGGCAAAACCGTGCCTCCTCAACTGTGGCGTGGCCGGCCCAGCTAATTGTCAGAAGCCGCTGGGATCTATCAAGTTCGATTTGAAACATGATGCCAGGCACTCCATTCGCTCAGACTTCGAGGCAATATTATATCCGAGTCCGTTTTGGTTGTCCTTTGAATAATTTGCTTAGCTCATTCTTAGTGCTTAGGTGTAGTTACACATACTTGATTACGCATACCTTACCTAGACTACCATGGAACTCCGGCATCTCCGATATTTTGCAGCCGTCGGTGAAGCATTAAGCTTCACCAGGGCTGCGGCGCGACTTCGAGTCGCGCAACCCGCGTTAAGCCGCCAGGTGCAGGATCTAGAGGACGAAATCGGGGTAGATCTTCTGCGTCGCAGTCCACGGGGCGTCACACTGACGGCGGAGGGAAGACTTTTTTTTTGGAACAAGTCCGCGAGCTGTTGAAGCGTACGGATGCATCGATAGAAAAAGTCCCCTCACTAGCTAATGGCGCGTATAGCGAGTTGCGCGTTGGCTACGCTCCGACTTTGGCGGCGGAGATATTGCCGCCAGGGATCGAGGCCTTTCGAAAATCCATGCCGCGCGCAAAGCTGCTACGCACCCTTTCGCTCGTCTGAAATCTCTCCCCTTACAGAAGCTCACTGCCGAACCAATCATCGGACTCGCCGGGAAGGAATATCCCGATTATTATCGTAACCTCAACCGTATTTTCGCTCCCATCGGCGCCAAACCACCCATTGCAGCGGAATGCGACGCCACCAGTTCGCAGCTCATTGAAGTGGAAGCCGGGCGCGGCATCGCATTGTGCATACCGAGTTTCAAACTCTTGACTGGCGAACGTTTGGCTTACCGCCCGGTCACTGGGACGACGGAATTGCTGTCCGTCGGCATCGCCCGCGCCACGAAGGGCGACGTAACACCCGCCGGAGAAGAATTTTGCGAGATCTTGCGGAAGGTTTCAAACGGAGCAAACTCGGAAATTTTCACCACCGAGACACTGAGGTCACAAAGATAAGCTTCTTACCGGACCGCGACCTGTCTTGAATGAGGGTTTCCGGATACATCTCTCAGTTACGTTAAGGAACCAGCACGATTCTGAAGCGAGCTTCGTTTCGCATCATGCGCTGGTAAGCTTCTGCAGCGCTTGCCAGAGGAACGGTTTCGATCATCGGCCGGACTCCTTGTTGGGAACTGAAGAAAAGCGTGTCTTCCGCATCGATCGAGGATCCGGTCATGGTCCCTGCAATCGAACGCATCCCGAAAAGAAGGGGCACTGGGTTTACCTCAATTGGGTCATTTCCTCCAGCTCCAGCCACAACGAGCTCGCCGCAAGGAGCAAGTCCTCCCAGAAGAGGAGACATGGATTTACTGATTGCCGCCGTAGCCACGATCAGGCGCGCACCGCCTAGGGCTTGAAGGGCGGCAACTGGATCTTGAGCGTTGCTGTCAATGTAGTGATGCGCCCCAAGTTTTCTCGCAAGGCTTTCCTTTTCTGGTCCGCGGGCAATGGCTGCGACCTGAAAACCCATTTGTCGCGCAAACTGAATTCCAAGGTGGCCGAGGCCACCAACGCCTTGTATCGCCACGAGGTCGCCGGGACGAGCCTTTGAGTTTCTTAACCCGTTGAACGTCGTCAATCCGGCGCAAAGGAGGGGTGCCGCCTCGGTTGGCAACAGATCGTCAGGAATCGCCGCGAGGCCGCTCGCTTGGGCTATTATCATTTCCGCATAACCACCGTCGCTGTGAACCCCCGAAATCGGTTGATTCTGGCAATTAACAAAGTCCCCACGGCGACAGCTTTTACAATAGCCGCAATGGCCTCCCATATAACCGACGCCGACCCTCTGTCCCGTTTTCCACCCTTGCACACCGGGCCCTACGGCTTCGATCGTTCCGATCGCTTCATGACCGGGGACGCGCGGATAAGTTTGTCCGGGCATTCCACCTTCCACCGTTAAAGCGTCCGTGTGACAAACCCCGCATGCTTCGACCTTGATTCTAACTTGGCCAAAGGAGGGCTCCACCAGTGTTCTTTCAACAACTTCTAGCTTGCCAGGCTGCGTTACTTGCACTGCTCGATAGGTCCGATTCATCTGTTTCTCTTTCGCTTTGAAGACGTAATGAACCCGTCTAACCTCGATTCTTGGTACAGCCCAATACCTTGTTCCTTGTACGGGCCATACCTTTCCGGCATCGCGAAAGGTAGAGTTCCGTCGTCCTCGAGCCCGGGGCGTGCCGGCGCCCACCTCATGCCGGTTAGACCCACAAAACTCAGGGCAAAAGACCAACGGACAAAACGCTCGAACATTCTGTTGCTTATTAAGACTCGACCCCAATGTTAAGTCCCTAGTAAAGTTTGGCGCAGAAATGGGCGTAAAGGCCGGCTACCACCAAGAACCGACGAGCAATCCGATGCTGGTCAGCTGATGCTTCTGTCGACACGCTACGCACTCAACCTCTGTCGCAGTTGCCACCAGAGGTGAGCGCAGACCACTATCAGTAACACTGCCGCTGGCCATAAGGCGTAATTGCCTATCATCGTGGTGAATCGGGCGCCCAAAGCCGCTCCCAGAAGAAAACAGAGACAAATACCGCCGTAAAAGCGAGCTCGCCGGGCCGCTTCTGGATCACGCGGGCCAAATGCCAGTGTCACGGAGGTTTCACTCAAGTTTTTCAAGTTGCCGGTAGTTATCACCGTGCTCACGTGGAGCCCTTCGATTCGCGAGAACGTTGAGTTCTGCAGCGCAGCTACAAATGAGATACCAAGCACCAGCCAGGCATCCGCAACTCCGTTCGGTACCGTCCCCCCGACCAGTAACAAAGCCACCTCGATCGCCAGCGATGTCATCAACGGCCAACGAACAATTCGGCGCAAAGGTGCAAGATCGAAAATCTTGGCGCACCATACGCCCGCAATAAATGCCGCAATCGGCGGAATGCGGAACCAAGCCTGTGTCCATTTGGCGGCAGCCATCAGGCTACCCATGATCACCACATTGCCCGTCATCGCGTTAGCAAACACCCCTCCCTTTCCCACAAAAGTGAACGCATCGAGGTAACCGCCGGCAGCCGCCAATAACAAAGCGTGCAAGAGCGACGCCTCGATAGTGTGCAAGCTCTTTGATGAATCTAGTTCGTTCGGTCGACCAGCCATGAACCAGATTAGCAGACAGCAAGTAAGGTGTCGTGCCTGGAGCCGCCTGTCAGATTTCCTGCTGCCGCGCGGAATGACCCGGCGCGATATTACTAATCTGCCGAGACTTTTGGTTATTCACAACATCTAGGAAGCGGACGGTGACCAATGCTTTATCCCTTTCTAAATGTTTGCCCAAGCGCTTGTTAAGACGTGCCCCCTATCTCCTTTACCCCTTTTTTTCCCCGTCATCAAATCCGGCGGTTCGCGGCCAATCTAAGGCGGCAAAAGGCCGGCCGAGTCCGAGAGTGCGCCCGACGCGGCGTGCTTTCGACGCGTCGATTTCATTTTTATCTACCGGCAATAGATTTTTCCCGCCGCGAATCTCTGTTTCGTATTCTCGATAGAATTGCGGCGAACACCCTGTGGAACACTTGAAAAGACGACTGAAATAGAATTCATCATCGAATCCGACCTCGTAAGCGACCTCTTTTACGGGTCGCAAAGTATGAAGCAACTGCCACTTTGCGTGCTTTAAGATCCTGTCCCGAATGAGGTCGGTCAGAGTTTTGTGAAAGTACGTCCGGCTTAGCTTGCCGAGTGCCCGGGGATTCATTCCCACCATTTTTGCATAGTCAGCGGGACGATGCTTCGATCGATAGTGTTGCTCGATCAACGCTTTCAACCATCTGTATGCGATTATGGATGGTTCAAACGGAAACGCAGTACTCTTCGGCACTCCGGGATACAACGCTGGTTACCCGTATAATAATTGTACCGGCGCCAGGTCGCTCGCTGCCGGGTGGTTCGCGTTTCAACTGCTGACCTCTGAAAACGGAGGAACGGCTCCCGCTTCGTTCAACGTTTTTACGCCGGAAGTGACATCTACCACTGCCACCATTAAATGGACGTCAGCCAGCTCCGCGCTCGGATATGTTCTCGGCATCATTTTCCCAGGGAGTATCTACAGTAATTCGGCAGCATTCGTCACCAAGGACACGAAGTTCACCATCAAGCACCTGACTCCAAAGACCCCGTACATACTTTACGTGGCCGCGGTCAACCAGGGTGGTGCAACCATTGAGAATGGGGGATTCACTACAAAGTAGTTTCAGCCTATGGCTGCTGTCGCAGATTTAAGAGTAAGACTCGGTGTACTTCTTCTATTCCCTCCTTGTTTTGGTGAGCGCCGTGGTCTGACGACACGATTCGTTCCGATTGCGCTCCATCCAGATGGGAACTCCAGTAAGCCACAACCCCGTCGCTGCTGTTTGGGGTGTCTCCACGACCACGGTCTCCAATGATGGAATGGTAGGGAATATGATGCGCGATCGGTAAGTTGTTTAACGCCCGCACAAACCGGTTGTTCGGCGATAACGTGTCAATGCTCGTAGGGAAATGCATCCTGTTCGGCTTATCGACGCCGCTGGCAGCCTTTATCTCAAATGGAACGGCTGCATCTCCGGCGTTGGTTAGGTTGGCCGGAAGTTTCACTAGCGCAATCCCAGTGCGCCCGATCCAGTTCGAGGCCAACATGCTGCCCCGGTGGGGAGTCGAAATGAAAATTACCCGACTAACTTCCGCTCGGTGCCGAAAGATAAGCAGTCGCTCAATGAATTCCTTTGTCTCCGAATCCATCGGGACCTCCTTAGGTGGTTTGCCGAAATAGGCCTTCCAGAACATCACATTTGAGTCAGTCACCATCAGACGTGCAACCAGTCCGCCCATGCTGTGGCCGATTAATATAATCTTTTTGTGGTCGGTGTAGGTTTTGTCTACCCGGTCGAGCTCCTCCCGCAGCAGCTCTGCAGAATAAAAAAATGGATAACCGCTCGGATAGTTGTAAACCCAGAACTGATAGCGCCGATCAATTTGTGGATCGCTCCGCAATTCGTTGAGTAACGGAGCCCATGTGGCCGGAGTATCCTGGAGACCATGGATTACCAGCACTGGGATCTTGTTGCGATCGAAGGGCTGGAGGCGCACAAGCCGAGCGGTATTCGCGTATTTAGCCGGCCGGATCATGCGAATGAAGCCGAGTCGCTGCGGCCGGTCCTTTGCCAGCAGAGCGGCGGTTCCAATCGAAAGATCGGCTGCGAGGGGATAGTTGCGCCCGGCAATAGAGATCCGGTCGGACGTGAGCGGATCCTCCATGGCTACCCGCGCTTCCGAACCCCTAAATTCCAGTACGGTAGTCAGGCTGTAGAAGATCTTCTCCGGGATTAGGAACTGCTTTCTGGCATTTTTCAAAGGGCGATCGCGCTCTGCCAGCACAGGGGCTCCGATGCCGCTGCGGCGAATCCGCTGTGTGTAATATTTCCCTGAAATTGCTAATTCATCAGCCGGAATAAAATGGGCAGTTTGCGGATCAGCGAAATCTTTTACCTCGCTCGTGAACGTGAGCTGGTAAGCGCTGGCGCCTGCGCCGATCGTCACAGCTCCGGCACGCGGTAACTTTCCCGTCGACTGGAGCAGCGACGTGATTCGGCCGACGGAATAGTTGTATACCTGAACAGCCCGGTCGTTCGATGGATCGCGGGTGAGATCTGCCCAAGCCTGTGCAGCAATTTCGAGGGTCTGAGCAAGAGCTGTCTCGGGATTCTGTCTTGCGTCTCGCTTGGTTGGAAAGCTGTGCGCGGAAATGTTCCCAACGCTAGGCGCGCGTGGTTCAACGTTCCTGACGGTTGCTACCTGGGCGCAGCTTGTGAACAGAACAATTGCGATGGCAACTAAGGCGCCCTTGATGCTCAGGGGCCCCCACTGAATCACATTTTCAGTTAGGCGAACCCCGATGGTTAATATTACCCCCACCATTAAACAGATCAGCCAGGCGGGGAAATAGGAACCATAAACATCGGGGCTCGGCCCATAGGAGCTGATCCCTGCACAAGTACCTTGCAGCATGGGGGCGCAGAACAGGCCTGCTCGCAATTCTGGATTAGACATTAAGGCTCCTCATCGACGGCTCTAGATACCTTCCGCTGGGCTGCCTTGGTATTCCTCCTTCGGCCCGTTTTGAATTACTCTTTCGAACAGATACGACTGATGGAGTTTGTTCTGGTTGGCATGCAAAGAACTTCTAGTCATTCCGTGTCCGGATCATCCGGGCGGTTTCTTGGGCGTTCAAAGGCCAGGGAGGAAGCCGGCCCTCATGCAAACCTCATCTCGCCAGTATCGGTGTTGAGCGAAAAGAAGAGTACACCAGTCCCCGGATCCGGCCTATTGTGGGTTGCTCGCCGTCCCTGAGATCCCGTTTCAAATTCAACCTGGAATTTGCCGAACCAAGTTTTGCCGTTTCGTTCGGCTATCTCTAACATCCGAAGATCAGTAATCCCGGGTAGACAGGATTCGCCATCGCCCTCTTGCCGCTGGTTTGTGTTCTCGATCAAAGCAGTTGTAAGCCAATCCTCGAAATGATTATCTTCACAGCGAGCCGCGACTTCCGGGATGATCATTGATTCAGGAAAAATTAAATACATCCTTTTGTCCTTGGTTAGTCGGTTTGGCCCCATAAATTATAGGTGGATTCCCCCACTACCATTGCCTGAAGGGGCCTTTGCCTTGTACTCCTGGTCGAGCAGCTATCCACCTCCTCCGCTGGATCGATCCTTACTGCCCAATTTGGTTAGCAAACAAAACCACTCCTCAGAGGGATAGTCTCTGGTATACGGGGCAGCCAACAATCGCAGAGAATATACGATGTTTGATCGATGACGGTCGCTCTACGAGTATGGAAATCCAACGGAGCATAGTCATCTGTACCAATCTTCGGCGTTTTTCGATATGGGTCTGCCGATAAGGGACTTATTCAGAAATTGCGGAGAACTAGCATCCGGTATGAGATTTCGGACTTACGGGATTTCGTTTCTGGGTCGACGGTGCACGAGCTAACCCGGATGGCCACGCGAAGCGTTGCGAGCGGGCCATTAAAGAGCAAGGCGTCACTAGCCCACCACAGCGATCGCGCCAAGCGGTCACGTTCCGCTGCTCAAATTGTATGATTCTTTTGATCCAGGCGTTGTCCGGGCGGCTCGCCAGTTCCGGTGGTCTCGCGAAAGGTTTTATTTACACGAATATACGTTCGAACTTCGGGCGGATTTCGTCCGAGGTGGAGAGCTATTGCCCGATCGATCGTTTGTTTTTCGGCTTTCGTAATCCGCTCCTGATGAAGCAGGTATTGGGACCAGGATGGCATCATCATCTGGATATGGAATTGGGTGGGCCGAGCAGGGTCTGCAAATAGCTGCCAGCTGTAAGCCCCATTTCGCAAATGAATCAACCGAAGCTCGTTAATGAAGCTATCGAGCTCGCGTCCTCGAGTCTCGTCCACCTCGAAATCGATTGTAATGAGAACTGGCCCATCCTTGGGTTGCGGAACATGGATGAAATCTTGCGACACGGGAGTGACCGCTCCGGGTTCGAAGCTAAGCTTTTGGGTAAAGTCGATTGAGAGCGGTGAAGATAACAATCGAAACGTCAGCAACAAAACCAGGATCGAGATGGCGACTGCAACCAATACTCCAGTAACCCCAAACGTCTGTGCAGTTGTTCCGTAGATGACCGCACCCAAGGCCATCGCTCCTTGAGAAAACATCATCACCGTGGCATTCATCCGCCCGCGGGCCCAACCAGGCATCGCGCGCTGGCCGGCTACCCAGAGTTCGTTACTGGTGGACGTCCAAGCAATGCCTGCAAAAGCAGCCACCACCATCAATGCTTGCGTTTGGCGAACAAAAGCCATCAATAAGATGACCAGCGCCAGCCAGTACGCCGCTAGTCTGGTTAAGGTGTTGGGGGAATAGCGCGCCCGTGCCCACGGCAGGAGGAAAGATGCGGTGATCACGGAGCCAGCGCCCATGCTG
>Ga0209647_1002116_pt1 | contig 16213 bp, 13 predicted proteins | sample GraSoi_2013_60cm_FD_185827 | JGI IMG/M metagenome (GOLD analysis project Ga0209647, IMG submission 185827) | Grasslands soil microbial communities from the Angelo Coastal Reserve, California, USA - Sample 9_17_2013_60cm (SPAdes) (version 2) | ecosystem: Environmental > Terrestrial > Soil >...
TGCTCTCATTTCTGTTTATGGCGAATTAATTCGCCGGTCGCTCCCATAAGCAAGCGCATTTCACCGCATCATCGCCGCCGGTGGTTTGTTAGCTTGGCGCCACATCGCAACTTCCGCGCGCCATTGGGTCAACTCACGCATTCCTTCCTGGAAAGAGACGCTTGCCATTGTTTTCGCAACGCCGCCGCCGATTGATTTACACGCCGTTTTTATTTGCCGCCCGTTGGAAAAGTTAATGACGCGGCCATGTTCTGGAAAGCCTCAAAGCGAGAGCGTCTCGGATCGGGGCGACGTGCACTTTGGGGTGGGGCTATATCGTGCGCTTTGGGGCGGCTCGTGGCGCTTGGCGAAGTTGTCGCGCAATTGCGAGTACAGCGGTCAACGTGGCGTGCGCCGCGTTGCTGGCCGTCACGCCGTCTCGCCCCGACCTCGCGCTGATGACAGCCCGCATCTGCCTGAAGCTGAGGCGTCCTCGGCGAGCCTACGACGCCCTCGCAGCGGTGAACGCGATTGATGTTCGGCAAATTGCCGACCCTGATCGCACGGCCGAGCAGATTACGAACATAGCGGCAGTGCTCTGCGCGCGCCGCCTGCGAGCGGAGGCGAAGGACGTGCTGCGCAGCGCAGTTGCTTTGGCACCGCGCGCTGCCGCTCCCCGGTCCGCACTTATCTTGTTGTTGGAAGAGGACCTTCGCGCCGCCGGCGGCAACATATCGTTGGAGCAATGGGCAGAACTCGAGAACCTTTTGCGGAAATCGGTGATCGAGTCGCCACACCTCGCCGCTCCCCGGCTTGCACTCGCCGCCTGTCTGGAACATGGAGGCCGAAAATCTGCTGCGGGAGGCAGTGGCGGAAGAACCGTGCGGCGCCGCTCCCCACCTCGCACTTGCTGAGTTCTTGCTGGAGAACCTTCGATATGCGGAGGCTGAGACCGTTGCTGCTGTGGCGGTGCAGCGTTGCCCAACGAGCGTAGAACTGCGCTTGGTTCTTGCGAGAATCCAGTTCCAACTCCTGCGACTCGAGTCGGCCGCAAAAACGATCGAGGCACTGCTTGCCATCGCTCCTGAGAATGGATGGGCCTGGTTCGAATACGGCAAGATCTTATGGAACTCCTTCGACCGGGCCGATAGCGCGTTCGAGCGCGCCGGAGATCTTTCGGGAAACGATGGCGCTCTGCTGGCAGGCGTCGCTCAACGGTTTCTATACGATCTCGATTACGAGAAAGCTGCGAGATATTACGAGCGACTTCTCAATCTTCATCCGAACATGTGGGACAATTTTGTGATCTGCCGCTATTACGCAACCTGCTTGAAAGAAACTGCCCGCACACAGGAAGCCGTCGACATAATCTCAGCGGCCCTCAAGAGCTGCCGGCTCGCGGCCAAACGCGCACAAGGGGACGGTCTGGAGCTCATTAAACGTGAGGAAGCGCTTCTGCTTTCCCAGACTGGCCGTTTGGACGAGTCCTTTTCAGCACTGCAATCGATCCGAGACGTCGCGGCACCGACTCCGCGCTACGATCGGGCCGAATATCTGCCCCGCACCCGGGAGCGGCTGCAGCGTCTGGCAGAAATCGTAGACTCGCGCGACGTTTTCGTGTTGTTGCAGGGACCATCATTCGCAACGTTCGCGGCACGCCTGCATGAGTTTGCCGACTTCGAATTCGCCATTGCCACTCTCAATTCTTTTCCGCCGGTCGAACAGGAACTGCGACGCATCAATCGTCGTGCGGATATATTGCTTTTCACTCAGCCTGGGTCCATTCGCGCTTGGCATGCCGAACTCGTCAAATTTCTCGCCCGCTCGCCCCCAAACTTAGTGGTGGCGAATCATTATGCACTCTCCGGGCTGCCCGAGTTCGGGCTGAGCGAAAGGGAATTCGTCGCGCGGCACGACAAACGACTGCTCCTGGTACATTCCGACGGCCCACCGCTCCCGTCCAGGCCGCTCCACTTCGAGAACGGACCCAGCGTCTCGTGGCTCATCCCGCTCTTACTGTTCGCTCGACCCCGGCGGATTTTTCTATTTGGAGCCGATGGCGGTTCGAATCCAAGCTTCAGCAAACGCCCTTATTTCTACTACGACGACTACGACGCCGACCCGCAGGAATTCCTCAACAGACCTGGCATGGTCTCGTTCAAGGGACTGCCGCGCAAGCTCGACGAGTACAACCACCGCCAGCATGTCAATGCCATCAATGGCGACAGAGTCATTGACTTCGCTTTTCGCAGCCTCGAAGCCTACTTCGGGATTCAAGTCCCACCCATATTCAATGTGTGCCCACACAGTACCCATCGCATCTTCCCGCGCATCGACATTGACGACGCGCTTGCAAGGCTAGCGGATGGTCGTGCACGCCCGGCCCCTGAGCGGCGGGCGAAGCGCGCGTCGAATTGAGGCCGACGCGCGCGGACGCGCCCAACCGGCGCTTCGCCAGCGATGCCCCAGATGGGCCGTGATCAAGCCTAGCAGGAAACTTGCCTTGAGAATCCAGTCGAAGCCTTTTGAGCCGCGTACACTTCTTTGATGCAGCGCTCGCCCGCCTACGCCTGTGCCCGGTGCACCGCCCGCGCGCGCCACGCCATGACGGCGACCGCGACGAGAAGGACGGCGGCGAGGGCGAGAGCGCTCAGGTAGGCGGCGTCGAAGGCGGCGTACACGGACTCGGTCAATAGGTGTCCGGCCTCGGCTGGCAGGGTCTCGGCCACCCGCAACGCCTGGTCGATTCCTTCCCGCACCGACGGCGGAAGCCCTGACGGCAGCACCAGGACCGCCGAATACACGCCGGCCAAGAGGCTGCCGAGTATGGTGATGCCGATGGCGCCGCCGAGTTCGAACGCCACCTCCTCGACCGAGGCGGCCATGCCCGCCCGCTCCGCCGGGGCCTTGCTCATGATCGCGTTCGAGGCCACCGCGATCGACGCTCCCAGTCCAAGGCCGAAGACCGAGAGGCTAAGGAGTTGCGGCGTGGGGCCGGCGTCGGCGGCAAGGAACAGGCCCGCCACCGCTAGGCCGCCCAAAAGGAGCGCTCCCGCCATCACCTGACTAATGCCGTACCTGGGCGCCGACCAGCCGGCGAGCGGCCCGCCGATGAAGGCGAGCAGCGACCCCGGCAGCACGAACAGCGCCGCTTGCAGCGGCGAATAGCCGAGCACGAGTTGCAGGCGCTGGCTCAGCACGAGTTCGAGGCCGACAATGCTGAACGACGACACCAGCGCGACCACGACGCCGAGGGCGAACTCCCGTTTCTCGAACAGCGTAAGATCGAACATGGGAGCCGCGCTCCGGCGCTGCCGGCGCACGAAGATGGCCAGCGCCAGTCCGCCGATCACCGCCGCCGCCGCGGCCGCCAAGAAGGAGGGCGCCTCCTTGGCGAGCTCCTCGATCGCGTAGGCAAGACCGACCAGCCCGACCAGGATCTGGAGCGAGCCCACCGGGTCCCATCCCACGTCGCGGCTGCCTTTGCGGCGGGGAATGAAAACGCTGGCAGCGGCGAGCGCGACGACGACGACGGGAACGTTGATGAGGAAAACGGAGCCCCACCAGAAGTATTCCAGGAGAACGCCGCCGACGAGCGGTCCCACCGCCGCCCCGCCCGACGCCACCGCGCTCCAGATGCCGATGGCCAGCGCTCGTTCCCTGTCATCGTTGAAGGTCAGGCGGATGATCGACAAAGTAGCCGGCATCATCATCGCCGCGCCGACGGCAAGCAGCGCGCGTGCGCCGATCAGGATCATGGGCGACGGCGAATAGGCGGCGACCAGCGAGGCGATGCCAAACACGCACAGCCCGGCGATGAACATTCGCTTATGGCCGACGCGATCTCCCAGTGTGCCAAGGCCGGGCAACAGGCCCGCCACGACCAGCGCATAGGCGTTGATGATCCAAAGCTTCTCCGAAGCGCTGGTGCCCAGATCACGGGCCAAGCTAGGCAGGGCGGTATAGAGCACCGTCATGTCGATGACGATGAGAAACAAGGCACTGGACAGCACGATCAGGATGAGCCAGCGGCTTTTTTCTGAAACGGTCATGCAATCGTTTTTTCGCTTGGCCGTTTAGCCTTAAGGCAAACGATTGAATCCGACGGTCCTTTGAATTGATGACCCCATCACCGACGTCAACCTGCAGCGAGGAAATGGTTTTGCTCTAGCCCCGGTGCGGCGGCTGGGGGTTATGGGCCGGATCGGTATCGTATCTGAACATCTTCGCGACAATGGGACCTCCGACCAGAGACTTCAACTCGGCCTCGAGTTCGTCCGCTTTGTCCTTCTCGTAAACCTCCTCACCACCGACATAAAGCGTGAACGACTTCACGTATTTTGCCTTCTTGGCCGGATCCTCGATGGTTTTTTTGGTCCATTCATAGAGGTGGTAATTCTCGACGCCGTTGGACTCGGCCTCGCTGACGTAATCGGCGAAAGCGTCGAACTGGCATTTCATGACGGCATCGTGCCGCTTCAAAATATTCGTCAGCGGGGAGATCGACGGAGCTCCCGGATTGCTCCGCGCCACTGGCGCGAATTCGTCGCTCAAGGTCAACCGCAACTGGAATTTTAGGTCGTCGTTCATAGCGCTCTGCCTCTATGCGAGGCGCAGCCGGCGCGCTGACAATCGATCGTGCGCGCGATCGGGTCGCGTTATTTCGGCGCCGCCTTGGAAGGGCTGGGCGAGGCGGCGGGCGTGGGCGGCTTCGACGCAGGGTTCTCCGTCGCTTTAGCCGTCCCCTCCCAGTCGCAGGCCTCCGCCAAGCGGGAACGGATCTCGGAAACTTTGCCGAGATTGAACAATGCGTCGTACGCGGCGTTGTGATGATCGAACATGCGGAAATAAATTTTGCCCTGATCCGCGAACGCGCGAATGAGCGGGATCGGCGACGGGGCGACGGCCAGGTAGCAGCTCGAATGCGCGTGCCATGGCGCTTCCGTGGCTTGGGCCTGATCGATGCGGTAAGTGACGGGTATGTCGGTACCGCATTTGATGAATCCCCTGATGCTGACCGCAAGCTCGGTCTTGCGGTCCTTGCAGCGCATCAGCAGATGGGCCTTGCCGTCGCTCGACTCCAGCGCCGCCGAGACCAGGGGGCTGTCGTCGAGCGGAGATTTTTCATCGTTGACGATCCACGCCGTGCCGGCGCCCGGTTTGCTTTCCGCCGGCCTGCCGGTTCGGCTCGAAGAGGATGCATCGAGGCGGTCGTAGCATTTCAGTCGCTCGCCATCGTCTCTGATCTGACGGCAAGACCTGAGGGCATCTTGGGCCTGGGCGCCGGCGGCAAAAGCAACGCTGGCGCAAGCGATGGTCAGTATGGCGCGCATGAGCCGCATCAGAGCCGATCGGGTCTCGGCATGCAAGACCATATAAAGCCGTGCACCTGCGCCCTCGAATTAGATCAAGCGAAAGGCGCGCAGGAGCTGGAATACGGAGAGCGTGACGATCAGAACGCCCACCGCGATCATCAATGCGCGCGCCGACACGTGCTTGACCGCCCATCCGCCGATCGGCGCCCCCAGCACGCCGCCGAGCACGAGTGGAATGAGGTGCTGAAGCGGTGAGGCGCCGAGCTCGGCAAAGAATGTGGCGGCCGCCGCGACGGTCACGAAGAACTCGGTGGTATTGACCGAGCCCACGGTCTGGCGCGGCGCGTGCCCCGAGCCGATGAGCGTCGAGGTCGTCACCGGTCCCCACCCGCCGCCGCCGCTCGCGTCGAGAAATCCGGCGAGCAGCCCGAGCGGCGCAACCCAGCGGGCAGGCGTGCGCGGCGTGAGCGCGATCCGCGCCGATTGCCAGAGAATGTAGAGACCCATCAGCAGCAGATAGGCGTAGACGATGCGGCGCGCGGCGCCGATCTCGATATTGGACAGAAGCCACGCGCCCAGGATCGCGCCCAGCACGCCGGTCACGCCGAGGCGCGCCACCATTCGCCAATCCACGTTGCGGTGATAGAGGTGCGACGCCGCCGAAGCGCCGGTGGTGAAAACCTCGGCGGTGTGGACCAGCGCGCTCGCCTGCGCCGGCGGCAGGCCCATGGTCAGCAGCGCGGCGTTCGTCAGCACGCCGTACGCCATGCCGAGGGTGCCGTCCACCAATTGTGCAACGAAGCCGATGGCGAGCAGCAGCACGAATTCGGCGGCCATCGAATGTCCTTCCCGCGATATTCCGCAACGCTGCCATCAATGAAGCTCGCGCGCCGCACGCCCGATGCTGTGGGCACACTTTGCCAGGCCGCGTCGGACCCCTGATTGGGGATGCGCTCTGCGCGCTCTGCCGAGAACCCGGATCGCAGGCCGGCTTGGTGATTATCGCATAACATCGGCGTAAACATTGGGGCCAAGATTGGGTTCCGTGCGGTTGTCGTCATGCCGCAGCCAAAATTGTAGGGTGCAATCGATGCATTGAGACGGAGGTCATGCCATGTCGCTCATTCGAAACGGATTCGCGGTCTCGTGCACGCGTCGCGGGCTTCTAGGTGCCTTGTTCTCGGCGCTGCTGGCTCTCGCTTTGTTTGATCCCGGCGCGGCCACTGCGCAGGAGGCAAAACAGATCAAGCTCACCGATAAGCATATCCAGGGCTTCATGGCCGCCTCCAAGGACATGACGAAGCTCTACGAAGGCGCCAATCCGGACAAGCCGGACCCGAAGCTGGAGGCGCGGGCCGCGGCTATTGCCAAAAAGAACGGATTTGCGAGCCTCGACGAATATGACGACGCGTCGACGAATATTTCGATGATCTTCTCCGGCATCGATCCGCAGACCAAGAAGTTCACCGAGCCGCCCGAACAGATCAGGAAAGAGATCGCGGCGCTCAAGGCCGACAAATCCGTCCCGGAGGCGGAAAAGAAGGAAGACCTGGCGCAGCTCGAGGCGTCGCTCAAGACCGCAAAGCCCATTCAGTTCAAGGAAAACATCGCGCTGGTGCTAAAGTACTTCGACCAGCTCACGCCGCTCATGCAGGATCAGGATTCCAAGCGGCCTGCGGACTAAAATCTGACTCGCATCGAGCCCGACCAGGCGACCGAGACGCCGCCGGCGCGGGTTTCGGCCGGCGCGGTTCACTCGCGTCGGCGGGCGCGCAACTGCGTGAAGGCGCCGGCGTCAAGGCCGCGGCGTCCATCCACCATCACGATCGTGTGTTGGCACATGGGAAGGCCGCAGCTTTCCTTCTCGTTGCAGAGCGGCGAAAGTTGTGACATCTCGGCAAGACGACTGAGCCTGGCATATCCGATAGAGGTGTTGCCCTATCACTATGCCGCGCTGCATTCGCCTCGGCCGGCCATGACCGCGATTCTCGACAACAAGAACCCTTCGGCGGCGTCGGTGTTCCGGCCTTCCGCGCTGCTGCGCGAAGCGCGGCGGCAAAAGGGTCTCGCCGCCGTCGATGTGCCGTCGATCTGCATTCTGGACCCGGACGGAGACATCGTTCGCCATCTTCGGCGAACCGGCGCGGCGCGGCGTTTCGAGGGCTGGCCCTGCTACCACACCACGCTCGACACGTTCGTGCTCGCGGAGCAAACCGTCGGCATCGTCGGCTGCGCGGTCGGCGCGCCGTTTGCCGTTCTGGTCGCGGAACAGCTGTTCGCATGCGGCTGCCGATTGCTCTTGAGCATCACCTCCGCCGGGCAGATCACCGCGGCCGGCAATCCCCCGTACTTCGTGATCATCGATCGCGCGCTGCGCGATGAAGGGACGAGCTATCACTATGCCGCGCCTTCGGACTACAGCGAAGCCGACGCGCACCTAGTGGCAACGGCGCTCGCGGCGGTGAAGGCAAACGGCCTGCACGCGATCGTCGGCTCCAGTTGGACGACGGACGCTCCGTTTCGCGAAACCGCCGAGGCGATCGAGGCGGCGCAATCCAAGGGCGTACTCGCGGTGGAAATGGAGGCTGCCGCCCTCTACGCCTTCGCCAAAAGCACGGGCGCGCGGGTGCTCTGCCTCGCGCACGTCACCAATACCATGGGCCGCCGAGGACAAGACTTCGAAAAGGGCGAGGCGGAGGGAACCTCCGACGCGCTGCAAATTCTCGAAACAATCGTGCGATCGAGTGAGGTTTGAATCCCTCGGAGGGGTTCTCTCAACACCGAGACGGCAAGCGGCGATGCCGCCGCCAGCCGATTGGGCGACGCTCCGCCCCTCCCCGCACAACGATCTCAACGCACCTGGAAGACGAGCTTGCCGCGGAAGTGGCGCGACTCGCTCACGCGATGGGCGTCGGCCGCTTCGGACAACCGATAGAGCTTGACCTCGGGCGCTCGGATGGCGCCGGCCGCAACCAGTTCGGCGATGCGTTCGAGATGGCGGCGGGCGCGTCCGACTGGGGGCCGCAGCGACGTGACGTCGTCGCGCTCGGGCTTGGGGGCCTGCGCACCCGACGCGATGAAGGCCGCGCGGCCGCCCGGCTTGAGCACCGCAAACGACCGCTGCGCCACCTCCCCGCCGACGGTGTCGAAGACGGCGTCGCAATTTTTCGCCACTTTGGTGAAATCTTGCGTGTTGTAGTCGATGACGTCGTCGGCGCCGAGGCCGCGCACATAGTCACGGTTCGCCGCGCTCGTCGTCGTGATCACACGGGCGCCGATATGCTTGGCAAGTTGAATGGCGAAGCTCGCGACCCCGCCCGCCCCGCCTTGGATCAGGATGGTCTCCCCGCGCTTGAGCTTCAACGTATCCTCGATCGCGCTCAAGGCGGTGAGCCCGGTGAGCGCCAGGGCGGCGGCGTCGACGTGCGACAAGGCGGCGGGCTTCTTGGCGACGATCGCGGCCTTGACCGCGATCTTCTCGGCATAGGCGCCCTCTTGGCCGGCCTCGCAAACGCCGAACACGGCGTCCCCGAGACGAAGATCCTGAACGCCTTCGCCGACGGCGCTGATCACGCCGGAAAAATCGCGCCCCAGGACATAGGGAAACTTCGCTTGCTTGTAGTCGCCGACGCGCACCTTCCAATCGGCGCCGTTGACGCTGGCAGCGAATATATCGATCACCACTTCGCCCGGAGCGGCGGTCGGATCCGGGAGATCGCCGTACGTCAAGACTTCCGGCCCGCCGTGTCGTTCAACGAAAGCTGCTTTCATCCTGTTCTTTACCTCCGCAATCCGCAGCGGCGTGTCGATCGCTCAATAGCGCGTTCACCAAATGGCACGCCCGGCGACATTCACTCCGCCTTGAGGCCGAGCTTCTTGATCACCGGGCTCCAACGATCGATCTCGCCGCGAATGAAATCGCTCAGCTCCTCGGGCGATGAACTCAAAAGCTCGATCGCGGCCAGCCGCTCGCCGAGATTGGGGAGCGCCATGATCCGCCGCATCTCGGCGTTGAGCTTGGCAACGATGGGTTTGGCTGTGCCCGCAGGTGCGAGCAATCCATACCACTCCGACGCGACGAGGTCGAACCCCTGCTCGCGGAAGGTGGGGACATTGGGGATCGACGCATAACGCGCGGCGGCGGTGACCCCGAGCGCGCGCACGAGCCCGGATTGGTATTGCGGCAGCGCCTGCGTCACCGTGGCGAAGGTCAGCGGAATTTGCCCGGCCAGAACATCGTTGAGCGCGGGCGTGCCGCCGCGATAAACCACATGGTTCATGACGATGCCCGCTTGAAGCTTGAACATCTCGGCCACGAGATGCGTCATGCTGCCGGGGCCCGCCGAGCCGAAATTGATCGTGCCGGGTTTTTCTTTTGCGGCCGCGACCAACTCCTTCACGTTGGTGGGCGCAAAGGCGGGACTCGCATAAGGCACGATGGGCGCTCGCGCCAGCAGGCTGATCGGCTCGAAGTCCTTCAACGCGTCGTACGGCATCGTGGCGTGCATTGCGGGATTTGTCACGTGAGTGCTCACCACGATGATGAGCGTATAACCGTCCGGATCCGCTTTCGCCGCCGCCTGCGTTCCAATCATCGCACCGGCGCCGGGCCGGGTCTCGACGATCACCGGCTGGCGCCAATGTTCCGTCAATTTCTGCCCGATCACGCGCGCCAGGATGTCGACCGATCCGCCAGGCGCAAACGGCACGATGATCTTGATCGGCTTCTCCGGATACGTGTCGGCCGGCGCTTGCGCCGGAGCGCCGCTGGCGCCAAGAATGGCCGCAGCCATGGCGACGGCCAGCGCGCGCGCCACGCGAGCGCACCGTGCGACCGGACGTCCTCTCACGTTCCTCTGCTCCTTCCTCTCCTGCGCATGGCCGTTCCCTTCCATCCCGGCGAGCGTTCACGGCACTCAGCGCTCATCGCGCCATGATCGTTTTGAGCTGGGCCACGACTTCCCTGCGCTGATTGATGTCTCAGGCCGACGCCTTCGCCCGCGATCGTCCCGCGACCAGTCCAGCGATACCGCCGTAGAAGACGGCGGCTCCGAGCACGAATCCAACGTCGTATCCGCTCCCGCTGTTGGGGAAGCCATAGATGCGGGTGTCGAAGAAGAGGCTTCCAATCAGGGAAAACAACGAGATGAAGCCGTGGAGGAGGCCCAGGAGGAAGCCGGGCGGTTTATGCACGTTCGGAACGGTCTGCGTGGCGCACGACGCCAGCGACAGAACCACCGCCAAGAGAAGAATGATTGCCAGCCCGCGCCACCTCATGTGCGCCTCCGGAAATTCAGGCGGCCCGACGCCGATGCAGCCCCGGGGGTAACCGTTGCGTGCGCGCCGCACCGCCGATGGCGTAAGGACAGCAAACGGCGATGAACGTTAAGTGCAACCGCCTCGAGCAGCCATCATAGTTGTAATTGTTGACATTCTCAAAGCTTTGTCGAACTCGTTCTTTGAGCAGGTAGCTTGCCTCCTGTGCGGGGTGGCGGTGACGAATTAAGGCGAAGCGCGACAAGAGGAGAGTCCACCGAGTGGGTCGGCGGTTGATAGCGATCACCCTCGCATGGCTCTTGCTGGCCGGCGGCGCGGCCGCACAGAACCCTGCGCCGCCGGATCCCGATTTGCCCGCCCGAGCATCCGATACGGCACACCTTCGCGGCGGCTGGTATCCATGGGATCCCTATCAGTACCGCGATTACAGGCGAGGCGTTCCAATCCTGACCGGCTTTGACGTGGAAATCGAGCGCGCGCTCGCGCGGATCATGAGCGTGGAAATTCTCCTGCCAGAAATCGCTTGGGAGAACCATCTGGCGGCGCTCTCCGCCGGGACGGCGGACATCGCCGCCGGCGCGACGGCGAGCGAGGCGCGCAGCCGATACGCGTATTTCTCAAAACCGTATCGAACCGAGACGGATGTTTTGATCCTGCCGAGAGGTGCGAGCGGCCGATACCCTTTCCACACGATCGAGCAGATGCTCGACACTTTCGCGAAGCAGAAGTTTCGCCTCGGGGTCGTTGCCGGGTTCGTCTATGCCGACGACCGCGTCAACGCCTTCATTGCAGACAAGGCGCATAGGGAGCAGATCGTTCCAGTCCCCAACGATGCTCAGAACCTGCGAAACCTCCTGGCTGGCGTCATCGACGGCTTCCTCGCCGATCGCATTGCTGCCGCCACCACAGCCTGGCGCCGGCAGGAAGGAGCGCGCATCGAAGAGCATCCGCTGCGCTTCTCCACCGATATTCATTTCATGCTGAGCCGCGCGACGCAGCCGCCACAGATGCTCGCTCGCCTCAATGACGCAATCGATGAGCTTCGGCGCAGCGGTGAACTTCGCCGCATCGCCGATTTGTACGCCCTACCGGTGCTGATCAACCAGACACTCGATACGAAATGGTTCCGCATTCTCGCCTTCATCGGCATCGTGGCTTTCGCCCTCTCCGGCGTGGTGCTCGCCTATGAGGGCCAATACACGTTGTTCGGCGCCTTCGTCCTTGCCGCCCTTCCCGCGGTCGGCGGCGGTATCGTGCGCGATCTGCTGTTGCAGCGAGATCCCTTGGGAATCGTGCAGAATCCCGATGCGCTGCTGACCGTCTTCGGCACGGTGCTGGCCGGCATGCTCGTCATCAAGGTCGTGTCCCGCGTTCAAACCGGCCTGCTGGCCAAACAGCTGCAAGCGCGCGCGCAACTCGGCACCCGATTGATCGAGGTGTTCGACGCAATTGCGCTCGCCGCTTTTACCGTCGTCGGCGTGGTGGTCGTGCTGGACACAAAAGCCCAGCCGCTCTGGCTATGGGGTCCGATCGCGGCCGTCCTGACCGCCTCGTTCGGCGGCCTGATGCGGGACCTATTTCGCCATGACCGCGTGACTGCAAACTTGCGGGGAGAACTCTATCCCGAGATCGCCGCCGTGTGGGGACTTGCGCTTGCGCTATTCCTGGAATGGGAGGCCGAGCGGCTGGAGCCCGATGAGATCAGGCTGGGTGTGATCGTGACGATCTCGGGAGCATTCCTGACACGGATGGTGGCGATCGCGAGGGGCATGAAGGGTTGGCGCTACGTTTGAACGGGTCGGCGTGCCGCAAAGGCTCATCAGCGCCTGATGCTGGCGAAGGCCGTCCCAGCGCTCAGCGCAAGGCGCCTTCGCGCCCGAGATCACCAGCTACGTCATCCAGCGCGTGCTCGAGTCGCTCGCTGACGTCTTCAATCTCGGCGGTTTCGATCACCAGCGGCGGAGCGAACACCAGCCGGTCGCCCACCACCCGCAGCATCAGCCCGTGGCGCCTCGCCGCGGCATCGACTCGCGCACCGACGTTGAGCGCGGCGTCGAAGGGAATGCGCCTTTCGCCGTCGCGCATCAGCTCCATGCCGAGGATGAGGCCTACGCCTTGCACGTCGCCGACCAGCGGATGCGCCTTGAGCCGGCCGAGCGCCGATTGCAGCACGGCGCCGAGGCGCTTGGCGCGACCCACGATGTCGATCTCCGCATAGATCTTCTGCACCTCGAGCGCGACCGCGGCCGCCACCGGGTGTCCCGCATAGGTGAATCCGTGCGCGAAGTTGCCGAACTTGTCCGACTGCGCGAGCATCGCCGCGTGGATGCGCTCGCTGACGAGGACGGCGGAGATCGGTTGCATGGCGGCGGAGAGCGCCTTGGCCGAGGTCACCATGTCGGGCCGAATGCCGAAAGTTTGGCAGCCCCACATCTCGCCAGTGCGGGCAAAGCCGCAAATCACCTCGTCGGCAACGAACAAGATGTCGTATTTGTGCAGCACCGCTTGGATCTTCTCGAAATAGCCGCGCGGCGGAAGGATCGCCCCGCCGGCGCCCATCACGGGCTCGGCGAAAAACGCGGCAATCGTGTCCGCTCCTTCCGCTTGGATGAGCGTCTCGAGCGCCTCGGCCATGCGGGCGGAAAACTCCTCCTGCGTCTCGCCGGGCTCGTGGCGGCGGTAGTAATGGGGAAACTCGGTGTGCTTGAAAGGCGCGAACGGCAGGCCGAATCCCGCGTGCATGTCGGGCTTTCCCGACAGGCTCACGGCGGCGCAGGTGCTGCCGTGATAAGCCATGCGGCGCGCGATGATCTTGGTCCGCTGCGGCTTCCCCACGGCGTTCCAATAGTACCAGGCGAGCTTGATGGCGGTGTCGTTCGCCTCCGAGCCCGAGCACTGGAACACCACGCGCGCCATGGGCACGGGCGCAAGCTCGAGCAGCGTCTCGGCCAGCGCGATGGCGGGCTCGTTCGAGCGGTGACGATAAAGATGGTAGTAGCCGAGGTTTCGCATCTGCTCGTAAGCGACTTTGGCAAGCCGCTCGGAGCCGAAGCCGAGCGAAGCGCACCACAGCCCAGCCACCGCGTCGATGTAGTCGCGGCCGGAGTCGTCGAAGACGCGACAGCCCTCTCCGCGCACGATGACATGCGGGCCCTCCTGCTGGTGCGTGCGCAGATTGGTCTGCATGTGCACCAGGCTTGCGACATCGCGCGCCTCGATGGAGTTCGGAATATAGGTCACCTCGCATCCTCCGATTCGGCTGCTTCGCGCAGCGCCTGTGGATCTGCAACGCCATAGTCGCGTTTCGCCGCGGCGGCGCTCACGTAGCCGTCGAGAAGGTCGCGGCCGATGGCTGCCGGATCGCGCGCAGCCACCGCACCAAAGCCACCCGAGCCGGGCGTGATCATTTCGATGACGGCGCCCGCCGGCGCGCTGAATGCGCCCTTACCGGGCAAATGGCGCGTCGCACCGTCCGGCGTCGTGAGCTTGACCACGGCCGCTGCGCCCGCTTTGCCGCCAAGCAGCCCAAAGGGTGGCGACACCATCCGCTCCATGCACAAAGCGCAGGTCGCGTCCGCGCCGCTGAGCAGGCGCCAAACCCGTATTGCGCCGCAGCCGCCGCGATAGCGCCCGGCGCCGCCCGAGTCCGGATTGACCTCATAGCGCTCGATGCGCACCGGAAATGACATTTCCATGATTTCCACCGGCGTGTTCATCGTATTGGAGATGCCGCTGGCGATGCAGTTGATGCCATCCTTGTTCGGTCGTGCCCCATATCCGCCCTTCACGGTTTCATAGGACACATAGGGGCGGCCGGTGCGGGGATCGACGCCGCCCAAGGTGAGGATGGCCGAGGTGCCCTGGCTGCAGGCCATCACTTGCTCCGGCATGAAGCTTGCGAGCGCGCCCATCACCATGTCGGCCACGCGATGGGACATCTCGTGGTTGGCATAGACGACCGGCGCGGGAAACGTGGCGTTCACGACAGAAGCTTTGGGCGCCCTGATCTCGATGGCGCGCCAGCAGCCGGAGTTGGGGGGAACGAGGTTGTTCGGATCTATCGCGGTCTTGAGGCCGCAATAGACGCCCGATGCGGTGACCGAGAGCGGCGCATTCATCGGCCCTTTGACCCCTCCCGCGGTGCCGGCAAAGTCGACGATCAGGCGGTCTGCCGTCTTCTTGACGCAGAGGCGGATCCGGAACGGCGCATCCTTGCCAAGCTCGTCGTCCGCAATGCCGTCGCCGTCGCAGAAATCCTCGAACACGCCTTCCCCGTCCGGCAGGTCCATGAGCGTCGCGCGCATCAGTCGCTCGGAATAATCCATGACCTGCGCCATGTAGCCGATGAGCTGTTCAGGGCCATAGCGTCGCGCGAGCGCTTTGAGGCGCTCGGTCGCACGCAGGGTTGCGGCGAGCTGGGCGCCGAGATCGCCTTTGCGCTCGTCGGGCGTGCGAACGTTCGCCAGGATCACGTTTTCAAGGTCCGCGTTGACCGCCCCGCGGCTGATGAGCCGCAGCGGAGGTAGGCGCAGCCCCTCGCCGAAGATTTCCGTGACCGCGCCGTAGCTGCCGGGCGTGGCGGAGCCGACGTCCGGCCAGTGCGCGCGCAGGCAGGTGTAGCCGAGCAAGCGGCCCTCGTAGAAGGCAGGCCGCACCACGTTCACGTCGGGCAGGTGGCTGCCGCCAAAATAAGGATCGTTGTGGAGAAAAACGTCGCCGTCGTGCACGTCCGCGGCGAACGCGGCGACGATGGCGCGAACCGCATCGGGCATGGAGCCGAGGTGGATCGGCAGGTCGGGCCCTTGCGCCACCATCTCGCCGCGGGCGTCGAACAGGCCGCAGGAATAGTCGCCGGCCGACTTCAACAAGGGCGAGTAGGCGGTCTTCGCCAGGACGACCCGCATCTCCTCGGCGATCTTGTAAAAACCGTTCTTGACGATTTCGAAGGTGGCGGGATCGTCCCTCGGCGCCGCGGTTTTCATTTTCGTCCGGCTCCTTGTTGCAGTCGCGTCAACAGCACGAAGCCATCCTCGTTCATCCTGGCCTGCCATCGGGGCGGGACGAGAATGGTGGACTCGAGCGACTCAATCACAACCGGGCCCGCGACCTCCAGTCCCGCGGGCATGCGCTTGCGGTCATGGATCGCGGCCTCGATCACGCCGGTTTCACGGAACCATACCTGGCGCTTGGCCTTGATGGTGTTTGTTCCGGAACGCGCCACGGTATCGCGGATCACGAGCGGCGCGATCGCACCGATGGCGGTGACGCGAACGCTCACGATCTGGACCGGCTCGCTGCGATTGTCGTGGCCATAGGTGTGCAGGTGACGGTCGTGGAAAGCGGCTGCGATCTCCGCCAGCGCGGCCGCGTCGACCGCACGAGGTGGAACCGGTATCACGAGCTCATGGGATTGACGCGGATAGCGCGCATCGACGGAGCGCTCGAACCGCCGCCGCGCGGGCGCAACGCCGGCGCGATCGAGCATGGCGGCTCCGCGGTTCTCCAGTGTGACGAAGGCAGCCTCCACGGCTTTGGGATCTGCGTTGGCGGCCGTGGTGTACAACGTTCGCACGTAATCGCGTTTCAGGTCGGTTCCGACGAGCCCGAGCGCTGAAAAGGCTCCCGGGATCGGCGGGCAGATG
>Ga0209647_1002117_pt1 | contig 16213 bp, 16 predicted proteins | sample GraSoi_2013_60cm_FD_185827 | JGI IMG/M metagenome (GOLD analysis project Ga0209647, IMG submission 185827) | Grasslands soil microbial communities from the Angelo Coastal Reserve, California, USA - Sample 9_17_2013_60cm (SPAdes) (version 2) | ecosystem: Environmental > Terrestrial > Soil >...
ACCAGCAACTCTGGTGGCGCGTGTTCAATCGCTTCGGCCCAGCCATCATGCTGTTGGCCGTAGTCGCGGGCATGTCCATCGCTCACCCGGAATTCCTTACTGTCTCCAATCTCCTGACCATCGGCCTCCAGGCTGCTGTGCGAGCCATGCTCGCCATCGGGGTGCTGCTCGTGGTCATCAGCGGCGGCATCGATCTGTCGGTTGGAACTTCGATGTCCCTCTCAATGGTGACGATGGGGATGTACGTTATCAATGGCCACGGCTCGCTCTATGTTGGCATGCTAATCGCGATCGCTACTGGCATCCTAGTCGGTCTGGTCAATGGAACGCTCATAGCTTTTCTCCAGTTACCGCCGTTCATCGTCACGCTCGGGATGCTCGGTATCGCCCAAGGCTTCGCGCTGACGTTCAGCAACGGCTTCTCCATGTATGGGTTCCCTAAGGAGTTTGGTTTCGTCGGTGGCGGCCAGGTGTTAGGTATTCCGGTGCCAATTATCATTCTGGCCGTGGTAGCGCTGGTAGCTTCTTTCATTGCTCGTGAGACGAAATTGGGGCGGTACGCTTACGCCGTTGGCGGCAGTGAAGAGGCCGCCAGACGCGCGGGCATTCCGGTTCGAGGCTTCAAGGTGGCCATTTACGCGTTTTGTGGCTGCCTGGTGGGAATGGCGTCTATTGTGCTCGCTTCCCGAATTAACTCGGCCCATCCCGGTGTTGGCCTCGGCTATGAGCTGGACGCGATTGCCGCCGTGGTGATTGGGGGCGCGAGCTTGGTAGGAGGGCGTGGCGATGTGAGCGGCGCTATCATCGGCGCGCTGATGATGGCAGCCATCCGCTTTGGTCTGAATGTTATGGCGGTTACCCCCTTCATCCAACAGATCGTTATTGGCGCGATTTTGATTATCGCTGTCTATCTCGATCGCCTGCGAATCCTGCAGGAAAAGAAGCTTGATAAATTGAGAGCAAGATAGCGGCTGGCAACAATCCAGCTCGGAACGTGTTTCACGAAGACAAAACTATGATTTGCATCCATCTGGTGGGCGTTTGGCTAGATCGGCCTCCTCCCACGGAGCGTCGGCAAACCTAAAAGATACACAATTATGATAATTGAAGCTATTGGCCGCCGGCTTCGACTGGCCGTCATCGGTGGCGGTCCCGGCTCCGTAATTGGCGAGGTGCATCGTGCCGCTGCGCGTCTCGACGGCTACTATGACATTGTTGCTTCGGCTCTCTCATCTGACCCTGAGCGATCTCCCCGGTACGGCCGTGCCATCGGTATTTCCGACGAACGCGCCTATCCATCTTGGCTCGAGCTGATCGAGAGCGAGGCAAAGCGGAAAGATCGCGTCGATGTTATTGCCGTGATGACGCCGAATGACAGTCACTATGACATCTGCTCATTAGCGTTGGACGCTGGATTCCATGTCGTTTGCGACAAGCCGCTGACGACGGACCTGCCCTCACCGTAAGCCTTGCGCGCAAGGTTAGGACAACCGGACTCGAGTTCTGCCTTACGCACTCCTACAGTGCATATCCGATGGTGCGCCAAGCTCGAGCTATGGTACGCGCCGGCGCGATAGGCTCCATCCGCCAGCTTCATCTTCAGTACGTTCAGGGATACCTGGCCTCTGAGGATGTGCCCCCCGGATGGCGGCTTGATCCGGTGCGCGTCGGCGGCTCGATGATTCTGATTGACATCGGGACTCATGCTTATCATTTGGGCGCTTACGTAACAGGGCTTGATCTTGAAAGCCTGTGCGCTGACGTAGGGCATGTCGTTCCTGGCCGTAAAGTGGACGACTACGTTTCGATGCTCCTTCGGTATTCGAATGGTGCGCGCGGCTCTATGTGGGTTACGAACGCGGCCAGTGGTGCCGAACACGGGTTAAGCTTTCGTATTTTTGGTGAGACCGGAGGTCTCGAGTGGTATCAAGAGGAGCCAAACCGATTGGTACACCGTAAGAGGGACGGCCTGGAAGAGATTATTACGCGGCGCCAGGATTCATTGGTTAGCGAAGATGCCAGGCGGGTGACGCGCGTACAGATTGGTCATCCCGAAGGCTACATTGAATCCTTCGCTAACCTCTACTCTGATTTTGCGCGCGCCATAGTTGCAAGGATGCGTGGCGAGCCGTCGCATGCGATCGATCGACCTTTTCCGACCGTCGAAGATGGCGTAAAGGGCCTAGCTTTTGTCCAAGCCGCGATGCAAAGTTCCGCAACGCGAGCATGGAAAGCCGTCGAAGTACCGTTAACCTGATGGCAGGCTCAGCGCGTCGGGACTGCTGTAGAAACCGGTCCTACCTCTTTCGATTTCTATCTAAGGTCAGGGCTTTTTTCCGCGAGCGCGTTCGCAATACTTCCTTAATGGCGGTCGCGTTTTTTGAGTCAGAATTTAGATCTCCTCCCCGAACGTCTACTATGCGAAGCGTTGCCCCTGCGGCCTCAAGGCTTTTCGCCTTGCTGCTGGACAGGTGACTGTCGGTGATCGTTAAATCAACGTCGCAAAGGCGCGTAAAACTGGTAAGGCAATTGTGACCATACTTGGAAGAATCTACCAGCACGTAGGTCTCGTCGGAAACGCGCATAATTGCCTCTTTGATCTGTGCATCGTCTGGATTAGGTGTGCTGTGCCCTTTCTCAGCCGTAAAGCCGGAACTGCCAAGGAACGCCTTGTCGGCGCTATAACGGTCCAAGATTGTCAGTGTTTCCCTGCCCAATAAGGCCAAGCTCTTATTTCTAACGAGGCCACCCAAAAGGAGGATGTCATAACCGGCGCTGGACAATTCAAGCGCCACCGGCACAGAGCAGGTGATAATAAAAGCTGACTTTACCTGTTCCTTCAAAAGCTGGGCTAAGGCGAGAGTGGTAGTCCCTGCATCGAGAATGATGGTGTCCCCGTCTTTGATGTATTCTAATGCTGCCGCGGCAATGGCACGCTTCTCCGGCCGATGTATCTGAACGCGTTCAAAAAATGATCGGTTAAATCGACTCAAATGGGAAAAGACTGCCCCGCCAAAAGTCCGCTGCAGAAGGCCTTCACTCTCTAATTCATCTAGGTCCTTCCGGATAGTGACCACGCTGACTGCAAAGCGATCGGCCAAATCGCCAACATTCAGAGTACCGATTTCTTCAAGAAGGTTTAGGATCTGCTGACGCCGCGGTTCGGTTTTCACGATGACCTCTGATTTCCTTTGATTTCAATCTAGGCAAAAGAAGCTTAGCCGTGAGCCGTTCCCTTGATCAAGGGAGGAGATGAGTTTTCCTGGGAATAACAACGGCGGTTAAACGTAAGACCGGCCAGAAAAAACCCTTGGTTGGCCGTTAGATCAATCCCCGGGCGCTCCCGGCGGCAGCATAATGCGGAAGACGATTCCAAGTTGGCTGGTGCAGCCCTCCTTCCGAGGACGATCGTGCGAAAAAAGCTCTTAATCTGGTCGCCGCAAATGCTTCTTATTATCTTTCGAAAAGAAATATTTTCGTAAGCCCAATGAAAATAGGTTTTGACAATGGTATATTTCTAATTCATTTCTAAAAGAAAGTTATTCGAAAGACTCGTGCTTTGCGGTTTCCCCCTGATTCTGATCGCCAAAGAAAGGCCATGGGCGACCCCGCACAGCGAACTTTTCCTTGGTGCACAGATGTATGAACAGGTCGATTCGTCTTACAGTTGGACAAGCGCTGGTCCGCTTTGTTGCCGGGCAATACGTAGAGCGGGATGGTCGCGAGAACAGGTTCATAGAGGGCTTCTGGGGTATTTTTGGACACGGCAATGTTAGTGGGCTCGGCCAAGGAATTGTCGAGGTCGCTGCACAGGAAGGCTTTCGATTCTACCGCCCTCAGAATGAGCAAGGAATGGTGCATATCGCTACGGCCTTTGCTAAACACCGAAACCGACTTGCCACTTTCGCCTGTACAACTTCGATCGGACCGGGCGCCACGAACATGATCACTGGAGCAGCCACTGCCACCGTGAATCGGCTACCGGTGTTGCTTCTACCCAGCGATTATTTTGCCAATCGAATTCCTGATCCGGTGCTTCAACAGATCGAGCATCCGATCGAACGCGATGTAAGTGCCAGCGACGCCTTTCGGCCAGTCTCCAAGTTCTTTGACCGCATCTCGCGCCCGGAACAGCTGTTGGCCAGCTTGCCGGAAGCCTTTCGGATTTTGACTGATCCCGCGGACACTGGTGCGGTCACGATCAGCCTTCCGGAGGACGTGCAGACTGAAGCGTTTGACTGGCCTGCCGAGTTTTTCAAGAAACGGGTTTGGCATGTGCGCCGCCCGCTTCCCGAACCTGAACTCATCGGAGCTATCGTCGAGCGGTTGAAGAGAGCGGAACGACCACTGATTATATCGGGCGGTGGAACAGTCTATTCCCAAGCGTGGGTCGAGTTGCAGAATTTTGCAGAAGAGTTTGGCGTACCAGTTACTGAAACCCAAGCCGGCAAAGGCGCGCTCAAATGGAATCATCCGTGGAACGCCGGACCGGTGGGTTCGAACGGGGCGACCTCAGCAAACGAGTTGGCAAAAGAGACGGATTTGATTATCGCCCTTGGCACGCGACTGACCGATTTTACCACCGCCTCCAAGTCACAATTTCAAAACGCCGCGGTCCGTTTTGTTGCTGTCAACGTGGCGCCGCTCGATGCAAACAAACTTTCGGCCTTGCCCGTGGTAGCCGACGTACAGCGGACCTTACCGGCTCTGAGTCGAGCGCTAAAGGATGCGGGCTATACAGGCACCTCCGACCAATATCGCGAAGAGGTAGCAAAGTTGAAAGCACAATGGGACGATAGAGTAACTGAAATTCGGACTGTTATAGAAGAAGGCGGGACATTGCCTGAGATCGGAGTCATCGGCTTGGTCAATGAAGCGGTTGGTGGAAAGGCTACGGTCGTTTGCGCTGCGGGCAATTTGCCAGGTGAATTGTTGCGGCTCTGGCGGCCCGAGGATCCGAAGGCGTATCACTTGGAGTACGGTTATTCCTGTATGGGATACGAGATCGCCGGCGGTTTGGGTGTAAAGCTCGCGGAGCCAGAGCGAGAAGTTGTCGTTATGGTGGGCGATGGCTCTTACCTGATGATGAATTCGGAGATAGTCACGGCCGTTGCAGAGAGGCTGAAATTGACGATCGTCGTGCTCGATAACCACGGCTACCAATGTATCCTTGGCCTTCAGCGAATCGTTGGCGTTTCTGATTTTGGCAACGAATTGCGCTATCGAGATCCTAAGAGCGGCAGCCTCACCGGCGACTACGTTCCGGTCGACTTCAAAAAGCACGCAGAGTCGATGGGGGCGTACGCCGTCTCGGCGCAAACAGCTGCTGAAGTCACAGCAGCCGTTCAAGAAGCGAGGCGAAGACCGGGCGTTTCGGTAGTTGTGGTTCCCGTCGACCCGGAAAAGCGGATGCCTTCGTTAGGCACTTGGTGGGATGTACCGGTCGCCGAGGTCAGTGTGTGGGACAAAACCCGCGAGACTCGTGAACATTATGAGAAGGCCATTCAAAGGCAACGACAGATCTTCACGTGAAACTTGCAACGGCGCCAGTTAATTGGAACAGCCCTGACGTACCAGAGTACCGGCCAAGGACTCCGTATCCGCAACTTCTAGAGGAGATGGAGGTGGCTGGCTACACGGCTACCGAATGGGCAACCGAGATGCCAAAAGATCCAGCCGTGCTTGCAGCGGATTTGCGGGCCCATGGGCTTCGGTTGCTTGGCGGGTTTGTGGGGTTAGAACTTCGGACGGCAACGAAGCGTGACCAGGAGATTCAAAAGGGCGTGGAGATCGGGGTGTTTTTTCAGTCGCTCGGCGGGAGTTTTTTGATCGCCGCAGACAGCGGAGATCCGCGAAGGGTCAAAGAAGCAGGTCATGTCGATCCAGCCGGCGGACTAACGGCCGCGCAATGGGACTCGCTGGGCGGCGGCCTAAATGATTTGGCTGCGGCGCTTAAGTCAGCGGGTATTCAGTTGGTGTTTCACAATCACGTGGGGACCTATGTCGAAACTGAGGCTGAGACGTCTCAATTGCTAAATGCGACGGATGCGTCCCTGGTGGGCTGGTGCTTGGATTGTGGGCACCTCGCCTATGGAGGCGGCCACACTCTTCGGATGTTGGAAAAGTATGGCCACCGCGTCGGCTACGTTCATATCAAGGACGTCGACGGGAAAATTCTGCAAAAATCGCATGAAGAAGGGTGGAGTTTTCACGACGCGCTTAGGCGCTTTATCTTCACGCCGCTTGGCGAGGGTGTGGTCGATATTCCTGCAGTGGTCCGAGCGCTGCAGGATCATCAATACGATGGCTGGTTAGTTATCGAGCAGGACACTACGCCTCAGAATCCCACGGACGTGGCACGGGAAAATCGTCTCTACTTAGAAAGGCTTTTACAGAAAGAGATGTGACTGCCCTAAAACCACAATGTGCAATGAGACGGGAAACGCTCGGGATGGCTGCTACCTAAAGGCTGGTGCAGGTGAAGACAGAATAAAACTATGAGCAATAAACAATCGATCGGCGTGGCTTTTCTTGGTGTGGGTCGAATGGGAGTGACGCACCTGCGAAACTTAGCGGGAATCAGTGGGGTCAGAGTAATTGCAGTAGCTGATCTTGTCACCGAAAGAGCGGAGCGTGGACGCACGATGACCGGAGCCGAGTTGGCGGTGACGGATAGTGCGAAGGCGATAGAACATCCCTCGGTCGACGCAGTGGTTATCGTAACTCCAACGGGCACCCACGCGCAATTGATCGAACAGGCCGTAAACGCTGGCAAAGCGGTCTGGAGCGAGAAACCGATCGCCTTGAACTTGGCCGAGACCCAGCGAGTAGTGGAACTAGTCCGAGAGCACAAGGCCCCTGTGCAACTCGGCTTCATGCGACGGTTTGACCCGGGATACGCGCAGGCGAAAGCCAAGATCGAGGCAGGCGAGCTGGGGAAGCTCGAAACATTCCGCGCTCTAAGCCGGGATACGTATCCACCAAGCTTGGAATTCTTGCTTGGGAGCGGTGGCCTCTTTCTGGACATGTCAGTGCACGATCTTGATCTGGCTCGTTTTCTAGTGGGTGAGGTGGAGGAAGTCTGTGCTTGGGGCGGCGTGTTGATTGACGAACGGTTTAGTCAGGCAAACGATGCCGACACCGCCATTACTCTCCTGCGCTTTGCAAATGGTGTCCTAGGTGTCATGGAAACTTCGCGCAGATCCAACTGGGGGTACGATATCCGCACCGAAGTGGCCGGTTCAGTCGGTAAAGTGGTGATTGAAGCTCCGCAAAAAACACCAATTCTCTTTGCCAAGAATTTTGCCTCCACCTTCGATCATTACGAGAATTTTCCAGACCGCTTTGAAGTTGGCTATCGCTTGGAGCTGGAAGCGTTTTTTGACGCTTTGCGTGAGGGCCGGACTCCGGGGCCGGGCCCCGAAGACGCGTTGGAGACGCTTCGTTTGGCACTCGCGGTTACAAAGAGTTGGCGCGAAAGGCGGCCAGTGAAAGTCTCAGAAATCACCGCCTGAGACGCTCGCATGAACCCTTTATAGACTGAAAGACATTACGAACCTTCAAAGTCCACACTAATGCGCCGAGTAGGCGCCAACAAACTATGATTAAGCATGCCCCACTCCGACTACTGACTGGAATATTTTTCGTATGCTTCCTTTGCGTGGAAGCGGTATTCGCTCAAGGCGATCACTATCGGTTCCTCATGGTATCCCACATCGGAGCCAACGACCCGAACATGAATTGGTTAACCACCTCGATGAAAACCTTCGAGGAGAAGTACCCCGGTGTGAAGACGGAGTATCTGTCGACGAACCAATACAGTCTGCAAAATTTTATTGCGATTTTGAACCAGGCGATCGCCACTCATCCCGACGGCATCGCCGTTCCGATCCTGAACAGTGAAGCTCTCCAACCAATCCTGGACAGAGCGATCAGCAGCGGCATTCCAGTTGTCGCCTTTAATATTCCCGATTCACGGCCCCAAGACCAACGGATACGCTATCTCACCTATGTGGGGGGAGATGAATATCTCACCGGCCTCAAGCTTGGAGAGCATGTGGTCGAGTTAGTCAACGCAGGAAAAGTTCCAAAACCAACCAAAGTAATGTGCGCTAACCACGATCCCACCCACCAGGGCCTGAAGGCGCGTTGCCGGGGGATGACGGATGCTATGAAAAAAATTGGTGTCAGTGTCGATGAACTTAGCATCGGTGCCGATCCAGCCCGTGCGCGCAGCATCATGCAGTCCTACCTCGGCACCCATAAGGATGTTAATTACATTTTCTGTGTTGCCTCGTGGTCCTCCCCATGGGCATACAGCGTGGCGGACCAGATGGGATTGAAACCAAAACTTGCTGACAAAGGGATGACGATCGTGACGGTTGACGACAGCCCGGATGCTCTTGAAGGCATAAAAGAAGGAAAAGTCCTCGAAACCAACAGTCAAGGTTTCTGGCTGCAGGGTTATCTCCCGATGGAAGTTCTTTACTTCTATAAGAAGATGGGAATGTACCCCCTGACCGACGTCATTACCGGACCGATTGTCATCGATCAGAGTAATGTTGATAAATGGATAACGTTCGTCAAAAACATCGTCGGGGAAGACGGCTACAAAAAGCAGAACACCTGGTGAGCGAACAGCAGGTGCGACCGTTGAGGTAAGACGACTGTAGGAGTCGAGGAATCGATGTCGATCTAAGGAGGCCAAATGCGGAAATTACTTAGACGTACGGATATTGGGATAATCATCGGCTGCATTTTCGTATTCGCTCTGTTCAGCGTTTGGAATCCGCAACAATGGTTCGATTGGGGGACCATTAGCAACATTGGCCAGTACACAGCGATCCTGGGCCTCCTGGCGATCGGACAGACGTTTGTCATTCTCATTCGCGAAATTGATCTCTCAGTCGGCTCCGTTTACGGAATCGTGGGAATCACCTTCGCTGGCTTGGAGAATAGTAATATCAGCGTCCTTCTCTCATTCATCTTGGCGATGCTTTTGGCGCTACTGATCGGCTTAATAAATGCCGTCCTCGTAATCCGCGGAAAGCTCTCCTCGATGATTGTGACGCTGGGAGGGCTGTTTTTTTATCGCGGTCTGGTTTATGTGACGACCCATGGCGCGATCACCGGGGTACCGCAAGCCGCCCGGGAGAACTGGCTCGCGCAACTCTTTGGTGGCCACTGGCTCCGGATTGAGAATGGGTTTTTGCTGCTCCTGCTCCTCGGTTTTCTTTGCGCTGTTACCCTTTATCAGACGCGATTCGGAAACCATTTGCTAGCCTTAGGCGGGGACCCGGCGAGCGCAGAGTCTCAGGGCGTTCCGGTAAACCGGGTAAGAACCTCGGCGTTCTGCCTTTGTTCGTTCTTCGCGGGATTGTCGGCGATTGTGACCCTCACCAATGAACCTGAGACCAATGTTTCCCTGGGTACCGGGATGGAACTGGAATCGATTGCCGCCGTAGTCGTGGGCGGAACTCTGCTTACTGGCGGGAGAGGGACCATTCTTGGCACCATCCTAGGCGCGTTCTTCTTTACCGCAGTTCGCTCCGAAATGATCGCGCTGGGCGCCCCGCCCTCGTGGTATATCTCCTTCGTCGGGATCGCCCTTCTCGTCGTTGTGACTATTAATACCCTCTTGGCAAAGAGGGTAAAATCCACCTGATAACGTTTCTCTCGTGCGAGACAATAAGGATTGAAACATATGGCGAAAACAGACGGGTCCACTGACTCGAGACAGCCACTCATCAGCATTAGGAATGTTTGCCTTTCCTATGGAAACTTCCAGGCGCTTACCGATGTCAGTGTTGATTTTTATCAAGGAGAGATGGTTGGTCTGGTGGGAGATAATGGAGCAGGCAAGACCACTTTGATTCGAATTATCTCAGGCATTATCCCCCCTACCTCTGGTGAAGTCTATTTTGATGGGGAAAGAATCACGAAGTTTTATCCCAAGAAAGCCATTGATCTAGGGCTGGAATGCATCCAGCAAACGATCGGAATATGCGACAACCTATCCGTTGGACGTAATTATTTTTTGGGGCGAGAACCGACCAAGCGCTTCTTTGGTGTGCCATTTCTTGACAAGAAAAAGATCCGCGATGCCAGCGCGAAGGTGGTCCATGACTTCGGGTTGCGGGACACTGTTGATGTGGATGATGAGATTGCGCTCCTGTCAGGGGGCGAAAAGCAAACCTTTAAAATCGCCCGAGCGGTCACTTTCCGCAATCGCGTTATTATCATGGATGAACCTACCAATCATCTTTCGGTGCGCGAACGGGCTCATGTCAATGAGTTGGCTGTGCAGTTGAAACAGCAGGGGCTGCTCGTGATTTACATCACCCACGATATTTTCCAAATTCATCGAATTGCTGATCGGATCGTTATTATGGAGAATGGTCGCAAGGTTACGGATGTTCCACGAGATGCGATGAGCGCCGAAGCGTTGGAGGAAATCATCCGGGATGGCGGCCGGACGCCTGCGAAAGGGGTCAAATCTGCATGAGGCAGTTCATCGGGAGTATTGTACGCAGACACCCGGAAGGGGTCACAATCAGCATGGTGGTCCTGATTTCTTTAGCCTTCGCAGTCATAACCCAGGGTAGCTGGCTATCGGTTGGCAACATGCAATCGTTATCACAGCTCACGGCGGTGTTAGCGATTATGGCGTTCGGAGAAGCAATCGTAATCGCGACGGGCGAAATCGACATATCTGTTGGTTCAGTCTCTGGAATTGGCGCCCTAGCGTTTCTCGGGCTAGCTCCTGTCGTGGGCAGTGGCCTTGCGCTCCTCGGCGCCCTCGCCTGCGGAATCCTTATCGGCGCGATGAACGGTGTTTTTGTCGCGTTGCTCGGCCTACCATCCCTGCTTGTAACTCTGGGTACGCTCTTTCTCTTTCAGGGTGTTGGTTATGCCGTCACCTCTGGTTTTTCTTTTGCCGCGACTAACTCAGTTCGGCAGCAGTGGATCTATAACGCTGTCGGAAACAGCGGTGTCGCCGGGGTCAACGCCGGGGTAATCTGGGCACTAATTGTCCTCGTCGTGCTTCAACTGGTGGTTTTCGAAACCCCGGTAGGAAATCGCATCCTTGCTGTCGGTGGCGATGCCGCCTCGAGCTTTTCCCGAGGCGTAAACGTTACCAAAATAAAATTTGGAGTATTTGTCGTCAGCGGACTGCTCGCGGCGTTTGCCGGTGTGTTAGATGCCGCTTTTATTGGTTACGCCGACGGCAGTTTCGGCGCAACGATGGAGCTTTCCGCGATCGCTGCCGCAGTGCTAGGCGGATGTCATTTAACCGGCGGCAGAATTTCTCTGATCGGTACACTCTTCGGCGCCTTTGTCCTCCGCGGCATCCAGAGTTTTCTTATCCTGCTCGGCGTCCAACCCCAATGGTACATTCTCGTTGTCGGGCTCATTGTTGTGCTCGCGAGCCTAGCGGATCGAACTTTGACGAGATTTGCAACCAAACAATGAGGTGCGAGAACAATGATGAATCGGATCGATCGCCGTCGTTTTGCGGTAGCCCAGCGCGTGATTCGCGCAATGTCAGAGTACCTCAGATGTTCTCAAGATGGCTTGTACAGAAACTTATGACCAGCTGGATCAACTCCCGACAAAATAGTCGCAAAAAATGGAAGAGAACAACACATCCAAGACGTTAGTTTATCCAAAAGCAGTGAACCATGTAGGTGCTGGGGTAGCCGACATCGAACGCGCCATCCGCTGGTACCGGGAAGTGCTCGGTTTTACCCTTCTTAAGGGTCCGACGGAAGTGCCCGCCGGATCGGGTTACCGCGCCAATGAAGCACGTGATGTTCTTGGTCAAGATTTCAACGCTATGCTCCTGGCGCACATGGTTTCGGCCAACGGCATAGGAATCGAACTTTTTCAGCTTCTTGATCCGCCTCATGACAGGCGTGAGCCTTCATTAGAGTATTGGAAGAGCGGATTCTTTCATATCTGCGTTACTGATCCGAACATTGAAGAACTAGCAACGCGCATAGCGGCTTCCGGTGGTCGTCAGCGTTCCAAGATATGGCGGATTAACCCGGAGACCGAAGTCTATCGATTGTGTTACTGCGAGGATCCTTTTGGAAATATAATCGAGATTTATACTCATAACTACGAAACGATGTACGGTGGAATCCAGCTAGAAAGGCCTCCAAAAACTTAGGCGTGAGTGAACGATTTTGCGTGGGTGAACTGAGCGTTAACCCGAACTTTACCTAACAAGGGAGGAAGACAATAGAGCGTAAACGACCGCCACTAACGACTAGCGCATGGCGGTAACTCGTAAGGAAACGATTGTGAAGAACGATAGAATTAGGGCAGCGTTAATTGGTGCAGGGCGGATCGGTCAGGAACATGCTAGAAATCTAGTCTCATTGCCACAAGTAGAAGTGGCGATCGTGTGCGATCCTCGGCTTGAGGCCGCAAAGATGCTTCTCCCTGTGGTCCGAGCGGAAAAGGTGACTGACTCAACGGATGAAGTTCTAAGTCGCAGTGACATCGACAGTGTAATCATATGCACTCCCACAGATACCCATGCCGCTTTGATCGAAGCGGCAGCAGAAGCAGGGAAGGCAATTTTTTGCGAGAAACCGGTAGCTCTGGAATTGGGACGCACACAAAAGGCGCTTGCCAAAGTTGCAGAGAAGGGGGTTCCATTCCAAATCGGGTTTCAGCGCCGCTTTGACACAGGATACGCGGAGGCTAAGCGTCGCATTGAAGAGAGTGAGCTCGGGAGATTGGATCAATTTCGCACTGTCGGCCGGGACCCAGGTCCGCCGCCAAGGGAATATTTGGAGAAGTGCGGTGGTCTGTTTTTGGATCAAGCGATCCATGAGTTCGACATCGCCAGATTTTTAATGGGCGACGTCACCGAGGTAAGCGCGTGGGGCTCTGTTAGATTTCACCCTGACGCCCAAGAATTGGGAGACGTTGATACTGCTACGACGTTCTTGCGGTTTTCCAGCGGAGCATTGGGAGTCGTGGAAAACTCAAGGCAAGCGGTGTACGGCTACGACATTGTCACGGAAGTGTTTGGGGAAAATGGTAAACTGGTTGTTCAGGCTGAGCCAAAGACTCCGCTGCGCCACTATCACAAGGACGGATATAAGCTGGACCATTACCATTTCTTTATGGATCGTTTTGGCCCAGCTTTTCGCGCTGAGTTAGAAGGGTTTTTCAATGCGATCGCAAATGGCAATCCGCCTAGCCCTGGATCTAAAGACGCCTTGGAATCTCTTAAGATCGCTCTGGCAGCTACGCGGAGTTTAAAGGAAAGCAGATCGGTAAAACTGACGGAGATTGAGGAAATAAATTCGAATGAGCAACGGTGAAGACTACAGCGAACTAGTAGCATTAGCACGCCGAGGGCGTTGGCTAGCGATAAGTACGGTTGCCAAGAGCGGGGCGGGGCACGTAGGTGGACCGTTCTCGGCGATGGACATATTGATTGCCCTTTATTTTCGAGTGTTGCGGGTTGATCCGCAAAATCCCCAGTGGCCGGCTCGCGACCGGTTTATTCTTTCGAAGGGGCACTCGTCGATTGGCCTGTATGTAGTTATGGCTTTGCGCGGTTTTTTGCCGATTGAAGAGCTCAAGACCTTCGACAAAGGCAACTCGCGGCTTCAGGGTCATCCAGACGTGACTAAACTGCCTGGTTTAGACACTTCAACAGGATCACTTGGTCAGGGTTTGTCGGTGGGTCTGGGAATGGCACTGGGCGCGCGACTACGGGGCGAGAAGTTTCACACATTCGTTATGATCGGCGATGGCGAACTCCAAGAGGGCATGATTTGGGAGGCATTGGACGTCGCTCCGCGATATAAGCTGGGAAATCTTACCGCGATTCTGGACTGGAATGGGCTGCAACAGTTCGGTTGGGTGCTTGCAATTAACGAGGAGCATCGTGGCGATCGGAAGGATCCGTGGCCTGGGATTGATCTGCGGGGAATTTTCGAGCGGCTTGGTTGGCGCTGTCTTGAAATCAATGGGCACGACTTTTCGCAGATTATACCGGCTCTCGAGAGCTCCAAAGCATCAGGGGATTCTGATCATCCCACGATGATAATAGCACATACCGTCAAAGGCAAAGGAGTGCGGTTCACAGAAGGCAAGCACGAGTGGCACTCCAAGGTCGCTACCAAAGAGGAACTGAAAATCATTGCCGAAGAACTTGGCATCCAGGAGGCGCTAGTATGAAGGCCATGCGCGATGTATGGGGAGACACGTTGGTTGAGTTGGGTAACACGAATCCGAACGTGCTGGTCTTGGACGCAGATTTAGCCAACTCAACGAAGGCGGACAAATTTGCAAAGGCACATCCAGAGCGATTTCTTCAGATGGGCATTGCCGAACAAAACTTTGTCGGCGCCGCCGTGGGTCTGGCCTCTGTGGGTTATATACCGTGGCTTTCGAGCTTCGCGGTCTTCTTCACTCACCGGGCACTCGACCCGATTCGCATGTTAGTAGCCCAAACGCACGCCAACGTAAAGCTTGGTGCGGCTTACGCAGGCGTCCTAACCGGACTTACGGGTAAAACGCATCAAGACGTCGAGGACCTGGCCATCATGCGCTCGATGCCGGACATGACCGTGCTGGCGCCAGCCGATCGGGTGGAGTGCGAGGCGGCCATGCGTTGGGCCACCGGCTACCGAGGCCCGGTGTACCTGAGGTTAGCCCGGGACGTTTGTTCGGACGTTTTCGATTCCGATTATCAGTTTACCCCTGGCAAGACGTACTCCCTCAAGGAAGGCAGGGACGTGCTCCTGGTGTCGACCGGCCCACAGAGCTCCCGCTGCAAGGAAGCGGCGCAACTGCTCGAGTCGGTGGGGATCTCGGCGGGGGTGCTGCACGTGCCGTCGATCAAACCGCTGAACGTTGAGGAGCTCATCCGGGCCTGTGAACCGTTTAGTCTGGTGGTGACGGTCGAAGAGCACAACATCCACGGTGGCCTGGGCGCTTTGGTGGCCGAAATTCTGTCCGAACATTCGCCCCGAAGGGTGATTCGCTTTGGCATCAAGGATCGTTGGGGCGAGTCGGCGCCCAACGAATATTTGCTGGATCTGTTTCAACTTTCCCCGGCTCGGCTCAGCGGACGGGTTAAGCAAGTCGTGCAGGGGACCAATGAGTGAGCCAAGAACCAACGCGGTCGCAGGCGTCGATTCTTGGAATGAAACGAAAACGAGTGGAAAACCTAGAGGAGGATTGACTTTGAAACGACATTATCGACCGAATGAGAATAGCCGGTTCTTGCTTAACGTGACCCCAGAGACGGCCGAGTGGAAATACATCTCCTTCAAGGTGGCGCGGCTTGTTCCGGGTCAAACCATCGAAATCGATACCGCCATGGAAGAGGTGCTGATCGTGCCGTTGGTCGGGCGCGGGAAGCTGTCTTTTAATAGTGAAAGCCACTGGTTGGCGCGAAAGGATCTCTTCCGCGAATTGGCGGACATAGCCTACCTTCCGCCGCGAACCAAGTACAAACTGGAGGGGATTGAATCCTTTGAGGTGGCCATCGGCGGTGCGCCGGCGGAAGGAAAGTTGCCAGCTCGGATCATCCGAAGGGATCAGATCCCGACCGCCGTCCGCGGCGGGGCGAATGCCAAACGCGGGGTCAGCACTCTGGCGGATTCAGACGAGTTGACGGAACGGCTAGTCGTCTACGAAATTCACACTCCAAGCGGCAACTGGTCAAGTTTCCCGCCCCATCGCCACGACACGCGAGATAATTCCTCTTACCATGAGGAGACCTATTATTACCGTTTTCTCCCGGAAAATGGCTTTGCGATTCAGCGCATCTACACGCGCGACACCGACTTGGACGTGGCCATTCCGGTGCAGCACGGGGACCTTGTTTTAATTCACGAAGGCTACCATCCGGTTGCCAAGGCACCCGGCACGAATGCCTACTATTTGAATTTCTTGGCCGGGGACGTCCGGAAGATTTCGGCTGTGAACGACCCTAATTACGATTGGGTGAACAAGGATTGGCAAGGCAATCCCATCGGAATTCCCGTAAAGAACTGATGCGACTTCCGGGGTTAACGTGAAATAGGGGTCACTCCTCCGTTTGTAAAAAATTGTACGCTAGTGCGCCGGGAGACTGCGCAAAGAGTAAAAGGTGAAAGTCCTCAACAGTAAAGGAATAGCAAGCCACACTGGCCCCGAGTCATGCGTAACGCATCGCGAGGTGCGAGACGAAGCGTTG
>Ga0209647_1002118_pt1 | contig 16195 bp, 10 predicted proteins | sample GraSoi_2013_60cm_FD_185827 | JGI IMG/M metagenome (GOLD analysis project Ga0209647, IMG submission 185827) | Grasslands soil microbial communities from the Angelo Coastal Reserve, California, USA - Sample 9_17_2013_60cm (SPAdes) (version 2) | ecosystem: Environmental > Terrestrial > Soil >...
ACTTAATACTGGGCAGCCCCCAGCTCACCGCTACGGATGCGGTCGCGGCGAACGCGGCGGGCCCGCCCGGCGCCGCGGCGCCGGCAAGCGCCGGGACCGGCGCCATGGCCGGCACGGCCGCTCCCGCGGCGGTGACACCGCAGCAGCGCCAGGCCGCGGGTTCAATGGACAACGCAGTGGCCGGGCTGGAGCGACGTCTCGCCGCCGGGGGCGGGAGCGACGGGGACTGGGAGCTGCTCGCCAAGTCCTATGAGTTTCTGGGCCGGCCGGACGATGCCGCGGCAGCGCGGCGCAAGCAGTTGCCGGCCAGCACCACCCCCGGCAGCGCGGCGGCGGCCGGCGCGGCTGCAGCGGGCGGGCCCGCGGCGTCGGGTCTGACCGTCCGTGGCGAGGTGGTGCTGGACGATGCCTTGCGCGGCAAAGTGCCCGCCGGGCTGACCCTGTTCATCCTGGCCAAGTCGGTGAGCTCCCCGGGGCCTCCGGTGGCGATCCTGCGCACCACCACGGGCAGCTGGCCGATGAAGTTTCAGCTGGACGACACGCAGTCGATGCTGCCCGACCGGAAACTTTCCACGGCGGGCCTGGTGACCATCGAAGCACGCACCTCGAAAACCGGGCAGGCGATGCCGGCGCCGGGAGATTTCCAGGGCGTTACCGCGCAGCTCGACCCGCACGCCGGCAAGCCGGTGCGTGTCGTGATCCAGAGGGTCATTGGCTAGTCATGCAAATACTCGCGCGCCACTTCACGCCGGTCCGGACGTTTGGGCTGGCGGTCGTGGTGGCGTTGGTGTGGGGTTATACCGGTCACCTCGAGCGCTATATCAACCCGAATCACGGCCTCGGCTACTGGCTCGGCATCATCGGCGGCTCCTTCATGCTGATCCTGCTCATCTACCCGGCGCGCAAGCGCCTCGAATGGCTGAAGGTCGTGGGCGGTGTCACTGGCTGGTTCCGGGCGCACATGACCCTGGGCGTCGTAGGACCGCTCCTGGTGCTGTTCCACTCCAATTTCAGTCTCGGCGCCACCAACAGCAACGTGGCGCTGTTCTGCATGCTGGCCGTGGCGGGCAGCGGGCTGATCGGCCGCTACATTTACAGCCGTGTCTACGGCGACTGGTACGACCACAAGAGTACGCTGGAGGAACTGCAGGCCGTCGCCGACCAGCTGCGCAAGCAGACCAGCACCGTGGCCGTGTTGCCCGAGCTGCTCGAGGCCATCGAGGCCGAGGAGAAGCGGCTCTTCAGGCCCGCCCGCAATCCGGTGGGCGCACTGCTGTTTCCGGTGACCATCGGGCTGCGCTCCGTGATGTCGCGCTGGCGGCTGCAGTCGGCGATCCGGCGCATGATCGTGCAGGCGGCCCTGCAGTCCCCGACGCTGGCGGCGCACGGCACGCGCCTCACGAACACGTCGATGAATTACGCGGCCCGCCGCCTCGACAGTGCCCGGCGGGTCCGCGAGCACGGTGTCTATGTGAAACTGTTTTCCCTGTGGCATTTCGCGCACGTGCCGTTTTTCATCATGACGCTGGTAGCCGGAATCGTGCACATCATCGCCGTCCACGTGTACTGATGGGTTCCGGAACGCTGGCCCAATGAAGGCAGGAGGTCGCTGGTTTGTGAAGACCATGTTTGCTGCAAGCCTGGCCGGCGCCATGGGCGCCCATGCGGCGTCGGTCGAAACCCTGCTCATGCCGGGCAAGGTGGCCAATGCGCACGCCAAGCTCGAAGAGGTGTGCACCAACTGCCACGACCGCACCAACCGCGTGCGCCAGAGCGAACTGTGCCTCGCCTGCCACAAGCCGATCGCCGCTGACGTGCGCACCCACACGGGCTACCATGGGCGCATGCCCAACGCCGCCGCCGGCCAGTGCGTGGGCTGCCACACCGAGCATCGGGGGCGTGATGGCAACATCGTCCGCCTGGACAGTGCCACCTTTGATCACGCACTCACGAATTTTCCGCTGCTCGGCGCGCACCGCACCCTCGACTGCCTCAGCTGCCACAAGGCGGGCGAGGCCTTCCGCAAGGCCGATCCGAACTGTATCGCCTGCCACAAGAAGGATGACTACCACGGTGGCCAGCTCGGCAACAAGTGCGCCGATTGCCACAACAACGACAGCTGGACCGGCGCGCGCTTCGATCATGGCAAGACGAAATTCAGCCTGACCGGCGCCCATCAGTCCGTCAGCTGCGGTGGCTGTCATCTCGGTGGCCAGTACAAATCCGCTCCCAAGACCTGCGTGGGCTGCCACGCCACGGATGATGTCCACCGCGGCGAGCGCGGCAGCGAGTGCGGCAAGTGCCATACCACCAGCGACTGGAAGACCGCAAAGTTCGACCATGAGAAGGAGACGGGCTTTGCGCTGCTCGGGCGGCATGCCAAGATCGACTGTGCCGCCTGCCACCGGACCGGCAACTTCAAGGACAAGATTCCCAAGGACTGCTACGGCTGCCACAAGGCTGACGATTCACACGCCGGGCGCTTTGGACAAAAGTGCAACGACTGCCATGACAACCTGGTCTGGCAGCCGGTGAAATACGATCATCTGGCGCGCACCAAGTTTGCACTGGTCGGCGTGCATGCCAAGCTCGACTGCCACACCTGTCATACCGCGAACGCCGCCCAGCAGAAACTCGCCACCGACTGTATCGGCTGCCATCGCGCCGCCAACCCGCATGGCCTGAAATTCAAGAAGAGCTGCGATTCCTGCCACGGCCAGCAGGACTGGCACAGCGAGATCAGCTTCGACCATGACCTGACGACCTTTCCGCTGCTCGGCCTGCACAATGTCGTGAGCTGCGCGCAGTGCCATCGCACCCAGGCCTTCAGCGACGCGAAGTCCCGCTGCATCGACTGTCACAAGAAGGACGACGTCCACAAGGGCGGGCTGGGCGAAAAGTGCGACACTTGCCATTCGCCGAACGGCTGGGCACTGTGGGTCTTCGATCATTTCAAGCAGACCGGGTTTGCCCTCTCGGGCGCGCACGGCAAGCTCAAGTGCGCCGATTGCCACCGCAAGCCGGCGGGCGAGGTAAAGATTTCACCCGATTGCATTTCCTGTCATCAGAAGGATGATATCCATGCTGGGCAATTTGGCCGGCAGTGCCAACGCTGCCACAGCACGGTCACTTTCAAGGGCGGTCGCGCTCGGTGAGGCCCGTATGAACCCCATAGAACACGCTCAATCGCAGCTCCAGCACCCATCGGCCGCGCGCTGCTGGTGGCTCGCGGCCCTGTGTGCCGCATTGGCTTTGCTGGCAGGCGGCGCCCGCGCCGCCGACCGCACGCCCTTCGATCACCTGACCACCGGATTCGAGCTCATCGGCCAGCATCGCGACCTGCCCTGCGAGTCCTGCCACGTCAACGCCATCTTCAAGGGCACGCCGCGTGACTGCGCCGCCTGCCATGGCGTGGGCACGACGGTGCGCGCCACCGCCAAGCCGGTCACGCACATCCTGACCTCCAACAACTGCGCCGCCTGTCATACGCCGGTGGCCTGGAATCCGGCGGTGAACTTCGATCATGCGGAAGTGCGCGGCAGCTGTTCGAGCTGCCACAACGGCGTGCAGGCGCAGGGCAAGGGCCCGACGCACATCGACACCACGCTGGAATGCAACCTGTGCCACACCACCATTGGGTGGGCGGGCGCCGTGTTCAATCACACCAACGTGACGAGCGGCTGCTCGACCTGCCACAACGGCATCGGCGCCACCGGGCCGCCATCGGCTCATATTCCGACCGGCGCTGCGGCCAACGCCGCGGATCCCGGCAACGCGCCCTGCGAGGCCTGCCACACGCCGACGAACTACGTGACGTTTTCGGGCACGGCGATGAATCACCCGGCGGTCACGCCGCCCATGCTCTGCGCCAACTGCCATGAAGCCGGCAAGTCCTTCTTCGGCGTGACCATCGTCACCCGCCCGGCGACCGTGAAAGGGGTGGTGCACCCGGCCACGGGCGATTGCGGACTGTGTCATACCTCTACGGTTTCCTTCGCCCTCGGCAACCTGATGCCCGTGGGGCACATCCCGACCGCGCAGGCCTGCACGCTGTGCCATGCCAACCTGTCTGATTTCACCCAGAAGGTCATGGACCATACCGGTATCACCAGCGGCTGCGCGACCTGTCATGCCGCGGGGCTGAGCTTCTTCGACATGGCGCCGCTCGTGCTCAAGACGCCGGCGGCGAATCACATCAACTTCGGCGGTGCGGCCTGCGAGAGCTGTCATTCGAACAGTACTTTCACGGCTCCGCCCGGCTTCACCTTCACCAATGCCAGCGGCACGGCGCCGCCGGCGATGGTGCATACGGCGGTGGCTTCCTTAAGCTGCGCGAGCTGCCACAGTCTGAGCCAGACCGATTCGGGCACGCCGGCCACCAAGACACTGCCGTCGATCCACGTGCCCTTCGGCGCGGCGAACTGCAGCGCCTGCCATGGCGGTGCGCCGTTCAGCACCTTTATCTTTGCCAACGTCAGCGGTACCGCGGCGCCCGCGATGGTGCACAGCGTCGTCCCGGCCATCGCCTGCTCGACCTGCCACGAAAGCACCGTAGCGCTGTGGCCGGGAACGCCGACCACCGTCCTGCGCCCACTCACTGAACCGCACAGCGGCAACGTCCCGCATCCGGTTTCCGGTGAGTGCTCGGACTGTCACAAATCGACGGTGACGTTCATCGGCGCGACCAATTTCCCGAACAATCACATTCCGGTGCCGACGGCCGACGGCACCAATTGCGCCCTGTGCCACACGACGGCCGGCAACTACAGCCTGGCCGTGATGAATCACGTCAACATCACGAGCAATTGCGCGCAGTGCCACGCGGCCGGCCTGAGCTTTGCCAATATCGTGCCAAAGCACCCGGCGGCGAATCACATCAACTTCGGCGCTGCGGCCTGCGAGAGCTGTCACTCCAACACCACTTTCACGCAGCCCGGCGGCTTCCAGTTCACCAACGCCAGCGGCACGGCCCCGCCGGCGATGGTGCACACGGCGGTGGCGGCCTTAAGCTGCGCGAGCTGCCACAGTCTGGGCCAGACCGATTCCGGCACGCCGGCCACCAAGACGCTGCCGGCGAACCACGTGCCCTTCGGCGCCGCGAGCTGCAGCGCCTGCCACGGCAGTGCGCCGTTCAGCACCTTCACCTTTGTGAACGCCAGCGGTACCGCGGCGCCGGCCATGGTGCACAGCGCCGTACCGGGCATCGCCTGCTCGACCTGCCATGAGAGCACCGTGACCCTGTGGGTCGGGACGCCAGCGACTGTGTTGCGCCCGCTCACTGAACCGCACAGCGGTAACGTCCCGCATCCGGTTTCCGGTGAGTGCTCGGACTGCCACAAATCGACGGTGACCTTCATCGGCGCGACGAACTTCCCGGCCAATCACATTCCGGTGCCGGCGGCCGACGGCACCAATTGCGCGCTCTGCCACACGACGTCCGGCAATTACAGCGTGGCCGTGATGAATCACGTCAACATCACGAGCAATTGTGCGCAGTGCCACGCGGCCGGGTTGAGCTTCGCCAACATCATACCGGTGCATCCGTCGGCCACGCACATCAACGTGGGCGCGGCGGCCTGCGAGAGCTGTCACTCCAATACGAACTTCACCCAGCCCGGCGGCTTCCAGTTCACCAATGCGAGCGGCATGGCGCCGCCGGCGATGGTGCACACGGCCGTGGCCTCGCTGAGCTGCACCAGCTGCCACGCCCTGGGCCACACCGATTCCGGTACGCCGGCCACCAAGACCTTCCCGGCAACCGGCCACATCCCGGTCGGCGCGGCGAACTGCGGATCCTGCCATCTCACCACAGCCTTCATGTTCACGAACGCGTCGGGTACCGCGCCGCCGGCCATGGTGCACAGTGCCGTGTCCGGCACGGCCTGCTCCACCTGCCATGAGGCGGGACGGAGCTGGCTGGGCACGCCGGCCACCAAGGTGCGGCCCGCCCTCAAGGCGGACGGAACGGCCCACGTGGCGTCCGGCGAATGCTCGACCTGCCATCTGAACACCACCAGCTTCCTGGGCGCCACGGATCTGCCGGCCAATCACATTCCGATACCGGTCGCTGACGTGGGCGGCTGCGTGCTGTGCCACACGACGGTCGGCAACTATAGCCTCGCCGTGATGAACCACGTGAACATCACCAGCAACTGCATGCAGTGCCACGCCTCCGGCCTGAGCTTCGCCAACATGGCGCCGCCCACGCTGATGCAGCCGCCTTCCGGACCACAGGGGCACATTCCCTCCAACCCGCCCAATGGCACGCAGAACTATGCCTGTGAGTTGTGCCACCTCCCGACGGTGTTCACCAGCTTTGCGGGCACGATCATGAAGCACGCGACGGTGCGGGCCATGACCTGCATGAGCTGCCACGAGATCGGCATGAAGTGGAAGACCAACACCGGTGCAAGGCTGTGGGTGCGCGACAGTGCCAACCATTACAAGGGCCAGGACTGCGGCGGGGCGCTGAGCGCTTCGGCCAAGGCGGGCAGCACGGCCACGCCGTCCCTGGGTGCCGCGAACGCGCTCGCGCACGTGGTGAGTTTCGACCATCTGCGCGTCGCCGGCACCGCGTGTGTCAGCTGCCACGGGGCGGGAAGCGGTGTCGGCAAGCCCGCCAGCCATATCTCGACCACCGACAGTTGCGGGAGCTGCCACATGACGGTGGCCTGGCTGCCGGTGACCCGCGTCGATCACCTGCAGGTCCGGGGCAGCTGCGCGAGCTGCCACAACGGCACGGTGGCGAGCGGCAAGGGGAGCAATCACATCACCAGCGGCAGTGACTGCGAGACCTGCCACACCAGCAACGCCTGGACGCCGGCGCGCTTCGATCATGCCAGCGTGGCGCCGCACACCTGCCGCAGCTGCCATGATTCGCTGCACGCCTCGGGTCTGCCGGTCAACCACGTGCCGACCACCGCGCAGTGCGATACCTGCCACGGCACGCTCGCCTGGAAGCCGGCCAAACTCGATCACACGACGCTGACCGCGACCTGCGCCAGCTGCCACGACAACAACGTTGCGCTGGGCGTGACGCCCACGCACATGGTGATGACGCGCGACTGCGCCACCTGCCACAGTTATCCGGACTGGGCGGTGCTGCATTTCGTGCACAAGTCGGCCAGCTATCCGGGCGATCATCGCGCGGCATTGGTCTGCACGAGCTGCCATACGACCAATACCGACCAGATCGTCTGGGCGTCGGCCGCCGAGGCCGGCAGCTGCGCGGGCTGTCACGCCAGCACTTTCAAACCCGATGTGCATCCCAAGACCGTGGGTGGGCTGAAGTACACGGCAGCAGAGCTGCGTGATTGCACCGGTGCCTGCCACGTGTACAAGGATGCGACGCTCGGCACGATTGCAAAACCGATGCCGGGGCCGTATCACCGGGTCACCGATGCTGCGTTCAAGCACTAAACGCACACAAGGCCTGGCACGATACGGTGCGGCGCTGCTGGTGGCCCTGGCCGCCGCTGCGAGCGCCAGTGCACAGTCGCTGACGAGCGGCCCCGGGCGTTTCGTCGACATCGTCGAGGTCAACGATCACGAGGATCAGGTCGACATCGTGGTGCAGTTCACCTGCTCGCTGCGCTACCTGACGCATCAGCCCGCATCGGAGGGCAAGGAACTGCGCATCCAGATGCTGCCGCAGGGCGACTGCGGGGTGTCCCCGGGCAGCCAGATCGAGGGCGAGCTGCCGCCGCTGTCGGGCGGTGCACACATCATCGATGCCGTTCGCGTCGAGTCCGACATTCCCGGTCAGGTCTCGCTGGTATTCAGTTTTCTCAAGAGCGAACGTTTCGTGCTGGCGCAGGGCGCCGACCCGCGCGGCCTGCGCCTGCGACTCATCGATCGTGCCCGCGGCCGGGGCAAAGTGATGGTCAATGAGCCGAGCGGCCCGGAAGCCAGCTATGCGGTCAATCTCGAGTCGCAGCCCAAGGACTTCACGCCGGAAGCCCTGCAGCGCGCGCGCGACCGGCTGAAAGTAGCCATCTTCGTGAGCCAGGCCGTGGTCGATGAGCAGACCTGGTATCGCCTGCGGGCCGGACCTTTCGACAAGCGCGCCGACGCCGAGCGCGTGCTCAACCAGGCGCTCGCCGACTACCCGCGCGCCTGGCTCGCGATCGGCGATGAGCTCACGAGCAACGCCGCAGCCCCGGAGACGCTGCCCGCGGTCGAGCGCATGGGGGCGGATCCCGCCCTCGACCCGGCGGCGCTGGCACAGCTGGTGGCCGACGCGCGCGCGGCCATGACGGCGCGCGATTACACCAAGGCAATCGCCGCGCTGACCAAGCTGCAGCGCCAGCCGGAGTTTCCGCTGCGCGCCAGCATGCAGGAGCTGCTGGGCCTGGCGCGCGAGCGATCCGGGCAACTGGCGCACGCCAAGGCCGAGTACGAGGAATATCTGCGCCGCTACCCGAGCGGTGAGGCGGCCGAGCGCATCACGCGGCGCCTGGCGACGCTGCGCGCGGCTTCTCTCAAGGCGCAGACCGGCACCGGCGGTGGCGGCGCGGCGCCGACCGGCTGGACCCTGAACGGCGGCTTCTCGCAGATGTACCGCAACGATGGGACGACCGTGACCAATACCGCCAACGGCGGCACCGGCGTGGTGCCCAACGGCAGCCAGACGCAGCAGCAGAACGCGCTGTACAGCGACGTGGACCTGCTCGCCCGCCATCGCGGTGAGCGCTACGACATGATCACCCGCATCAGCGCGGGGTATGCCAAGAATTTTGCCGGCAGCTCCGCCACCAGCAGCAGCGATTCCTCCAAGCGCGTCAGCGTGGCCACCGTCGAGCTCGCCGATCTCCAGTGGAACCTGCTCGGCCGCCTCGGGCGCCAGTCGCGCAACGGTGACGGGGTGCTCGGCACCTACGACGGCGTTTTCGCCTCCTGGCAGATGGTGCCGGCCTGGGGCATCAACGTCAGTGCGGGCTACCCGGTCGAGCAGACCAACGTCGGCATTCGGCGCGAGCGCAGTTTCTGGGCGGTCGCGATTCCCTATACGCCGCCCGGCGCCCACTGGGACGCAAGCGTGTTCTTCGCCCAGCAGCGCTTCGAGGGTGAGACCGACCGGCGCGGCACCGGACTGGAGGCGCGCCTGCTCCTGCCGAAGGGCTCGCTGACCGCGCTGGTGGACTACGACATCTTCTTCAAGTCGCTGAACGCGGCGGCGCTGCTGGGCACCCTGCAGCTGCCCGATCGCTGGAGCCTGAGCTTCGATGCCGAGAAGCGCAATGCCCCGGTCATTTCGACGCGCAGCGCGCTGATCGGCCAGCCCGTGACCACGCTCGATGAAATGCGCCAGGTGTTCACGGACGCGGAGATCCACCAGCTCGCGATCGATCGGACCGCCGTCACCTCGAATTACAGTCTGACCGCCACGCGGCCGCTCGGCCAGCGCTTCCAGTTCTCCACCACCGTCAGTGCCACGCAAATCGGCGCGACGGTGGCCTCAGGCGGTGTACCGGCCCAGCCCGCGACCGGTCTGGACCTGTCCTACCAGGCCCAGGTCTACGGCTCGAACCTGTGGCGGAGCGGCGATTTCAACGTGCTGAGCATCGCCTATGCCAACACCGAGGTGGGCAAGATCGCCTCCATCGCCGCGACCAGCCGCATGCCGATCAGCGGTGCCTGGCGGCTGGGACCCCGACTCACGATCGACCATCGGCAGCTCAGCAGCGACGGCAGTACCGAGCTGTCCCTCATCCCCTCCGTGCTGATCGACTACCAGCGTGCGCAGCGCCTGCTGCAGTTCGAGGCGGGCGGGCAGATCGGCAAGCGTGACAACTCGGTGCAGACCCAGAATACAAAGCGCTATTATGTGAGCCTCGCTTATCGCATCGGATTCTGATGGTCCTGGGTCGTGTTGGCTTACTCGCGCTGCTGGCCGGCGCGCTGGTTCTCGATGCCGGCTGCAGCAGTGCGCCGGCCATTCCGCAGCCGCAGGAATATCTGGACGAGCAGACCGGAGCCACGGTGACCGTGGTCGACGCGCCCCTGGTGTTCGCACGCGAGCGCACGGAGCTGGCGGCCAACCTGCGCGACTACGTCACCCTGGCCGCCGCCTCCGTCAATCGCGGCGGCAAGCTCGAGTACGTGCTGGTGGCCTACGTCTGGTCGACGGTCGACGCCCGCTATGCGCCCGCATCGGCACTCGCTGACTCGCTGCTGCTCATTGCCGATGACCGGCGCATCACACTTAGCGCGAATGGCAAGACACCCTCGGAGCTGGGTATCGCGCGCGCGGTGCACGCGCCGGCGGGCCAGGACGTGAAGCCGCTGGTATTTCCGATCGACCTGGACACGCTGCGCTTCGTCGCTGCCGCCCGAAGCCTCACGGCCCAGGCCACACTGGGTGAGGACAGGGTGAGCTATGACCTGTGGGACGATCAGCGCCGCGCGCTCGATCGCTACGTCAGGTTCCTGAACGGCGGGCGCTGAGCCCGCCGCGCGTCAGTAGGCGACGAAGGGCCCCAGACCTGCGGAAGTGGTCTGTCCCTCGATGGCGACGTAGACGCGCCGTCCATAAAAGAAGGGCAGGCCCCAGTCGAATGAGGACGTCAGCGTGTTGGTCCCGGCGACGTTGGGCAGGGCGCTGAAGGTGGGATTGTTCCCGGTCAGCGCGTCCGCATCGGCGACGTCGAACGCTACGTCGCTGACGGCACCGTTCTTGCCAGTATTGACCGCCGTCAGGGTGATTCGGGCGGGGCAGTAAAAGCCGACGTTCTTTACACAGGGCGGCAGCGTGCTGTCGTTGAAGAAATAGGCGTTCGAGCCGGAGTCGATGAAGCTGAAGGTGAGCGGCGTGCCGTTATAGGTGGTCGTAAACTCGCCGCTGGCGCCGAGGGTGAGCACCGTGGCGCCGCCCAGTTGATTGTTGGTCTGGGTACCGATGCCGAGGATCAGTGAGCCGCGTGTGCTCAGCTGGCCCGCCGAACTGATCGTGGGCATTTCCACGGCCACACCGTTGTTGTTCGTGGCAAAGTGGTAGACGGGATTCTGCACCTGGGCGACCAACGCCACCGTGCTGCCCACGCAGCCGCCCGCCGGACAGCCGTAGTAGGCGCCCTGGCCGTTGGGATTGGCGATCGAAACGCACGCGGGCCCGCAGTCTTCGCGAAACACCGACACGCCCAGCACACCGTTGGCGCCGAAACTGACCACATTGTTTTCGGGCACCGCGCCGTTGGCGCAGTCGGAAGGGACCGCCGGTGCGCTCGGATCACCGATGAGCTGCACTGGCACGCTGCTGGCCGTGCCGTCTGCGACCTGCACGTCGGCGTTTCGAACGCTGCCCCAGGTATAGCCGTCGGCAAACTGGAAGCATTCGTCCAGCGGGTCACCGGCCGCGCTCTGCGCCTGCGGCAGCGCGATCGGCGAGGTCCCCAGCCCTTCGTTCACGAGGCGCAGCCCGGTGGAGCCGGTGTCCAGCAGCACATGATCGATCGTCTGGCAGGTGCTGGTGCCCGGGACACAGACGACGACCGTGACGAAGGGCAGGTTGACCGAGGTGCCGCCGGGCCCGGCATCGACGATGAGCGGCGCGACATTTGTGCCGGTGGTCACGGGCGGTCCGCCGCCACCCGAGCCACCGCCGCAGCCGCTCAGGGCCGCCATCAGCACAGCGACCGCCAGCGCGCGCGCCCTCACTGCAACGCCCCGGCGCTCACGCCCGCCGGCACCAGGGCGGGTACCCAGGCCAGACCGGAGAAGGCCCGCATGTGGCCACCCGCACGCACGACCAGCGCCCGCTGGTCGATCGCCAGCTGCGTGCGCGTCGAGCCGGCACTGCGCGGCGAGCTGGCGTACAGATCGAAGTAGCCGCCGAGCAGCAGGCGCAGGTCCGGTTTGAACGGGCCACGCCAGGCCACGGCAAAGACAGTGCCCGAGGGTGCGATGTATTCGCGGATCGTCGTGCCGGCGGGCGTCGTGAGCTCGTGGACGTCGTAACCGGCGCCACCGACGATGCGCAGGCTGGCCTGGAGCCGGGCCGTATCGCTGCTCACGGAGCTGACGGCCTCTCCCAGCGCGGCCATGACGGGCGGTGCCGCGCACCACAGCAGTGCCGGCAGCGCCAGCATGGCGGGCCACGCGGGTCGCGCGGGTCGCGCGGTCCTGGGCCTGGAACAGAACGCGTATCGGGCCACGGTGCACTCCAACAGGGAGTGCCCATTATCGCCGCGTCGGGGCCGCCTTTGTCGCTGTCGCAGCGGACCGACAGCGCCGGGGCAACATAAGGGTACCGTGCGCGGCCGCGGCGGGGGCTGCTCAGCCCAGGGCCGCGGCCGATTCGCTGCGTGCCGCGCGGCGCCGATCCTGCTCCCGCAGCGAACGCTTGCGGATCCGGATACTCGAGGGCGTGACCTCGACCAGTTCGTCGTCGGCGATGAACTCGACGGCGTATTCGAGCGTCAGCTTGATGGGCGGCGTCAGCAGCAGGGCGTCGTCCTTGCCGGCGGCGCGGATGTTGGTCAGTTTCTTGGTCTTGATCGGGTTGACCACGAGGTCGTTGTCGCGGCTGTGGATGCCAATGACCATGCCCTCATAGACCTTCTCGCCATGGCTGACGAACATGCGGCCGCGCTCCTGCAGCGCGAAGATGGAATAGGCGACCGCTTCGCCATTCTCGTTGCTGATGAGCACGCCATTGTGGCGGTCGGGAATCACGCCCTTCACTTCATCGAACCCGTCGAAGATATGACTCAGCAGACCATTGCCCCGGGTCATGGTCATGAACTCGCCCTGGAAGCCGATCAGGCCCCGCGCCGGAATCCGGTATTCGAGCCGCACGCGGCCCTGGGCGTCGATCACCATGTCGGTGAGTTCCGCGCGGCGGGCGCCGAGCGCTTCCATCACGGTGCCCTGGCAGTCGGTGTCGATGTCCACCGTGAGCGCCTCGAAGGGCTCGAGGGTGCGGCCATCGACGATCTTCTTGAGCACCTGCGGCTTTCCGACGGCGAGCTCGAAGCCTTCGCGCCGCATGTTCTCGACCAGGATGGTCAGGTGCAGTTCGCCCCGGCCGGAGACGCGGAACACGTCGGGTTCCTCGGTCTCCTCCACGCGCAGCGCGACGTTGCTCTGGAGCTCGCGCATCAGCCGTTCCCGGATCTGGCGACTGGTGACGTACTTGCCTTCGCGCCCCGCGAAGGGCGAGGTGTTGACCTGGAAATTCATCGCCAGCGTCGGTTCGTCGACCTGGATGGGCGGCAGGCCCTCGGCCTGCTCCACGTCGCAGACCGTCAGACCGATGTTCACGCCCTCGATGCCGGTGACAGCGACGATATCGCCGGCCGCCGCTTCCTCGACGCTCTCACGCTGCAGGCCCTTGAAGGCCAGGACCTGCGCGATGCGGGCGGTGCCGCGGTCCTCTGCGCCGTAGCGCAGCGCCACCTGGGCGCCGGCGCGCAGCGTGCCGCGGCGAATCCGGCCGATGCCGATGCGGCCGACGTAGGAATTGTAATCAAGCGTGGAAATCTGCAGTTGCAACGGGCCGTCGGCTTCGCTGCGCGGCGGGGGCACGTATTGCAGCACCGCTTCGAACAGCGCGGACATGTCGGCTTCCACACGGGTCGGATCGAGACTGGCCCAGCCCTGGAGCGCCGAGGCGTAGAGCACGGGGAAGTCGAGCTGCTCATCGGTGGCGCCGAGCTTGTCGAACAGGTCGAAGGTCTGGTCCACGACCCAGCCGGGCCGTGAGCCGGGCCGATCGATCTTGTTCACCACCACGATGGCTTTGTGGCCCAGCCCCAGGGCCTTGCGGGTGACGAAGCGCGTCTGCGGCATCGGACCCTCGACGGCATCGACCAGGATCAGTACGCCATCGACCATCGACAGGACGCGCTCGACTTCGCCGCCGAAGTCGGCGTGGCCCGGCGTGTCGACGATGTTGATGCGCGTGCCGCCATATTCGATGGCGCAGTTCTTCGCCAGGATGGTGATACCGCGCTCGCGTTCGATGTCATTGGAATCCATGACCCGCTCGGCGACCTTCTCGTGCGAGGCAAAGGTGCCCGACTGCTTGAGCAGGCAATCGACCAGGGTGGTCTTGCCATGGTCGACGTGGGCAATGATGGCGATGTTGCGGATCGGGCGCTGCATGGGGACTTGAGACCGGAAAGAGGCCAGGGCGAAAAAGGCCGAGCAGGGTACCAGAAGCGGCCTGCCGGGGCTAAAACTGTGTCAACACACTAGTTATTACGCTAGACTGGACAAGATATCAAGATTTGTTTATATATTTAACATGGTTGAGCTCGGGGTCAGGATGGAGTCTGCGGTGCTCGCCCTCAGGGGCCTGGCCGAGCCCACCCGCTTGCGCCTGCTGGCTCTCCTGGGCCACGGCGAGCTCACCGTAGGGGAAGTCTGCCGGGTGCTGGGCCAGAGCCAGCCGCGCGTTTCGCGGCACCTGCGCCTGTTGACCGAAGCGGGCTTCCTGGACCGGTTCCGCGAGCAGAAATGCGTTTACTACCGCGCGCCGGCCACGGGCGCCCGATCCGTGTGGGTGCGTGAATTGCTCGCCTCGATCGATCCGGAGGATCCGGCGCTGCGGCGCGATCGCGTGCGCCTGACGAACGTGATCGGCGATCGGGGCAGGGTGGCAGCCGGTGAACTGGCCCGCCAGGTCACACCCGATCCGGAAGACGCCGGCCTGGGGGCGCTTTTGCGCCAGGAACTCGGCCCCGTGGCGGTGGGTGAACTGCTCGATATCGGCACCGGTTCCGGACGCCTGATCGAGATCCTGGGACCCCTGGCCAGTCACGCCGTAGGAATCGATCTGTCGGCACCGGCCCTGCGCCTGGCGCGCGCGCGGGTGCACGGGCGCGGTTACGCCCACTGTGAATTTCATCGCGGCGACATGTACGCCCTGCCCTTCGAGACGGGCGCCTTCGACACGGTGACGATCGGGCGCGTCCTGGCGGGGGCCGAACGTCCCGCGGACGTGCTCAGCGAAGCGGCGCGCACGCTGCGCCAGTCCGGGCGCCTCCTGGTGGTGGAGCGATTCGACGACATCGAGGCCTGCACGGGCGCGAACCCGCTGCAGTGCCTGCGCCAGTGGCTCGATCGGGGCGGCCTGCGCCTGGCGCGGCTGCGGCCCGCCGACCTGGCCAGCGGCCACCATCTGCTGGCCGTGGCGCATCGGGCGCCGTGAGCGTGAGGCCGCAGCCCATGAACGCACAGGCACCTCAGCACGGGGAGCTGGGCAGCACACTGCGCCCACTGGCCGGACCGGTGGCGGTGTCCTTCGAGTTCTTTCCTCCGGCCGATGCCGCGATGGAGCAGACCCTGTGGCGCTCGATGCAGCGCCTGGCTCCACTCCGGCCGCGCTTCGTGTCGGTGACCTACGGCGCGGACGGCTCGACGCGTGAACGCACGCACCAACTCGTGACCCGCGTGCTGCGCGAGACGACACTGACGGCCGCGCCGCATCTGACCTGCGTGGGCGCGCGACGCGAGGCGGTCCTGGAGATCGCCCGTGACTACTGGCGCCAGGGTGTGCGCCACATCGTGGCGTTGCGTGGTGATCCACCACAGGGCGCGGCCGGCTACGCGCCGCATGCCGGCGGCTTTGCCCATGCGGCCGACCTGGTGCGGGGCCTGCGCGAGGTCGGGGAGTTCGACATTTCGGTGGCCGCCTACCCGGAAAAACACCCGGAGGCCGCCAGCCCCGAGTCCGATCTGGACGCGCTCAAGCTCAAACTCGACGCCGGCGCGACTCGCGCCATCACGCAGTTTTTCTTCGATCCCGGCACCTTCCTGCGCTTTCGCGACCGTTGCGTCGCGGCCGGCATCGGCGCCAGCCTGGTGCCCGGCATCCTGCCGATCACCCGCATGCCGCAGATGCTGCACTTCGCCGCCCGCTGCGGGGCGACGGTGCCGGATTGGCTGCGACAGCGCTTCGAGGGTCTCGACGATGATGCGGAGACGCGCCGCCTGATCTCGGCCGCATTCGCCATCGGGCAGGTCGAGGCGCTCGCGCGCGAGGGTGTCGATGAGTTCCATTTCTACACCCTCAATCGCGCGGACCTGACCTACGCGATCTGCCACGCCCTGGGAGTACGGACATGACACGGGGCGAGCGCGTCGCGGCCTTCCGCCGGCTGCTGCAGGAGCGCATCCTGGTGCTCGACGGCGCCATGGGCACCATGATCCAGGCGCAGCGGCCGACGGAAGCCGACTACCGCGGCTCGCGCTT
>Ga0209647_1002120_pt1 | contig 16192 bp, 13 predicted proteins | sample GraSoi_2013_60cm_FD_185827 | JGI IMG/M metagenome (GOLD analysis project Ga0209647, IMG submission 185827) | Grasslands soil microbial communities from the Angelo Coastal Reserve, California, USA - Sample 9_17_2013_60cm (SPAdes) (version 2) | ecosystem: Environmental > Terrestrial > Soil >...
GTGTTGGCGGAGTCGCCATGGGCAGGTTAGTCAACTGTATCATTTGTGTGCTCCCTGCATACCAGCGATATATTCCCTGGTCAGTGGCGCAGAAGACAAGACGGGGCGTAGAATTGGAGGCTGCTATGCTATATACATTGCCTTTTACAGTAGCGCTGCGGTTCCAGTGACTTCCATCATCTCGACTCTCGTAGAGCCCTTGATCACCGCCGAGTAGTAAATGATTGGGATTAGCAGGGTCGGTCAGCAGGGAAGGTGTTTGCATGTTTGACAGCGTCCCACCGGTGATGGGATACCAATGGGCACCCAGATCGCGCGTCTCGAACCAGCCTGCGTAATTATAGAAAGCATAGAATTGGCCCTCGCTTGCTGTACCCGCTTTGATCGTATAAGGATAGGCCGATGCTGGCAAACCGCCTGGAGCGCTGGCATGCCAGGTCGTACCCCCATCCTTGCTGAAATAGACACCGGAGTGTACTCCTACGCCGCTGACAGGAATAGCCATCACTCCCAGGACATCCGGGTTGGCGGGGCTGACGGCAATAACGGTAATCATCATCGTATCCAGCACGCCGTGTGGCTGAGGCCAGGTATGCCCACCATCAGTGCTGGTGAACATGCCAAAATGCGTTCCCAGATAGAGCACTCCGGGACGCCCTCCCAGGGCTACGGTGTGCAAATGAGTATGCGGGTTTGAGAGTGGGCGACCTGCCGAGCTGGGATTGGTGCTGTTAATACTATTATTGATTAACTGCCAGCCGATCAATACAGCAGCGATGAGTACGACGACCATCAAAGGTCGTAAAAAGCGTCTTCGTGTTACAGGTGTTGCCTTCTTCGCTGTTGGAGGCGAAGGCGATTTTGTTGTTGACATATATGTATGTTGTGTACTCTGAATTAAAGATGTGAAATAATGTTCCTGCTAATAATCTAAGGCTTTAAGTCAATAGGGTTTTGTCCTTAGTTACAGAAATCCGAGCGCGAAAGCCCCTGTGATTCATCCAGGGGATGAAGTGCCGTTCCTTGTGCGGGGGAGGCCAGGGGAGCGCACGCAGCTGCTTGACAGAAAGGATGCGACTTGCTATGCTTGGAATACACGTTCTAGTTTGAGCAACGAGCGAGGCTGATGGGGAAAAAACACGCTGAGGAGCGCAAACCCTCCAGAGCGAAGACGCCGACATTTCTGCTCGAACTGCCGCTGGTGGCCGATGCCGGGCAGGCCGCACGCCTGGGTGGTCACCTGGAAGTGGGGCGGCAGTTCTATAACGCCGTGCTCTCTGCGGGGCAGCGGCGCCTGCGCCGCATGCGAGCCGACCCCGCCTGGCAGGCAGCCCGCGCCATCCCCCGCACCCAGAGGCAGGAGCGGCGGGCTGTCTTTTCAGCCTTGCGGGAGCGCTACGGCTTTTCCGAATACGCCTTTCATGAGCTGGCGAAAGGGCTGCGAGTCAGTTGGCTGGCCGAGCACCTGGATGCCGTGCTGGCCCAGACGCTCGCCAGCCGCGCCTACCGCGCCCTCAACCGGGTGTGCCTGGGCAAGGCCCGCCGCGTGCGCTTTAAGAGCCGCGGGCGAGGTCTCAGCAGCATCGAGAACAAGCGCAAAGATACGGGCATGCGCTTTGTCCTTGAGCCGCGTGCGGAAGGACGCCCGCAGGGCTGCCTGCTGTGGCACGACGAGAAGCTTCGAGCGCTGATCGACTGGGACGATCCGGTGGTCGCCCACGGCCTGGCGCACGAGGTCAAGTACGCTCGCCTGGTCCGACGCCGTGCCTCCAGTCCACGCGCCCAGGGCGCCGACTCAGAGGGGGAGCGCTATTTTGTGCAGTTGGCGCTGGCAGGCACGCCCTTGCAGAAGCCGAAGCACGCCGTCGGCAGTCAGACCATCGGCCTGGACCTGGGTCCCTCAAGCATTGCCATCGTGCCACGGGAGGCCGAGGCGCGCCTGGAGCCACTGTGTGCAGAACTGCGCCCCGACGCGCGAGCCATTCGCCGCCTCCAGCGCAAGATGGAGCGGCAAAGGCGGGCCGCCAATCCCGAGCACTACGACGAAAAGGGCCGTGCGAAGAAGCGCGGCAAGGGCGCTCCCAGGTGGAAGCAGAGTCGGGGCTACCAGGCCACCAGACGCCGCAAAGCGACCCGCGAGCGCAGGCTGGCTGCCCACCGCAAAAGCCTGCATGGCCGGCTCGTGCACCAGATCGTGGCCGTGGGCCACACGATTGTCACCGAGAAGATTTCCTACAAAGGCTGGCAGAAACGCTACGGCAGAAGCGTGGGACTTCGTGCCCCAGGGATGCTCATCGACCAGTTGAAGCGCACCGTTGCAAGCACGGGCGGCACCCTGCACGAAGTTCCCACCCGTTCCACGAAGCTCTCCCAGTATTGTCACGGCTGCGGCCAGACCGTCAACAAGCCGCTGTGGCAGCGCTGGCACCAGTGCGCCTGCGGCATCGGGTCAGTGCAGCGTGACCTGTACTCGGCATTTCTGGCGGCCTATCTCGATCCAGCAGATCCCATCCCCTCGTGTGCCCGGTATGTCGTTCCCTGGGAAGGTGCGGAGGCGCGCCTGCGGGCAGCACACGAGCGAGCCACCCAACGCGCGAAAGAGGGGCAGGTCATGCCCCGAAGCATGGGCATCCCCCGTGCCGGAGCGCGTCTGCCCAAAAGTCGGGGCGAAGCCACACAAGAGCTGCTGTTCCTCTCCAGGAGAGGGAAGGTGGAAGCGTGGAAGCACCGCTCAGAACCCCCCGAGCTTGAGCTGGGGGAGTCTTCAGGAAAAGTCTCGACGCCCCCACCTTTCTAAGCTATAATAGTCCTGTATGGAGAAGCCAGACAAACTCGCAGAATTAGAAGCGCTGCTTCAAGTCAAATTTAATGATCGCTCGATATTACAGCGAGCCATTACACATCACTCCTGTTGCCCAGAAACTGCCGTTCGCGACTCGTACGATACACTGGAGTTTTTGGGCGATGCTATTCTTGGTGCCCACGTCGTCGAATATATCTATCGTAACTTCCCCGACGCTTCAGAAGGTGAAATGACAGCCCTTAAGTCTGAGGTTGTCAGCCGCCGTGCCCTCTCCAAAATTGGGCAAGAAATTGGCCTTTTTCCTTTTATTCGGGTTGATATCGCCAATCTGAGAACCTTCAACGAGCGTTCGCGGGATTCGCTGTGTACCGACGTGTTAGAAGCTATTATAGGAGCGATCCACATTGACCAGGGACCGGAGGCAGCTCGTGACTTCGTGGCACGCAAGATTCTGCCGATCGTGCTGCAGTTAAGCAAGCAATCACTCGACACGAATCCCAAGGGACGGCTGCAAAAAGTTGTCCTGCAGCGCTCGAACTCCCTTCCTCGCTATCGTGTATTGGAACAGAGCGGGCGTAACAATGATCGTGTCTTTACGGTTGGCGTGTTCGAGCACGAATTTTTACTCGGCTTAGGCAAAGCCTCGAGTATTAAGGAGGCTGGCCGCCTGGCTGCTCGTGAAGCATTAGAGATACTGCGCGAGCAGGAAGAACCGTAGGGGCGCTTAATCGCGTCCAGGGAAGACTTTATGGCGAAGTGCGGAGTTCTAATAGAAGATGAGCATGTAGAAGAACAACTTGCCTGGTACGAAGCCAGCCTGCCTCTGATGGAACGCAAAAAGCGCGGCCATTTCTCAACTCCCCTGGCGTTAGTAGATCAAATATTGGATGCCTGTGGCTATATCGCTGGCGCCGACCTTGCGCAGATACGAGTACTCGACCCCGCCTGTGGCAGCGGCAATTTTCTCGCAGGAGCAGCGCAGCGCCTTCTCGCCTTTGGCGAACGTACAGGTCTATCTCCCCAGGAACGTATCGCCCTGGTCCAGCGCAACCTGTGGGGCTTCGATCCCGATCCAATCTCCTGTTTCCTGGCCGAAACGCAAATTTTAAACCATATGGGGGCGCAACTCATCACGACCCCGGTCGAGGTTGGCCCCAGCCGGGGACGCAATGCATTGCATCCCTACATAGAGGATGCGAGACTCACTCCCTCGCTACATATCCACCAGGCTGATAGCCTGGCAATGCCCTGGGAAGCATGCGTTGACTTGCTGGTTGCCAATCCTCCCTACCTGGCGGCGAAAAATAATGATCTCAGCGGCTATCGATGCGCACAGCGACGTGGTCAAGCCGATAGCTACCTGCTTTTTTTAAACCTGGCCCTCCAGGTTGTACGTCCCGCCGGCTGGATAGGCCTGGTGCTTCCCGATCCAATACTAGCGCGGGCGAATGCCGCCGCTGAGCGCGCGCGCTTGCTTGAGGAATTCACCTTGCATCATCTCTGGCACCTTGCGGACGTGTTTGCGGCTGATGTGGGCGCTGTCGTCATTGTCGCCCAGAAATGTCCTCCACAATCTGTGCACCAGGTCACATGGGTACGAGAACGCTGGCAGCCTGCGCCTTTTGCCTCGCAACAGCAGGTAAAACAAGCCCTTTTTAGTCGTCAACCGGGCGCCGAATTTCGTTATCTCCTGAGCCAGGAGCACGGTGCTGCTCTTGAACGATTGCGCGCATACCTGGACGGAGCTCCTGAGAACAATGGCCTCGTAGCGCCCCTCGGTACGTTTCTGACCATATCCCGCGGCGAGGAACTTGGTCGCGAAAGTCCGCACCTCACCCACATCAACTCATCCGAAGTGTCCCGTAGGGGCGATCCTGTGTTGCGTGGAGGCATCGACATTCACCCTTACAGCGCACCGGTGGCCGATTGGCAGATTGCCCGTGAAGCCGTCATCAAACCCCTGGAACGTTATCTCTCTCCCAAGTTGCTGGTTGTGAAAAGCACAGCCAGACTGCAGGCAGCGCTGGATCTACAGGGGCATGTAGCTCTGCAGACACTCTATTTACTCCACCTGCGCGAACAGCACGAGAGCGCCGACCAGCTGTATTTTTTCCTGGCATTGCTCAATTCGCGCCTGCTGCGTGAATACGTCTACGTACTGCACACTGCTTATAAGTGGGTACAACCGCAAATAGAGCAAAGCGTTTTAGCGCGTTTACCCGTTCCTATAGTCGAGCAGGGATACCGGCAGCAGGTTATCGCGCGGGCAAAAGCGCTGGCGCAGGCTTGCAGCAGTTCAGGTCCCGTTGTAGAATGGGATGAACATATCATCAGCATGTACGAGGAACAGGAGCACGCTATCTGTGCGCTCTATGATATTGCCTTGCATACATAAAGGAGTCACGAAATATGCCTGACATTCGTCCAATACGTGTTTTAGTCGCCAAGCCGGGTTTGGATGGACATGATCGCGGAGCTAAAGTAATTGCCCGTGCCCTTCGTGATGCTGGCATGGAAGTAATTTATACAGGTATTCGTCAGACTCCCGAAATGATCGTCGAAGCGGCTATCCAGGAAGACGTAGATGCGATTTTGATGAGTATACTCTCCGGCGCACATATGGCGATCTTCCCCAAAGTGATGGAACTCCTGGAACAAAATGGCGTGGATGATGTACTGGTGGCTGCAGGCGGTATTTTGCCCGATGAAGACCTTCCTGCAATCAAGGCGATGGGCATCAAAGGATGCTTTGGCCCCGGCACCCCGACAGAGGAAATCATCGAGTTTGTGCGTGCAAATATCAAGCCTGACCGGCTGACCACCGAGGAGTAGTGTAGGTGTATCTTGCAGAATCTCGTAGAACGTTTACTAAGTGGTGATCGTCGTGCGCTTGCGCGCATGGTGACACTGATCGAGAATGACTCACCCCAGGCTCGTCGCTACCTGGCCGAACTGCACCGGCACGCCGGGAATGCTCACATTATTGGTGTGACAGGTGCGCCAGGCGCCGGAAAGAGTACCCTGGCGACACATGTTGTACGAGAACTGCGCCGTCGGGATCGTAAGGTCGGAGTCGTTGCCGTTGATCCGACCAGCCCTTTTAGCGGTGGGGCTATTTTGGGTGATCGCATTCGCATGATGGAACTGGCGGGCGATCCTAATGTCTTTATCCGCAGTATGGCGAGTCGTGGTAGCCTGGGTGGCCTCTCCGCTTCAACCCGCGATGTCGTGCGTGCTATGGATGCAGCGGGCTATGATCCCATTATCATCGAAACTGTGGGAACTGGGCAGGCCGAAGTAGAGGTGATGCGAGCCGCGCAGACTGTTTTGGTAGTCAGCGCTCCTGGTATGGGGGATGAAGTGCAGGCCATCAAAGCTGGTATTCTTGAAATCGCTGATATTTTTGTGGTCAGTAAAGCTGATAAACCCGGTGCGGACCAGACCGTCGCGGAACTGGCGATGTTACTCAGCCTCGATCCCAACCGGCGCCTGCATGATAAATCGAAACCTTACTGGCGTATCCCTGTTTTGAAGACTGCCGCAATTAAGAACCAGGGAATTACGCAGTTGGTAGATGCTGTCCAGCAGCACCGCGAGTACCTCATAGAAAGTGGCATGCTGGCGAGTCGAGCACAGCGCCAGGTACGCAGCGAAGTAGAAGCGCTGGTCGTACATGCTGTCATGAATGCGCTAAAGGAAGAACTGCCTGAAAATGATTGGCAAAGGTTGTTGGAGGATATCAGTACGAGAGCACGCGATCCCTATAGTGTCGCCGGTGAGTTGCAGGAGAGAATCGGCCTGAAGAAATCTTAGGGGCCAGCTCGATCAGTCCAGGTTTGGCCCTTTCACGTGAGAAAGCGACTCATAAGCGGTTTTCCAATGGGAAAGAGCCTCCTGGTGCTTCCCTTGCAGTTCTAATATCTGAGCTAACCTACCATATGCTTCAGCCAGGTTGGTACTGGACTGTGTCAAAGTAAGATAAGCTTTCGCTTGTTCAAAGTAAGCCCTGGCTTGCTCGAGCAGCCCCTGGCGCTGCTCACCCTCTGCTGCTTCGCCCTCTGCCTGTGTTACCTTCCCGAGTACGAGATACATCATACCGCAGAGATGATCATCATTCAGCCCCAGGGCTACTTCTTGCGCCCGCTCGCAATAGCGTTTTGCCTCGTCCAGTCGATTCTCAGCCAGGCGCAAATCAGCCAGTGCGGTGAAATTAACCAGCGTCATGTTTGAGCTGTTATCGAGAGTAGCTATGGAGAGCGCTTCCATGTAATGGTCGTTCGCTGCATGGTAATCGTGCATCTGCAAGCAAATGCGACCAAGTAGATTATGTGTGCGCCCTTCTTTGGCTCTTTCTCCCTTTTTTTCATATAATTCGAGGGCCTTTTGACCGTAAGTGCGCGCTCGTTCAAAGTTCCCTGAAAGTTGATGGGCGTCGCACAACCCGTAATATATATCTGGCAGGTCCTCGTGATCGGGATCATTTTTGCACAGCCGCAGCGCCTCTTCATAATGCTGGGCTGCCACCGCGTAAAAGCCGGTCATGATGCATGTCATGCCTAGCGCATAACGGGCTTTAATGTTTACTTGCGGAAGGTGCGCTCGTCGTACACTCAGCATCTTGAGGCACTGGGTATAGTGTTGAGCAGCTTCTTCGTAGCGAGAAAGGTTGACGGCAGCATTCCCAAGACAGAGGAGGTAGAAAGCGCGACGTTCACGCTCGTTATGATTTGCATCATTCCAATTATCTTCTATGCTACTGGGAGTATATAAGGAGGAGAGCAAACGTAGTGCATCATTCCAATGCTCTAGACGGGCATGGCACCACGCGGACAAATAGGCAATTTCACGTCGTTTTTCAGGGTTGTCAGATGATATTTCTTCAAGCGCGACTAATGCTAGATCATGGCGCCCTTCCTCCATACAAAGACGAGCTCGATAGATTAATCGCTCGGTATCAGGTTGCTCGATCATTGTGTCATGCCTTCCTTCAGTAAAACCCATCCAATTATATCACGGTTGGTTTTTTTAGGATAGAGGAATCTCGCTGAATAAGGCAATTGGGGGATGGACTTCGGCTCAAAATACAAACGGGATATCTTAGCCACCGCGCCCACAGAGTGGCGAAGCGATTCCCGTTGCATACAGTATAGTCTAATCGCCCTGAGTACACAAGACGTGTAATGTTGTAGGGGTGTCCCTCAATTTTTGTATGGATGACCCGCCAGGTCATCCATACAAAAATTGAGGGACATCCACTCAGGTGATTATTGCTGGCCAGAATCATCACTATAGATCAGGGCAGTTAACTCAGTACGAGTACGCTCCATGATACTACGCAGGCGTGCCAGTTTTTCAGGATTCTGCATCGCTGCTCTTCCGGCGGTGATAAACAAACGAGCTGTCTCTGCGACTTCGCTTCTCAGTGCCTGCATTTGCGGTTCCCAACCATGGCCTCTATGGCCATGCTCACGCATCCAGGGTGGTCCGGCGAAGCCCTCCTGGCTACGCTGTCGCTCAGCGAGTGAAGCGCGTCCGGCATCCGTGATAGTGTATACCTTTTTGCCCTCGACCTCGTTGGAAGTCACCTGGCCGCTGTCTTCCAACATTTGCAACGTGGGATAGACTGAACCAGGGCTGGGTGTATAGAAGCCACCGGATTTTTGTTCCAACGCCTTGATCATTTCATACCCGTGCATAGGGCGTTCCTGTAAGAGCTCCAGCAGGGCATACTTCACATCGCCGCGCCCGAAAAAGCGACCTCCCTCCCCGCCGAAGGGTCCTCTAGGACCGAATGGCCCGCGGCCCCTGTGCATACCGAAGAAATGAGGTCTCCGCCATTCCTCGCGTAACCACGGAGGTGTCCAACGCCCACCCCATTCGCTCTGAGCAGGGCCAAAGAATCCATACCCCCGGCGCATGCCGGAGAAATGGGGATGGCGATGGTGCCCTCTCTGGCGTAACCAGGGCGGTGTTCTCTGCTCTTCTCCATATCCGGCATATTCATAAGCAAATTGTTTACCAAACATTTAAGATGCTCCTTTCCGCATCGTTAACGATATATCGTATTCTGCTGTTAATTATAACGATATATCGGAAATTGTCAAGGGGTAAGGTTGCATACGAAGAAAGTCCATGATAGACTGTCATTTACGGCATAGGAAAATAATAGAGATCAACAAATGAAGAGGGATACGATCAGCGCATTCATAGCCAATTAAAAAGTTAAATTCATAATTGTCCCTGTAGGAGAAGGAAGCGTATTTTGAGCAAAGAACCTGAGATCAGCCACGGGAGAAACAGCGTGCCAGGACACTATCATACCGGAGACCAGTATGCAGGACGCCGAGTTGTAACGATTGGCGGTGGCACTGGAACATTTTCTTTACTTTCACATCTGAAAAAGTATCAGTTTAATATCAGCGCCATTGTTACGATGTCTGATAGCGGTGGAAGCTCACGCAGGTTGATGGATGAATTTCGCCGTCAATTGCCCCTGGGTGATCTCCGTATGTCGTTGGTTGCCTTAGCGCGTAATGGCGCACTCTGGCGCGAAGTATTCATGCATCGCTTTGAACAAACAAAAGATGATGGAACTTCGCAACAGAGCAGGGGTGTGGGTGGCCACAGCCTGGGAAATCTCATTCTCAAAGGTCTGCAGGATATCAATAATGGCGACCTCTTACTCGCCATCGAAGATGCCCAGGAACTGCTTAATACGGCCGGTCGCGTATTGCCGGTAACGCTGGAGCAGACAACGATCTGCGCCAACCTGGCCGATGGTACCACTATTTGTGATGAGACGGAAATCGACACCCGGGGTAATAAGAATTTGGGGGAGCTTTCTCCAATACTACGCTTGCGCCTGGAACCCGAAGATGCTCCCGCGTGCGCTCAAGCCGTTCGTGCCATTCGCAGGGCAGATACCATTATCATTGGCCCCGGTGATCTCTATACGAGCCTGCTGCCGAATCTGCTCGTTTGCGATATTGCGCGTGCAGTGCGCGAATCTGATGCTGAGAAAGTTTATGTCTGTAATTTAATGACCAAGCATGGAGAAACTGATAACTACAAGGCTTCAGAGTTTGTTGAGGCGATTCACCGTTATTTAGGAGGGCGCGTAGACCGCGTGATTGTCAACGATGGCCCATTCATGCCAGAAGTGCTGGAGATGTATGCACAGGAAAAAAGCGAGCCTGTAATTGTGGACCGCGCACGGCTCGCACGTCTCGTTCCTAATATCCTGATCGAACATCTCAACCTGGAGAACGATAGGCTTGCTCGCCATGATCCGGAGCGGCTGGTGCGGGCGATTTTTCCTACTGATGGTTTATAGTGGAGGAAAAATCGCTCCTTTGCCCCTGCTTTTCTAATGCATGGTGCGCGCTATTTGCTCGAACTCTTCACGCGGGAAAGCTCGCATGGTTTGCGTGCGCACACTACCCTGCGCGATGGTGCCTAGTATGAGGCGAGCCGCTGTCTGATCATCGGGGGCTTCAGTGATGATGACATAATCATACTGGCCCATGACGAGATAGAAACCGATGAGCCTCCCTCCGACCTCTTTTGCGGCATCATCGAAGAATCTCAGGCGTTCGGGAGCATTCTTGACTTCCTTGATTCCTTGTTCGGTGAGATTGACCAGGCTGATATAGGTAGGCATGTGTCTTCCTCCCACTCGGCTGCGAGCACCCGGCAGGGTGCTTCGATCATGAAGATAGTTTAGAGCTACGCGTATAGGTGTCCATTTTCTTTCACCATTGTACACCCTCTGTATTTGGGGTACAAGCTCATCAAAACGCCCATTTCAGTTGTGCTGCCATCTGCTTTATTTCTCGCCTGCCGATGATGCCTCGTTCTGTAATTACGCTCGTCACAAGCTTTGCGGGCGTTCTGTCAAAATAGAAGTTGCGTACAGTGATGCCCGCGATACGCTGCTCCAACACCTCTGTTCCCTCTTTCTCCTCAAGTTGGGCCAGGTCACCGGACCAGCTATGAGGAGAGATCTTTAGCGTCTCGCACAGGACATAAAAGGGAATGCTATGTCCACGCGCTGCCCATGCCAGCAAGGCGGTACCGGCCTTATTCAGCACATCGGCGTTTGCTAGTATGCTATCGGCTCCAACTACCACTGCGTGACATTGCGGCAGGAAGATGTCGGCCTGTGCATCGGTAATCAATGTGACCGTAGCGCCAGCTTTGCTCAAGGCGAGTGCTACCTCGCGTCCCTCGTAGCGAGGTCGTCCTTCAAGCACAATTACCTGGTCGATCTGGGGAAGACAATTGATGAGAACTGGCAGCACGGTTCCTGAAAGACTGTGTGTCATCAATGTTCCAGTCAGCAATGGCCGGGCGTATGCTGTAATATGTTCTATTGCCGCATCGTACTCTTCCAGCAGTCGCGCCGCTTCTTGGGCTTTACCCTCCAGCCCGCCTGGAGCGCTGAGAACGCGTCCGACCGCACCGGCTATAGCAGCCATAGCCGGGCGTGCCTCTGCCAGTTCTCTCCCGGCGTCCTGCAGTTTTCGCAGGCCTTCGTCTGGCGAGGAAGTTGAGCGGGTTGCCAGGTCATAGAGTATCGAGATTGTCCCATGTACAAGCCAGCGAGATCCATGTTCACGGTCATCGCGTACCATGGCGATACGCTGTTCAATGTTATCCACGAGCTTCCTCCGGTTTCTATAGCATACGGGGTAACTATTCAGGACAATCATATTCTATATTGCCGCACATATACAATTGGCTGGAGCAAACATCCGCCAATTGACGCTTGTAACCGCCTTAATATTGATTATACTTAATTGGTATGAGCCAATCAGGAGGTAGACATGCGACAATACAGATTTGAAAACCAGCCAAGACCCGTATTTACTGCGCCGATTCATGCATTGATTACATTGGATCGTGCCAGCGGGATGCCATTATACCGGCAGATTTGCCTGCAGTTGCGCGAAGCGATCCTCTCCGGTGAACTGGCTGAAGGTGTAAGGCTGCCAACAGAGCGCGCACTGGCAAGCGAACTGGGAGTCAACCGCACGACTGTTATGAACGCCTATAACGAACTTGCCAGTGAGGGTCTCATCGAGGGTCATGTTGGACGCGGGACTCTCGTACGGCGCAACCAATTTAGTTATAACGGAGATGGCATTGAGGATGAAAATGCTTCGTGGCTCCTCGGCTTGCCTGCAGGTGAACGCGAAATCCTCGGCTCTGATGCCCTGTGGTTAAGCGAACTGGCTTCGGTGAGTGATTACGAGGAGATTATCTCGCTGGCGCCTGGCACACCTGCTCCAGACTTGCTTCCTGCCGAAATACTCAATTCTATCTTTGCCGGTGGTCTGCTCCAGGCCCGGCAGAGCGCGCTTGGCTACTGCCCCGTTGAAGGATTACACAGCCTGCGTAAAGAGATCGCGGCATATATGCGCAAGCGTGGAGTCACTGCCGATACGCAACATATCCTGATTCTCTCAGGCTCGACACAGGGCATTGGCCTGATAGGTCGCTTCTTGCTCAATCCGGGCGATGAAGTGGTTGTCGAAGTACCCACCTACCTGGGAGCTATCCAGGCGTTTCGTGCGCTGAACGCTCGTGTACTGGGTGTTCCTACGGATAGTGAAGGAATACGCGTGGATCTACTGGAATCGATCCTGGCGCGACATCGCCCGCGCTTGATCTATACCCTTCCAACCTTCCAGAATCCAACGGGGGTAGTAATGTCGCCGGAGCGCCGCCGGCGATTGTTGCTGCTGGCAAAACGCTATCAAACGCCTATCTTGGAAGATGATCCCTACGGGGAAATATACTTTGAAGATAGACAACCCCCGCCTCTCAAGGCCCTGGATAGCAGCGGGCAGGTATTGTATCTCGGCACGTTCTCAAAAATACTGGCACCGGGGCTGCGTGTGGCCTGGCTTGCCGCGGCCGAACCGCTGATAGAGCGTCTCTCATTGCATAAACAGATATTTGACCTGAACACGAACGCTATCGGGCAGTGGGCGGTTTCAGAAATGTTACGGCGCAACCTGCTGGCTGGTCACCTGGTTATGTTACGCCAGGTATACCGGCAAAAGCGCGACCTGACGTTGCAAGCAATCGCCAGGCACTGGCCGGAAGAGGTGCGTGTCACTTGCCCAGGTGGAGGCTTTCATCTCTGGTGTCGTCTACCGGGCGACCTGCGTGCTCGCAGTCTCCTACGCGAAGCCGCCAGTGAGCATGTAGCCTTTGTGATTGGCGAACCATTCCATGTCGACGGTGGAGGTCAGCAGAACTTTCGACTCAGTTTCGCCTATCCTGAGATGGATCAAATCGAAGAAGGCGTGCGGCGTATAGGCAATGCCATCAAGCGTCTGCTTGCACGCCGGTCCTCCCGCGAAGAACTGCACAAGCAGCATCTAGAGCATTTGCCACTGGTATAGATGTGACTAAGGACACAAAAAAGCGCTCAGTACAAGGTACTGAGCGCCTCACAAAATTTCCTATGGATGCGACACAAACGAAACACCTGGACCGCGGGTACAAGTCACGTAGGATACTATATCCCAGCCACCGTTAGAGTACCAGTTCATATTGCTGGTATAGACACTGCCATCACTGTTTATTCTTTCAACCACAGCCACGTGGCCGTAACCACCTGCACCCTGCACGCCAGGTTGCAGCACGATAATCGATGGCACCTTGGGCGTGCTCGAAACAATCCAGCCGGACGCTGCTGCTCCATAGGACCATTGGTAGGCATTCCCAAGCCAGGGAACCCAATACCCGGTCAATTGATGGTAGCGCATATTAGCCCAGTACGTACACTGGCCAAAGGCAAAACGGTTGAGGCCGCCTCCCCCTGTTGGAGGGGGTAAGGCCGATCCTGAACCCGAATTCGTACTCGTACTCGTACTCGTACTCGAACCGGTTGGATCATACCCATCCGTTCGCGTGATAGCCGTTGCCGTCGCCATTTGTGCCACCAGGCTGGGATTGTTACTGTTGTTGTGCACTAACTGGGCTACCATCTGTAAAGGACCGAAAGCGAAGCCATGCTCGTTGCCCAGCGGCGACACGGCAAAGGCCGTCCCAATGGTAATCACAAAGAGTAAGCTGATGGCCGCGATGCTGATCACCCATTTGCGCCCTTTCGGAGGGCGGATCGTGCCAGGACCTTTTTTGTGGGTCGGGCGAATCACCACCGGCAGGCGTAATGACGTCGTGCTGCTCCTGCTGGAGAGGGGGGTCAAGGTACCTGTGTGGATTTCAGGCAAAACCCGTGTCACACCTGGGGACGTCGTTTGCTCAGGCAGGCTACTTGTCATACCTGTTACAGGGTCGACTAAAGGTCCTGAAACACGGGCATCACTCGTGTAATCCAGAAGCCGGGTCTTTCTGCCGGGCAGAGGAGTGTCTTGAGGAAAGGGTACCTGTTCCGCGGGAGAGAGCTGGGTAACCAGTCCTGGTAATTGCAATCCGTTAGTATCACTACTGTCACGCTCATCAAAAGACGACATACATATGTCCCCAATCCGTTAGGCTTGCATCAGGAGCTAATTCCTCGATGCCAAGCGCATTGCACGCTTCGTAGTAGACTGTACCCGCTATACACAGCAGGATCAACCCGCTTAAGGTCAGGTGTAGGACTATGGTACCGACGGGCAGTGATGTTTTTAACCAGAACCACGGTTCTCCCAAGAATCGGGGGTTGGGGACGCATGCGTCCCCAACCCCCGATTCTTGGGAGAACTCATAACTACTATGAAACATCGCTGCTATAGCGCCTTTTCCTACCTCACTTTCGCCTCTAACAATCCAGGATTGCCCACCTGCTCTTCTTTGAACATGTTGCGCACGAGTACCGCCCAGTGCTGCGTATGTTTGCCACTCCCATGCCCGTCTTCGACTCCAAGCCAACGCAGCAAATTGTTGCTGAGTTCCTCATCGTTTATTGCTGGTAACGCGGTCGTTCCTACTGCGGCCAGTGGTACATGCAGTTCGTTCTTGCCACAAAAATCCAGGCTAAAACGTTTAACCTGGCCGCCTCCCACAATACGAGCCAGTGCGTCAGGAAGACACACATGAACAATCAGCCCAGGCTCATAGCGAGATACCCGGATTACCAGCTCGAGCTCATCGCCAATCTGAAATTCGTGCTGTACCTGCCCTTTTCGCTCCAGGTGTACCTCCAACGGCAACTCATTTTTGTAGGCGCTCCAGTCTTCGGTTACTTCTGAAGTCACCTGTACAGCAATAATCCCTTCAATACAATGCAGCGTGTCGATCTTTTCGTTAATAGTTAGCGCGTCAGCCAGGGCCATCTCCTGCCCATTGAGCTGCAGACGCCCCCCATCGGCAGTGGTTACCAGGCCCGCATCGCGCAAACTCAACAGCAGGGCGAGACATGCAGCAGTATCGACAGTACTGTAGAGGCGGCCCTCCTCATTTAACTGGCCGGTCAGGTAGTTGGTAGCGGCGATAGCCCTGGGTAAATCTCCAGGCTCCCCTGCCCTTAGTAAAGCGGCAGCAGCGTAAGCTGTCTCGGCTCGTGTCAAAACCGCCTTTCCCAACCAGCGCTGCGAGGATTCCCCCTCTGGAACCGCTGCATAGGTCTGACCGTTATGCTCGACGAGGCGCGTACGCACAAACGCAAGCGCTTCGTCCTTCTGCCTTTGCTTGGCGTCGCCTGCAATCACCAGGTAGGCAGCCTGGCAATCGGTGATTGTTTTCGGTGGGTTAGCGATTTTGTAATAGGCTGCTGCATCCTTCGTCATCGCTGCAATATCGTCCAGTAGCTCTCGCACTACTTTGGACTTTACCCCGGAACGTGCGGCAGTGGGCAGATTGAGCAGGTGTTTCACGCCCAGGGGAGCGTAGTGGGTGTCAGGTTTGCTTGCTCCACCCTCCTCTGGAGGATAAAGACAAAAACCACTACGTGGTAGATACATACTCCTGAGACGTTTGTGCCAGGCGAGTAACGCTCCTTCGTATTCGCGGGCGACCTCCGCCTGGTCCTCGTTCGTGATGTATCCGGCGAACATAGCCAGCAGCTTAGACGAAGTTTGCTCTATACAGCCAAAGGGATATCTGGCTGCATTTTCCACGAAGAACTGGAAAGGACGCTCCAAACCTGGCATAGGCCGGATCTCCAGCACACGCGGCTCTTTTGCTGTTACCTCCTCGCCCGGCGTCAGTATGCGTACCCGGCGCACAATATGACGCAACTGTCCCGGTACGGTTACATAGCGCTCGCTTACATCTCGCCCACCTTCACGCGCATCTCGTACGATGGACGTTATCGCTCCGGGGCGCACGGGAAAGCGCAAGACGGAGCCAGATGGAATGGGAAGCCCGGGAGACACTGCCTCACCATTATCGAAGAAGAGCGGCAGCACCTCGTTTTCGTGACGCACCTCT
>Ga0209647_1002124_pt1 | contig 16135 bp, 16 predicted proteins | sample GraSoi_2013_60cm_FD_185827 | JGI IMG/M metagenome (GOLD analysis project Ga0209647, IMG submission 185827) | Grasslands soil microbial communities from the Angelo Coastal Reserve, California, USA - Sample 9_17_2013_60cm (SPAdes) (version 2) | ecosystem: Environmental > Terrestrial > Soil >...
CCGCCACAGCGATGAGCACCACAATCGCGAGGATGGCGCCGCTGCCGAGTAGGCCGAGCACATTCCCGATGTTGAGCCCCAGCATCAGCACCAGGAGCAGCGCCAGGCTGACATTGGAGATCTGCGTGACCGGCTGCCGCAGCCCTGCGGCGCTATCCTCATAGTGCGCCCGGACAATGAGACCGAGCCCCAGCGGGACGACCATCTCCAAAATCAGCAAAAGGGCGATCTTCCCGGCGCTCACGCTCACACCGGGCAGCAGCAGCGGCAGGACAATCGGCAGGTAGATGACCGTTGCCACCATCAGCAGCGTCATCAGCCCTACGGCGAACGCGACGTTGGCCTTCGCGATCTGGGCCAGCTTGGGCAGGAACGGCGCGCCGGCCGACGAGCCGAACAATATTAGACCGATCCGCAGGTCTGTGTTCAGCAGGATGACACGCGAGAGCAGGAACGCCACCGCCGGGACGACCACGAAATTGGCGACCAGCGCCAGGATGATCAGCCGCGTGTTGCGCAGCGGATCGAGAATCTGCGGGATGGTGAGCGCCAGGCCGACACTGAACATGCTTGTGACCACGAAGAGCAGTGTGAACAGGTTGGATAGGGCATTCAGAGTGGTAGCCATTCGCCCATTCCTTTCATTACAGCGTGCGCACGTTCTGCACGCCGCCCATTCACACCGCCGTTCGCCGTTCCGCATGAAAGCGCTATGGAAGCTCTCCATGCGGAACGGCGATTGTCCACTACGTGGGCTGCTCCGCGCCACATGGCCGACGCGTGCCCCGCTCGTCTGTGTCCCGAGCTACCTACCTCCGCAGTCGTTTACTCGCGCAGGGCGGCGTCATGCGGGCTGTTGCGGCTGCGACGTCTGCCCAAGCGCGGAATCGTTTGGGGGCGGTGACGTGGCGCCCGCGTCTGTCGTGTCTGCCGAGGCCGCGGCCTCCTCCTGCGGGCCGGGGCCGGCTACAATGGCTTCGCCGGTATCCACGACGGTGTACACAATGCCGCCACCTTCCTTGAGCCGCGCGGCGATGTCGTCACGCAGGCCCTCAGTGACCACATCTGCCCCTTGCCGCGCCAGCTCCCGCTCGAGGTCGGCCACCCAGCGATGATCGATCACCGCGACCAGCGCAGAGGAGTCTGGTGTCAGCCCCTCGGCGAGCTGGCGCAGCCGGTCGTCTGGGAAGCCGCCATCGTGCAGCTTGGCCGCGAGCCCGCCGATCACGCCGCCGCCTAGTGCGGCCCAGCCCACCGGCCCCGCGAGCAGGCCGACGACGCCACCGGCAATCGCGCCAATGGTCGCGCCCTTGCCCGCACGCATGTCGGCGGTCTCTTTGATCCTGACTTTGCCATCCGCGTCCTTGGTAAGGACGGCCGCATCTTCAATTTCAATCAGACGCTCTTTCTTGGCTTCTTTGAGGCTCGTGAGCGCCTGACTGGCCCCATTGAGATCGTTGAACGCCGCGACAATCACCTGCACAGGTACGTCCGCCATGGGTCACCTCCGGTCTACGGCCCGATGAGCTATCGGGCAAACTTCTACTGACAACTGATTGCTAGCTGACGATCGCTCTTTCCAAGTAGGCGTTCGTTCGCGGCGCCCGATGGAGCTGCGTGCCGGCAGGATGCGGTTCCCCAGGCCCTGAATTCGTCAACCCGCGGCACGTTAGTAATCCCTCGCTGAGCCTGAGCCGCGGAAGTAGTCCGCGCTGGAGGTCAGGCCGTACAGGATGAGGATGTCGATGGCGATCACGGCGAGCGAGAGAATTGGCGCCGCCGGAATGTAGAAGAACCAGCGGATCGCACTCAGCGTGGCGAGACACACGCCGACGATGAAGCCAAAACCGCCGCCGCTCAGCAGGTCGTATCCGGCGTAAAACAGGACGACCGCGAAGATCACATCCAGAATGCCCCAGAGCCAGAGGTTCCCGCCAAAGGTGCCATAGGTCGTGCCGGCCAGCCAGGCGGCGTTAAAAAACTCCGACAGCGCGAACACGAGCTGGAACCCGGCTCCAATGAACAACATGAAGGCGGAGAACGTCACCAGCCCAGGACGTCGTACGAGCACCTCGGTGGCCTGAGACGTTGGTGGATAGGACTGAGACATTGGACGTGACTGGGACGGTGGAGGCGTCGGCCTCGCCTCCTCAGGCATTGGACTCGCTTGCGACATGGTGCTCCTCCTTGTGATGGTGGATGAAAGAACGCTAGTGCCCTGCGTCCGTACCCTCGGCGTTGCGCAGCGCATCAGGAATGTGATGGCCGGGCTGAGGCTGAGCGCGCCGCCCCATTTCCCACTCCCTCCTCACTCACTCGGCGCGCCGAGCGCTCAGCCTGCTAGCCATGTTTACGCCGGCGTATCACCTTGACCCGTCGCCGGCTGATCGGTATACGCGGGTGTGGGTGTGGTTGCCGTAGGTGCGGGCTCGTCGGACTCGAACGCCGCCCGTAGCTTCTGTTCCTGGTCTGCCGACAGATTAGTCGACACGATCTGCATCGGTGTGCCCTTGACCGCCTGCACGACACGATCGACGACGGCACCGCTGGTCAACAAGAAGAGTGCCGAGGTTCCGGGCGTCACTTTCTCTCGCACTTGCTTGACGAAGTTGTCGTCAATGCCCACATCGGCCAGCGAGCCAGTCAGTGCGCCGATCCCGGCGCCGATCGCCAGACCGAGGAACGGCACAAAAAACAACAGGCCAAAGAGCATGCCCCAGAAAGCGCCATTCAGCGCGCCGATCCCTGCCATGTTATTGAGCTGCTTGGTTTGCGGTTTGCTCTTGTTCGCCGGCCAGGTGACGATGGCGGCGTCGTGAATCGCGATCAGCTGCTGCTTCTGCAGGTCCCGCAACGTGCCAAGCATCCGCTCGGCACCATCGGCGGCCGGAAATTCGAGCACAGTCAGCGTATCCATCAGGTCTTTCTCCCCTCGTGAGCCAATGCGTTCGCGTTGCGGTATCAGCGTGCCAGGCGGGCACAGTCTGCCCGTCACCTTACAGGTGGCGCCCCGCGCCACTGCTTCAGTCGTGTTCCTGTGTCGGCTGTCGGCCCTGAGACCTCACCTCCTCATCACGCGGGCTATTGGGCGTCACTGCCGCGCCGACGACGGCCGTGCGCATCCACTGCCAGGGAGCGACGCCATGAAGAGACGTCAATACGCAGGCGTGCGCGACATGCCGGGCACGCGGCTGCGGTTGCCGAAGGCGCTCCCACTATAGGAGCCAAGGTCGAGCAGAAACCCGATGATCACCCAGAACCATCCCCAGCCCGTCAGCCCTACGGCGGGCTGCCACGCGAGCACATACATCAGCGTGGTGAAGGGCAGGAACAGGATGCCGAGGAATGGCACAAGGAAACCGCCGTGGAAGGCGCGGGTCACCAGGGGCGTGAACAGCCAGGTGAACAGCAGCGCCAGGCGCGGGAACGACGCCGCGACTAGCGCGAATAGACAGCCGCATGCAAGAGGCATCGTTGCCCTCCAGTTCTCCGCAGCCACGGCGAAGGTTCCCGTCTCGTCGCCTACTCGTTGTTACATGCGCTTTCCAGCGCTGGTCAGCCTACAAAGACGCTGTCGCGCTCTCGAGCTCGAGGAGGGCGACGTACCATCCAAGTGTGATGAGCAGGGAGATGTCGGGTAGATCTCCTGCTCCTGGCGCGAGGTCCACGCGCGCCACTGGTGCAGGCGACTCGCCCTCCTGCGTGAGACGCACCACCCAGCGGTTGCCGGCATCCGTCCACTTCCAGAAGCGTTGGCGCCGATGGGCGGCATGCCAGCGAAACTTGCGACCATTGCCCAGGTCGAGCGTACCGGTGGTAGGCCAGTGATGAGTGAAGACGGCGTAATTGGTTTCTTCGCCGGCGACACGCACCGTCACCGCCGCCGCGAGGCGGCTGCTGCGCTTGCACGTCCAGGTGCCATCGGCCGTGTCGAGCACGCACAGCGAACCTGGCAGTTTGACACGCCGCAGTGTACCGACGACCTCGTCCCCAGCTCGCAGTTCATACACGCCTTGCCCCCGACCGAGCGATACCCAGTGCAAGATCGTGTTGTCGAACGCGCGTATCGCCCGCACGCTGTCCTCCTCACAATGCGAGGTGCAGGGATCACGAGGTGAAGGGATCAACCGGATCATTGACAACACCGCCGGGCGGGAAGGACACGGGATGAAGGCATCTCGTGGATCTGTGGAGGCCGAGCACATGCTTGCCCATCGTCTGCGACTGCTCTAGCTCGGCCTTGTGAAGCGGCGACTCCACACGATGCACATTAGGTGTAGTCGAATAGGGGCTGTTCTGGCATGCCCAGAATCCTGTATTCTTCTGTCAGGTGGCGGGCGCGTTCACAGCTTCCTGCGTCGAACGGCATCGCACCTCGCGCCCGACCACCTGGATGGAGCGCGGTCTGCTGCATCAATCGGGCAGGTGGGCCATCATGAAGAACACATTGGTCGGGCACCGAACCGTCCACCCCTAAATCGTCACGGCCTGCGTGTCGACGAGCATACCCGTTGCACAATGCGCATGTTGTCCAATCCGAAATGCCTAGGCCGAACGAAGAGCCCCCGTTCGGGGGCACAGGCTGGCGCCCGACTAACTAGGCGCACCTCGCCATCACCCTCGCCGAGATTCTTTAGCTCATGGCAATCTTATGTAAAATTCCTGTCATCTTTGCGCATGATACTGCTGTTGTGCTTGCGCAGCAGATGGCAACGGCGAGTACAATGGTGCGTTCGCTGCCGCATGATTTTCCATAGATTGTGAACTTTCTGTCCGGGCATTGTCCGCGCCCGGCTGATACGCCAGCTCGCCACCATGGATGGTGCCGTGCTTCGCAGCACGATTTGTCGCCCGACGATGGAGATGTAGGTCACCTCGACGCGCTCCCCACAGCGGAAGGACCGAACACATGCAGCGTGCAGCAGGTAACGCCGCCACGCCGAGTGGGATACGTCTGACTGTGCGCAATGACACATCAGCGCCTGCAACGCCGGAAGTCGGGTCGCACCCGTGGTTTTCCTGGCTCGAATCGACACAGCGGTTCACCGTAGCCACCACAGAGGGGACATACTACGCGCGCAAACTGCAGCGTTCCAAGCGCTGGTATTGGTATATGCACAAGCGTGCGGGAGTCCGCGTCTGCAGCGCATATCTGGGCAAGTCGGCAGATATCACGTATGAGCGACTAGACGCCGTCGTACAGCGACTCGCAGCGGCCGGATCCGTTGGGACGCCGGCGGCACCGAGGCCGCGCAGGCGCAAGCAGCAGGGGACAGCTTCAGTGCCGGTACCGGTGGAGGAACGTGGCGGTCGGCCAGCACCAGCACTATCCCGCGCCGCGGCGATCCCGCCGGTCCCCGAGCTGAGAGCCGATACCATCGTGCGCCAGTCTGTGTTGGGGCGCCTCGCGGGCGTGGTGACGCATCCGCTTACCATCGTGAGCGCGCCCGCCGGATTCGGCAAGACGACCGCGGTCGCGCAATGGGCAGCCGCAGCCGCCCAGCGCATCGCATGGGTCTCGTTGGATGCGGACGACCACGATCCCACACGCTTCTGGACCCGCGTGCTCGCGGCGCTCGATCAGCATCTCCCCGGCCTGTGCCGCACGTCGCTATCACCGCATGCCGCCACGTCGCAGGCGGATCTTCCGGACCACGCCGCGCGTATGCTCCTGAACGCCTTCGAGGCAGCACCGGAGCCTGTGACCCTCGTCTTGGATGATTACCACGTGCTGGCCGCTCAGCATGCCACCATTCATCGGGACCTTGCGTTCTTGATCGCGCATATGCCACATACGGCGCACATCGTGCTCATCAGCCGTACAGAGCCGCCGCTCCCGTTGGCGCGCTTCCGCGCTCGACGCCAGCTCCAGGAGCTGGACGCCGCTGAACTCCGTTTCGCATCGGCCGAGGTCGCCGCCTTGCTCGCCAATCGCGTCGGCCAGCACCTGTCGGCGGAGGCCGTGGCCGCCCTTGACGCCAAGACGGAGGGCTGGGCCGCCGGAATCGAGCTCGCGGCCCTGGCGTTGCGGGAGCAGCGCGATGTCTTGGCGTGGATTGCCGCTTTCAGCGGGACGCATCGCTACATCTATGACTATCTCATCGAGGAGGTGCTCACGTGCCTGGTGCCAGAGCAGTATACGTTCCTGCTCCAGGCCTCCATACTGGACCGCCTCTGCGCGCCGCTCTGCACAGCGGTGACCGGAGCGGTAGACCCGCGCTCGATGCTCGACGCCATCGAGAGGGCAGGCCTCTTCCTTGCTCCTATGGTCCCCGCGGACGACGGGCGACAGTGGTATCGTTTTCGTTATCTCTTCGGTGATGCGGTGCGGCTGCATCTGTTGACGACCCGGCCGAACCTCTTGCCCGACCTCTATGCACGTGCGAGCGCCTGGTACAACGTAGACGGAGATGCAGCCGCGGCGCTTGCATTTGGGCAGCGTGCGCAAGTTGCGCAGAGGGCGTTGGCAGCCGCGACGCCGATTCCCATCGTCATGCCGAGGGCTGATGCATTGCGCGCACCGCCCGTCTTGCCGGAGCACGTGTCTAGCGCTCTGCCGAGCGGCAGCCCCCACGCGGCTCACGAGCGCATCCCCAGCGATACTGATACCCGCGTAGCTCTTGAACAGCGGCGGGAGGCTTTGAAGACAGCGGCCGGCACGATTCGAGTAGATAGCGGCGTGCGGCCTCCCAATCGTGAGCCCGGCGGGGATGTCGTGCCACATGACGAAACAGCGCCTGGTGGTACGCTCGCGCACGCGCGTGGCACGTCGCGTACTTGTCAGCCTTTCCATCAGCCGCGTAGCGAACATCCATCGGCACAGATTATGGAGGAGCTACAGCATCGGCTCTACGCACCTCTCACGCAACGCGAGCTGGAAGTGATGCGATTACTCGCTCTCGGCGCCTCCAATCTGAATATCGCGGAAGAGCTCGTCATCGCACCCGGGACCGTCATCCGTCACCTCAGCAACATTTTCGAGAAGCTCGGTGTTCACAGCCGCACGCGGGCCGTTGCCCGCGCCCGTGCGCTTGATTTGCTCGAGCCTGCGGTTCTGCCGCAATCACCGGCGCCGGTCGAGTGGGGCTCGCCATGAAACGGCTGTGACGGCTGGCGATTGAAGGGACGGCGCGACAGCCGAGTGATCGCGCAAGTACAGCATTCTCTACATGCGCCTAGCGCTGTAGCGGGCTATCCTCTCGGTGGGAGTCGGTTGTAGGGAGCTCTTTTGCGACATGGCGGCCTACCTGTATTCCTGGGATGCATGAGAGGAGACGAGCATCATGGCCGAGAACACAGAAGCGTTTTTTGCCGAACTTGCCACGCGGAACGAGCCGTTGCTTCATCTGGTGACGGGCACGTACCTGTTCGACATCACGGGCGCCGGCATGTGGCGCGTCGTGTCCAATCGCGGTAAGCTCAGCGTCTCGCAGCTCCAGGCTGACGGCAGTGCGACGCGTGAGGCCGACTGCACCATCGCATGCGACAAGAGCGAGTTCGACGCCTTAGTTCAGGGCAGGCAGAACATCATGGCCGCCTACTTGCGCGGCCGGGTACGCGGCGAGGGTAACACTGCGCTGGCGCTGAGCTTCCAAAGGCTCTTCCCCGGCCCCAGCCGCGTCGCGACGGCTTGATACGCTTGCCTGATACGGCATTGTTGATGCCTGTAGCCGCACGTGCAAAAGGAGTTCGCTATGGCCGACAGTAAAACAATCAGCATTCTCGAAGGTAATACCTTCGCCGTCAGTGACCTTGGCGGCGACATAGACGCCTCGCCGACTGAGACGAAGGGATTGTTCGCCTGGGACACGCGCTACCTCTCGCGCTGGCTCCTCACGCTGGATGGCAAGACACCGAACGTGCTCTCCACCGACGATCTCGCGTATTTCTCCGCCCAGTTCTTCCTCGTGCCAGGGACGGGGACCGTGTACGTCGACGCCGACCTCTCCATCATCCGCACCCGCGAGGTCGGCGATGGATTCCACGAGTCGCTGCGCATCCTCAATCACAAGGCCGAGCCGGTAGACGTCGACGTGCGTATCGCAGCAGCCGCGGACTTCGCTGATCTGTTCGAGGTCAAGGATGCGCTTGCCAAGAAGGGCGAACGCTATACGCGTGTCGAGCGTGATCGATTGGTGTTTGGCTATCGCCGGGAGACGTTCGTCCGCGAGACGTCGATCTCCTCTAGCGCCCCGGAAACCATGCTCACCGAAGACGGTCTGCACTTCTCCGTGCATATCGATCCCCACGGCGAATGGACGACGGACATTGACGTGCTCATCTTCTTAAATGCCGACACGAGCGCGTCGGTTGCCTCCGCGCCCGCCTCGGCCCGTTTGGCGCGGCGCCCCGAGATGCAGCAGCGGCTCGATGACTTACTCCAGACCACGCCGCGGCTCGTCTGCACATGGGATGTGGCGGAGCGCATCTATCGGCGCAGCCTGGTGGACCTCGCCGCGCTGCGCTTCTTCCCGCGGGTCACCCCCGGCGGGGCGCTGCCCGCGGCGGGTTTGCCCTGGTTCATGGCCATCTTCGGCCGCGACAGCCTCCTGACAAGCTTCCAGGCGCTGCCGTTCATGCCGTCGCTGGCCGAGACAACGCTCAGGGCGCTCGCGGGGTGGCAAGGCTCGCGCGTAGATGACTTCCGCGATGAAGAGCCGGGGAAGATTCTCCACGAACTGCGCTACGGCGAGTTGACGGCGTTCGAGGAACGCCCGCACTCACCCTATTACGGCGCCGCCGACGCCACACCGCTCTTCCTGATCCTGCTCGACGAGTACGAGCGCTGGACCGGCAATGCCCAGCTCGTGCGCGATTTCGAGCTCGAGGCGCGGGCCGCGCTCGACTGGATCGATCAATATGGCGATCGCGACGGCGATGGGTATGTCGAGTATAGCCGCCGCAACACCGAGACGGGGCTGGAGAACCAGTGCTGGAAGGACTCCTGGAACTCCATCCTCTTCGCCGATGGCACCAACTCCCAACTGCCGCGCGCCACCTGCGAGATCCAGGGCTATGTCTACGACGCCAAGCTGCGCTGTGCGCGCCTCGCGCGCACGTTTTGGAATGACCCCACCCTGGCGGCGGAGCTGGAGCGGCAGGCCGCAGAGCTGAAGGGCCGCTTCAACCGCGACTTCTGGATCGCGGACCGCCAGTTCTTCGCCCTCGCTCTCAACGGGGACAAGCGGCAAGTGGATTCGCTCACCTCGAACATCGGCCACCTGCTGTGGAGCGGCATCGCCGACGAGGACAAGGCCAAGGCCTGTGTGCGCCATCTACTGGGCGATAAGCTCTTCACGGGCTGGGGCGTGCGTACGATGGCGACGACCGAGGGGGGCTACAATCCCATCGGCTACCATGTCGGCACCGTCTGGCCGCATGACAACTCCTTCGTTGCGTGGGGGCTCACCCGGTACGGGTATCAGGAGGAGGCGGCCTGCCTCGCGGCCGGCATCTTCGAGGCGGCACCCTACTTCCATGACCGCCTGCCCGAGGCGTTCGCTGGCTACCCGCGCGAGGAGACGCAGTTCCCGGTCGAGTACCCGACCGCGTGCAGCCCCCAGGCCTGGGCAACGGGAGCGCCGCTGCTGCTGCTGCGGGCGGCACTCGGCTTGGAGCCGGTCGGCGACCGCCTTTCGATGGATCCCGCGCTGCCCAGCGTGCTCGAACGCGTGGAGCTGCTGGACATCCCCGGCCGCTGGGGGCACATCGACGCATTCGGTCGGGGCCGAGTGGACATCGCGCAGGTGCGTGCGCGCTATGCGCAGCAAGCTGTAACACAACCGGTAGCGTCGCCCGATGGTCGCTCGGCCACCGTGGCGGAGACGTCTCGCGCCACCTAGCGGGTGACCGTCGACGATCGCAGGGCCGGCGTAGAAGTGCGATCCGGCCCTGCGATCTGAACGCATACATTTTGTCACGACGAGACGCGCGGGTAACGACTTCCCAGCGTCATAATCCGGTCGTTCGGACGTGTGCTTGCTGGCTGGCTGGCTGGCAGCCGTTACCCCCTCCTCACCCCTGCGCCCGCTTGGGTAGCAGGCGAGGCGCGACGCTCTGTCGCAGGATGTCATGCACCGTGTAGAGCACGTAGGTGCCGGCGAGCTTATCGTGCCACCCTTGGCGACGGTCATCCACCAGGATCCAGAGGAACCCCAGGAACAACGGTAGCGCGGCGAGGAGACAGCCTACGTAGCGCAAAAGCGCACGGCGCAGGTTCATCGGCTTGCCATCCGTGCGGACAATGCGCAGCCCCATCAGCATGTCGCCGGGCGTCTCGCCCAACATGGCCCAGAACGCGATCGGGTAGGCAATGGCGAAGACGGAGCCGATCATCTCCGTCACGATGGTTATGGCGAGGCGTACCCCGGCGAAGATCCGTCCGGGGAAGAAGCTCTCTATAGTCAGCGCGAGTGCCGCCACCACCAGCACCGTGACGCTGATGATCGCCACATCGATGCCGAACGCCACTGCGCGGCTGATGGCTCCGGCGTACTGGCCGACAGGGGGATCGCGTCTCATCGGGTCAGCCACCAGTGTGGTCCCGGTGCGCAGAGGTCGCCATCACCTTTGGGTGCGCAAGGGCGCATCACGCCGCAGCAGCGCGCGTGTAAACTGCTCGACCCAGGCATCCGCCGAGGCTGCCCGCGTGCGCACCTCGTCAATCGCCTCGCCAGCGACGCCGGCGCTCTGCTGCTCGATCAATTCGCGCACCTGCGGATTGCGAGCCAGCGACTCCAGGACCTCCTCCATTGAGGTGTGCAGTGCGTAGCGTGCAACGGTGCGCCCATGCCGCTCAGCGTCGTACCCTTCCAACAGCCAGCTATCAGTGAGCAGCTGCGTGCGCTCGACCAAAGTATCCCACTGCAGCTGCCATTCGAGCGGTAGGTGCGACGCCATTGGCTGCAGCATCCCGGCCCACCAGCGCACCGCTCGCGTGCCGCGGCGTCTGAGCGATGCGGCACGGTACCGCACGTTGGCTTGGGCGTCCAGGAGCGCGCCGAGAAGGGTGTAGCGCAGAGGATGTGCCGAAAGGCTGTCATCGGCTTCATCCCCGATCATGCCTTCGGCAAAGGCGTGCGCCATGGCATCCCAGCGCTGGAGGCGCTGACGTGCCACGTCTGTGCCTTCGAGCAGCGCGCCCACGACCAGGAGGATGAGCGCCTCCCCTGCATCGCTCTCGCGCGCCGCACGTGGCTGCGCAGACTGCGGCGCTGCGCCGGGATCAGGCTGCTGTTCCGGCACGTCGAGAGCACGTAACGATTCTTTGTCCAGCATGGTGCCCTCCAGAGTGCCAGTGAACGATCTTGTTGTCGACTGAATGTGGGGGCGCCGACAAGAGCCTCAGGTGCGACATCCTAAGCACCTGCTTCGTCTCACCCGCACGATAGATGCCAGAGCCGCGATCGTGCATACCATCGTGGCATGGCTAACTTTGCTCGCGTCACCTCGGGCCCAGCGGTGGCTACTCACCACCACCGGCTGGCTCGAAGGTACAGATCGCGCGCGGACGCTGGATGCGCAGCGCGAGGCTCTCGAGCACACGGAAGTGGTAGTTCAGGTCGGTGCTCTCGACGAACGCCGTCGAGAGGTCGAGGGATACGGCCAGGTCCATATTCTGCGGGCCGCTGTCGATCAGCAGCGCGCTCGGCTCGGGCAGGACGCTGGTGGGATAGACACCGCGGCGGGCCAGCTTCTGCACCTGCTCGATCTCGAGCACGCCGGTATTGCCGAAGATGCGGTTGAGCTGCGCGTACAGTCGCGGACTGACGATCAGCGCATACGGCCCGGGGAACCCCGACTCAGTGAGCAGGCGTGACCCCTCCACCACATCGGCGAAGCCCTGCCCGACCTGCCCCCAGTCGCCCAGCGGGTTGGTCTGCCGCCCCTCCGTGTTGCGCACGCCAGCGAGGTCGAGCGCGGGATTGCCGTCGAAGATGAGCTGATCCTCCACCTGCGCGCAGGCCGCAGCGGCGGCGGCGGCCTTGCTAGCGTCCAGCGGCAATCCGAACTGGCGATTCGCCTCCAGGTCGCGTCCCAGGATCCAGAAGTCTTTGTAAATGAACGGCAGCGGCACGAAGCGGCGCCGCTCGACGCCGACGGCCTCCCCCGTGGCGTTGCCCAGCAAGTCGACCTGGGCGGTGGTGGTGCCGCTCAGGGTGTCGGTCGGCAGCGCCTCGACGCCAAGGCCGAACGGCCCCGCGAGCGTGAGGAAGCGGCGCCCGACGAGGATAGCCTGCGCCGTCTGCACGACCATCTGGTCCAGCGCGCGCCATTGATCGGTGTTCAACGGCGATTGAACGCGCTGTAAATAATCGGCCATATGTTTCCTCACTCGCTGGCGGCATATACTGGGAAGGCGATGGGGACGCGTCCTAGCGTGCGTGTCCGCAAGATTGGAGCCTGCACTATGGATGTGTCAGGAGATCGCGACGGGAAGAAGGAGGGACCTATGTCTGGCAATGGCAACGACCAGCCCGGACTGACTGTGGGCAGCCTGCTCGGCGTGCCGTTGGGGGCACCGGAGAGCACGCCGGAGGCCGGCACGGCGGCCACACCTGAGTCTGCGGCCGCCCTGGGATCAGGTGTGCCTGGGGAGGCATTAACGACTGAGGAGCAGCCATGGACGCTCGCCAACGGGCGGCACGGCCCGCGCTGGAGCGGGCCGCAGTTCCGTGGGGACGGCGTGGAGGCGATCAGCTATAACAACGTCTTCGACCAGAGCCTCGAGATGGTGTGGTTCGACGGCAAGATCGTCTATGCGCTGGACCTGGGCACGGTGGATGTCGAGCTCGCGCGCGTGAAAGTGGCCCAGGAATACCAGCTCGTCTACGCGGTCGCACTTGACGAGCACGGCAAGACGAGATCCGAGCCGCAGCGCGTGCCGGAGCAGCTCAACATCTACGACTCCGTGCCAGGCATGGACAAGTACAGCCCTATCTGGCAATTCGACTACGTCGTCGTGCCGCCCGACTACACGCCCAACACGCTGCGCTCGGAGGCCGATTGTCTCTCCAGCGGCTATCCCATCTACCGCAGCCAGGTCTTCGAGAACTGACCCGTCATCTGAGCTGCCAGTTTGGCAGCGGAGCAAGGGCGGGAGCCAGTTGAAGCTGACTGGATGGAAGGCGCAACCGGGGACGTTCCGCTCTGGTCGAAGGAGCGCGCCGCCGGCCCGGCGCTGCGCTGGCGCCTCGCAGCGGCGAGGTCACTCTAGCGTTCGGTGAGACCCAAGGAGTCATCTACCCCATGACTGACGTCAGGGGCTTGCAGCTGGCCTGGAACGACAAAGCCGCCGCGTCTGGCCTGATGACACAGGCCTGGCAGGACCGGAGCCCTGCCGCGTGTGCAGCATCGGCTGCGTACGTCAAACATTTTACGCTGGCAACGCTTCCTGCCAGCAACGCCGGAATGTTTGGTTGGGAAGGTGCGATGTGCAAGCCGTTCGCTCCATCCGGAGATGGAGTGCCTAAGCACAGAAGCAGTCTACCACAGAATGAGAGAGCGGCGCTGACCCCATGTCTCAAGGCAGGGGCTTCCGCGCCGGAGAAGGTGAACTGGAGCGACAACGATGAGCATGAACCAGGTGAGCCCAGCCAGCGAGGCGAAGCCCCAACTCGGCTTTCTCGGCCTGGGTGCGATGGGGAGCCGCCTGGCCAGGCGGCTCTTGAAGGCCGGCTACCCCCTGACTGTGTACGATCGCACGCAAGAGAAGACCCAGCCGCTGGAGCAGCTGGGCGCGCGTGCCGCGGCCACGCCTGCTGAGGTGGCGGCGACGAGTACCGTCGTGTTCTCGTCGCTGGCAGATGACGCCGCCGTCGAGGCCGTGCTGCAGGGCCCTGAGGGCGCATTCGCGGGTGCGCACCCGGGCACGACGTTCATCGAGATGAGCACGATCTTGCCCACGACGTCGCGCACGTTGGCGGCGGCGGCGCATGCGCGCGGGATGCACCTGCTGGATGTGGCGATCTCGGGGAGCACTCCCCTGGTGGAGGCGGGCGCGATTACGCTGCTGGCGGGTGGGGAGCGCGACGTGTATGAGCGCTGTCTGCCGCTGCTGACGGCGTTGACGCAGCACTGCTTCTACATGGGGCCGAGCGGGATGGGAACGACGATGAAGCTGGTCGTGAACGCGCTGCTGGGCGTCGGGATGCAGGCGCTGGGGGAGGCGCTTGCCCTTGGCGAGAAAGCCGGGTTGGACAAAGGTCGCTTGCTGGACGTCCTGGGCGAAACGACCCTCATCTCGCCTCGTCAGAAGCTGGCCCTGGAGAATGTCCGTCGGGGGGAGTATCCCGTCACCTTTGCTCTGCGGCTGATGCACAAGGACTACGGCCTCATCCTCAACGAGGCGGCGGCTCTCCACGTCCCGATGCCGATGACCGCCGTCGCCGCGCAGATGAGTGCCGCGGAGCTAGCGAGCCACGAACAGACCACTGGAGCTGGCGCGGTCGCGGAGGATGTGGAGAACGAGGAGGATGAGGAGGATGTGACGGCCACGATCCGGTGGATGGAGGAGTTGGCGGGGACGGGCGAGCAGCGGCCGCCGATGGCGCCGTAACCGGGCAGGCATGATGCACGCTCTGCGCCCACGATCTAGCAGGCGGCGATGCCGCCGCCAAACGGCTACTGCAGCGTGGCACACCCATTGCGGCAGCGCGAGAGAGGTTTTCGGACGGCGCCCATGTGGGGCCGCCTGCGTAGCGCTATGTCAGCTGAGGCGGGAGCACCGCCACGGGAGAAAAGGCACAATGATGGAAGAAAAAGACTGGGAGAGCCTTGCCGCGGTTTGTGATCTCACGATGCCCGAGCTGCCGCTCGATAAGTCGCCCGAGGAGCAGTTGGCCTTCTTGCGCGAGTATCTCGCGCGGGTGCGCCAGTCCACGCGCTACGATTGCTACACCTATGTCGAGCGGAAAGTGGCCGACCTGGAGGCTGCCGCAAGCTCGCCGTTCATGGACGCGTGAGCGTGGAGACGCGTCCGCGCTGCACCGACTGCGTGAGCTGCAGGGTTTGACACTGCAGGAGGTGGCCGATCTGGCGGGCCTCTCGAACGCGTACGTGGCTCGGTTGGAGTACGGCGAACGGGTGCCCGAACGTGACACGCTGATCGCGCTGCTGGCGTCCTTCAGTTTACCGGTTCGCCAGGCGAATCGGTTACTCTTGCTCGCAGGCTATGCGCCCATGCACCACAAGGCTATCGCCAAGGCGGCGTGATCGCGGTGATCGTAGCCTGATACGGAATCTAGAGGGCAATTTGTCGCTTGCGCTCAGGGGGTGGACCACCGACCGTCCGCCTGGCGTGCGTCGGCGCCGACGACTACCTGGGCTTGTTGAGCGCGCTCACCGCCCAGCACTGACCGTGACGAGCCAGTACCCGCCCGGCCAGCTGGCGGTGATGTCTGTCGCTGCGACGATAGACGACGAAACGCGCGCTGTGCGATTGGGCGATTGCGCCGCCGCATCGGCGACAGTACCATCTTGACCACTCCCCATGCCTGAAGGCAGGGGATTCCTGGGCCGAACACGGCGAACCGGACAGGGGTACCCTGCCGTGACCGTCTGACACGTTCGTGGGCGCCTTGGGTAGCGGCTCCGCTCCACAGGCGTAGATTTCCGCAGGCCCTCCGGTAGGCAGGCAGTCTCCCACACGGCGCGCCGGGGCGCCCTTCATCCCCAGCCCGCAAGGGCGGGGTCTTCTGGCGGAGAATGATAAGTGAGGAGGGAACGACAGTATGAAGGTAATAGCGTTTCTGGTGAGAACGACTGGCCGATTGTATCACGGGTGCTGGTAAGCGCCCTGTCCAGCGCGGTGGTAGCGACGAGAGTGAAGCTGCTGGTGGCCGCCGAGAAGGCGCATGATTCCGCGCTCCCTGCACATGTCGCGAATGGCGACCCAGCCATCCGCATCGCCCTGCGAGCTGCTTGAGGACGCAGGGTATCGGCCCATCGTGGCGTTCGCACTTGCACTGCAAGCGTTCGCTGCCCTGTGCCACTTTCCCCACCTGCTTGTCCTGCTGCTTGATCTCGGGCTACCACACCTCGACGACGCGGGGCTATTGCGCCGCGTAACTGGCGCTGCCCGGCACCGGCAGCGGCGGGCATATCCGGCGTGCCTATGTGCTGGTCACCGCGAGCG
>Ga0209647_1002126_pt1 | contig 16133 bp, 8 predicted proteins | sample GraSoi_2013_60cm_FD_185827 | JGI IMG/M metagenome (GOLD analysis project Ga0209647, IMG submission 185827) | Grasslands soil microbial communities from the Angelo Coastal Reserve, California, USA - Sample 9_17_2013_60cm (SPAdes) (version 2) | ecosystem: Environmental > Terrestrial > Soil >...
GGAGCCCCGGCCCCGCCACGGCCAGCACCCGCGAGGGGAAGACCAGCAGACCCAGGGTAAGAAAAAGAATGATCTGCATCAACCAGGCGAGGCCGTCATAAAATTGGATGAGAATGCGTTTGTGCACAAAATCCGAAGAGCCCAGCAAAACGGCACAGATATAAATCGACAAAAATCCATTGCCGCCCACAAACTCCGTTGCGGAATAGCTGAACAACGCAAGCGCCATCAGCAATACGAAGTAAAGTCCCTTGTTGGGCAGGTGAATGCGATTGATCAGCCAAAGACTTCCCTTCCCCGTAGCATAACCCATCAGCGCCCCGATGACAAACCCCTTACAGCACAACAGCAGGAGCTCGCCGGCATGAAAAGAGCCTTCCTTCACGATGGCCGTGAGGGAGATGGTCAGGAAATAGGCCATGGGATCATTGCTGCCGCTTTCCAGTTCCAGCGTGGGGGCCAGATCCCCTTTGAGGTGAATGCCCCGCCCCCGGAGGATGGAAAACACGGCCGCGGCGTCGGTCGAAGAGACTATCGCCCCCAGCAGCAATCCTACCGGCATGGAAAATCCCAGCAGGAAATGCACAAAGATGCCCACGGACAGGGCGGTCAATAAAACCCCCAGGGTGGAGAGCGCCAATCCCTTACGCAACACCGGCGCGATAGTCCTGAAGTTAGTGCTTAGCCCGCCCGAAAAAAGAATGAAGTTCAGCGCTATGATGCCGACCATCTGCGCCAGCGGCGGATCCCGCCAGTATGCCTACCAGCAGGAAGAAAATCAGGGTCGGCACCCCCCAGCGACTCGTTGTTTTGCCGCCCAGAATGCTGAGTAGAAGCAGGATAGAACCTACCAGTAAGATATTTTCGCTGTGGAGGTGCATGGATAAGGTGCAATTTACTCTACCATTTTCAAACAGCTTGGGGAAGGTACTTCTATCTTTTCCCCCGTCGGTTGCAATAAGCCGGTGGATTTGTCGACCTTAAAAACAATAACAGCATTACTATCCTGGTTGGCCACCAGCAGGAACTGCCCTGTCGGGTCGAGCATAAAATTCCGCGGCTCCTTTCCCAACACCGCCTGGTAGCCGATCGCCCGCAGGGTTCCCTTCGTTGCATCGACGGCAAAGATCGCCAGGCTACCCTCATATTCCCTGTTGGTCACATAGAGGAAGCGGCCATCTGCCGACACGTGAATATCCGAACTCCGGAAAGGGCCTTTTGCCGTATCGGCGTGCGCCGCTATCCGTTGCAGCAGCTGCAGGTGTCCCGTACCGGGATAGTATTGAAATACGTCTACGCAACCGCCCAGCTCTTCTACCAGGTAGGCATACTTGCCATTGGGATTAAAAGTAAGATGCCGCGGCCCGCTGCCCGGTATGGCAGCCACTTTGCCTTCGTCCTTTAGCGGCCTCTCCACTCCCGAGTCGAATCCATAGATACCGATCGAGTCTTCGCCCAGGTCCTGTGCATATATAGTCCGGTTGTCCGGCGAAAAAACCACCGAATGCACGTGCGACTTCTCCTGCCTGGTGGGATTGATGCTATGGCCCGTATGTTGAATATTCTGGGCATAGGGCAGGACGGCTCCATCTGCCCGGATAGGGAATACCGATAGGTTCCCGCCGGTATAATTTGCCATCGCCACCCAGCGGCCACTACGGTGTACCGACACATAAACAGGATTGTCGCCGCCGCCGGGCACTTTATTGATAAACTGCAGTATGCCCGCGCCGCGGTCCAGCGAAAAGGCGCTGATGCTTCCTGCGCCCGTCGTCCTGGTCTCGGTGCAGGCGTAAACATGTTGTTTATCGGGAGCGATATCCAGGAAGGAAGGATTTACCACTCCCGTCGTATGGCTGAGAAAGCTGGCGTGCCCGGTAACGGCGTCCCATCGATAAACATAGATCCCCTTGCTTCCCGTGCTGTCCTTCGGCGGGTTAGAGGTATTGCTGCCCATATTGGTGTAGGTGCCGACCAGCAGATAATAAGATTGGGCGCGGGCCGTGAAAAAATAAGACAAACTTATGAACAAACAGATAAATGAACGCATATTTAAGTCAATCCCAGCTTTTTTACATTTTCCTCAATATGGGTCAAAATAGTGTCACCCAATTTTTTAGTTAAACTTTCTATCTCAATGTCCGAAAGAGGTTGATGAAGTAATTTTCGACACTCCACTTTCCTCTCTGCATGCTCCCCGCTTCTGTTGAATTCATCCAGAATTATCTCATATCCAATGCGATCAAATTTAATTTCCCATCCGTAATAGCACCCAAATGTATTCAACCCGCCTTTCTTAAACGTTCCATAATTAGTGCGGAAAAGCACTTTAATATCTTGAGTATTTAACCGATCATTATGCTGTTTAAGCTCCCCGGTTAATTTATTTACAATGTCCCTGGACGACTCTGTATTAAATTGAACAAAAGGGCCGGGCTGTACATGTATCGAATGTTGAATTCCTTTAAAAAAACGATTGAATTTCTGAACGACCTCAATACTCTTTACAAAAAAATTGCTTAACCAACCTTCATATATTTCCCAAAATACCTCCCTGTTCAAATGTACTACAATATCATTTTCCGAGCCAAGCGTTTCTAATTGCCCTTCCAACAAGTGTAATCTTTTATCCAAATCTTCCGGATCATTTATTTCTTTCCCTTCAATTCCTTTAAGAATTATTTCCTGAGACCGAATAACCAGCCCGGCCATGAAATCATATAGCAAGTCAGTATCTCCTCCATATGCCTGAATATCGGCCAGGTATCGATAATAAATTTCCCGTTCTTCTGTCTTTATATATATGGGAGGATAGCCATGTGAAATTAAAATAATATTACACAAGATTCGGCTTGTCCTACCATTGCCATCATAAAAAGGATGAATTGTAACGTAATCCAGGTGAAATTGTAAAGCAAGCAATACTGGATGTAAGGCAAGTTTATCTTTCCGGCGGATCCTTTCATTTTCAGCATTCAGCCAATTAACCAATTGATGCATTCTTTCAGGGACATCGGCAGGCTCAACAAACTCAAATCGTTCACCTTTATAATTAAAAAGATAATTAGACTGTATTTTCCATTGACCTATTTTCTTACTTACTTCCGGATCTTCCTCGTACATGATAGCGGTGTGAATATCTTTTATTCGCTTTTCCGAGATATTCAGTTCGCCTTTACCCATTCTGATAATAGTGGTGATTAATTCATCATGCTTTTTCATTTCCATTATATCCTGGAATGGCTTCCCTTCGACCGTAATATTTCCCACCATTACAGTACGCGTCTCGTCCTGAGTAAGAGAATTACCTTCCATACTGTTGGAATAATAATTCCAATCCAGACGAAATTTATAATTAATCTTCTTTAACACTTCTACAGGCAGCTTTCCATGTTTGGAAATGGTCGCCTGCAATTGCTCAATCTGCAAAAGTTTATCCTGAAATGACATGAATAGTCGAATTAACCCTAAAAGTAAAATTTTATCGTCTAATCGTGAAAAAAGCATGCGTTTGCTTTTCCCCTTGGAGGCAGGGGCGTTTTTTCGTAGTTTGACGGCAAACCCGATCAACCATGAAATTCCCCTTTTACATTCTTTGCCTTTTTCCCTTTTCCGGCTGCAAATCCCCTTCCGATCAAATCCTGGAAGCTTTTAAAACTGTTGACTCCTCGCTTGTCAGGTCTAACAGGGAAGTTGCCGCGAAAAATTCTTATACCTTTTATTATCTCTCCATAATAGGAAAGGACGCAAAAAACAAAGACTGGTTGCAAAAAGCCGACAGCCTCTACCAGGCTATGCTGAATATTATAACCCTGATAGAAAGAACCCAAACCAACCTCAAAGAAAAAGATCCCGTCGGCGATAACCAACTGATCGCTGCACATTGGAGTATTTTAAGCTGGAATGCACTCAGGCCGCAACCCTGACTCTCAAGGACATCGACGATCACCTGTAAAGTTCAAGGCCTGTCAACGGCTAAAACTCAAACTCATTATCCGGCATCCCGATGGGCGCCCCAGGTGGCATCTCCAACGCCGGTTGCGGAATAAATTTATCCGGCGACCTTTCGAACTCCTCTATCTGCGATAGCCCGAAATAAAAGACGGCCTTTGTCTTCGGCTTCGCCCCTGCAGTGCTTCCTGACGCCCCCGCCAGGCGGCCCTTCATATACTCCTTCAGCTCGCTGATTTTCAGTAAGGCCTCACCTCGTACATTCTCTGCATTCTTCGGATCGGCAGCCAGCGCCAGCAGGTATTTCAACACCAGGTTATCCACCAGCAACTGTAACTCGCCCTTATAACCCGCCGGCAGCGGGGCCTTCCAGGTCCTTTCCAGCAGTGCGTCCAGCACGGCCAGCAGTCCCGGCTGGTGTTCGTCGCGCGCCTGGTATTCGATCAGCCGGGCAGCCCGTTCGCCGTTGAGCAAATAGGACAGGGTATTAGCTGTCGCAGCTTCCGCCACTGCGATGGGGTCAAAGGTCGGACCCGTGTGACCGGTAAACGTTTCGATGCCCGAAGGGTAACCCGTAGGGCGAGGCGGGATCTTTTGTATGAGTCCTTCGGGCAGCGCCAGCGCACTTGGGATGATCGTGTTCATCAGCGCATCGAAAGCCCGCCATTGTTCGGCCGGGTCGACCATCTTCGTTGGCTCCTGGCCGTCATTTTTTACGGCGTGGGTGAAATAAATCCCGCCGAGCGACTTGGCCACCGCCTCCACCTGGTAGCGGTGCAGCAGGTATATCGGCACGAGCACTTCCTCCAGTGTCGCCATCGGCGCGTCTTTTGGTATGGCTTTCTCGGAGAAATTGTCCAGCAGGTGACGACGGACCTTCATCAGCTTGTCCAGCTGGTCGATGGGGTTTACCCCGTCATCCCACTGATTGGACAAGGGATGCGCCATCCCCCCGATGTCCGGAATGTATTTATATCCTTCCTTCAGGGTCTCCTTCATGATCTTATCAAGGGCGAGGTCTTCATCGGCGCCGTTTGCAAAGTCCGAATAACCCCATACAATAGCTCTCTTGTCCCAGCCGCCAATCCCTTTGGCATATACCTCGCTGAGGTCGATGGTTCCGTCCGCCTTCAGGTTGAATCTCGGGAAAGGATAGTCCATCACCGAAGCCCTGTCCCTGACACTGGCCATAAAGTTATGCATCAGCCCCAGCGTATGCCCTATCTCGTGAGCGGACAGCTGTCTTATACGGGCCAGCGCCATCTCCTCCATCTGTTTGGGAACGGGTTTGCCGTCCTCATAAGGCTGCAGCAATCCCTCGGCGATGAGATAGTCTTCTCGATGGCGGTCGGAGCCCAGGGTTACTACCCCTTTGATAATCTCACCGGTACGGGGGTCGACATAGGAGGACCCATACGAGAAAGCCCTTTGCGGGGTACCGCTGCGGTTGACCCAATTGACTACGTTATAACGGATATCCATGGGGTCGGCTCCTTCCGGCAGCTCTTTTACCTGGAAGGCGTTGGTGAACCCGGCGGCTTCGAAAGCCTGGTTCCACCAGGTGGCTCCTTCGATCAGGGCCTTGCGGATGATGGGCGGAGCGCCGTTGTCGATATAATAAACGATGGGTTCCACGGGCTCACTCACGGCGGCAGAAGGATCTTTCTTTTGCAGACGGTGCCGCGGGATATATCTTTTGACGAGTGATTCGCTCATCGGCGTGGAAAAATCCACGTAACTGAACGAGTTGAACCCGGAACGCGGGTCAAAGCGCCGCGGTTTGTACCCGTTGTCCGGCAGCTGTACAAAAGACTGGTGCATCCGTACAGTCACCGAACCAGGGTCAGGCGCTACGCCCCCACCCCGGCGAAATCCGCCCCCGCCGCCGCCGCTGCCGGCAAAGGTCACCAGCGCTTCGAACTCTGTATTCTTTGGGAAATTTTTGGTATTGTTCATCAGCACGGCGCTGCGGGTGTCATCAAAACGATACCCCGTCCCGGCCGCGCCGCCATTTCTACCCGCTGCACTGGCGGCAAAGGCCGCGCCCGGATTAGCCCTTCCCGACCCGATAGACTCCCCGATGTGCAGGGCATCCCGGACGACAAAAGGTGTCAGGTCTACCAATACCTTCTCTCCTTCTGCTGCCACCGGCGCAAATCCAAAAAGGACCGACTGTGAAAAAGCATCCGTCACGTCCTTTTGTTCGGCCGGACTGCCGTTCACCGATCGCTCGTTATAATTGGGCTGTAAGAGGAAAACCTTTGGTCCGGCTTTGATCCATTTTACGATGACTGCCGAAGCCTGTCCCCGTTCGGGACCGCCGTTGCCGACGCCCTGGGGCAGGCTGCTGAAATAAAGGAACTCCTGGTCGAACCGGTCGATCTCCAGGTAGAGTTTGCCCGTCTTTTCTTCGTAATAAAAATTGTAAAACCCTTCGAACTTCTTACAGTTCTGAGTGACCGAAGTTATCGTAGCCGCTGGTTTTGCTTCCCCGCTGCGAGCGCCTTCGCCATTCCGGGCTTCGCTATTACGGGATTCGCTATTGCCGGGACGTTGTGCCATAACGGGCAGTGTCAGGCCGGTGAGGCTGGAAATGACCAGGCCCGTGAGTAAAGTCATGTAAACCTTCATATGCAGTAAAATGTAGTTTTGATACCGACAAGTTATCGATTGGGGTTCAAGTTCCAAAATTTGTAGCGAAAAAAGGCCTTCTTTCTGCGGTTATACGAATGTTAACAGCAGGAGGCAGGGTTAAACTATCTTGTTCAAAACCCCTCTTACTTGTAAACTTAAAATCATGAAAACGCTCAACCATTTAAAACTGGCCCTGTTAGGGTTAATTATAGCCGCCGGCCTTAGTTCCTGCGTCGTATCGGCCCATCCTTATGGTTCCCATTGGTGTCCCGGTCACTATGAACCCGGTTATTATCATAGTCATTGGGTACCTGGCCATTGGTCTTAACCTGGTCACTGGTCTTAATACATTCACGTCATGTCAATAAGCTCCGGACAAGACAGTCAATAAATAAAGCCCCCGTCTCTACACCGGGGGCTTATCATTATAAAATGTGGTTTAGACAGGTGCTAAATGCTAAAACATATTTATATGAAATGCATATAATTACGAATTAATATAATAAATATTTAAAAAAATAATAAAGCTTACATTTCTATATAAACTATTTATACTTAATGGCTTACGACAAACTGAACCACGACTGCAGGAGTTGCATAAAATGCAACCGATTGTTTTTTCAAAAAAAAGGATATATTTTTAACGTGTATTTAACACGCCACTGTTCTGCCCGCAGAACAGGTTTTTTTTGCAGAACCTTATAAATGTTCAATTGACATTTGTAAAAAAACGGCCGCCGAAATACGCTCAACTCAAAACGATTTGCCACATGAGATTGCCTATGCTAAGTGCACAGTCACTAATCTTTATTAATTCTTTCCCTTTTTTCCGATCCAGCTCCTGATCCTACTGCGACATCCTGCACATTGCCCTTCATTGCAATGCAACTGATTGTTTTTGTCACCTATAACCAAAAAAAACTTATGCACCCGCTGCTAAAATCAACACGAATGGTTTTATTGGCCCTGGCGTTATTGTATGCCAACGGCCTGTTCGCCCAGGAACCGATCCGTATCACCGGCAAGGTTGCCGATAACAATGGCGCCCCGCTGAGTTCCGTCACCGTCTCCGTCAAAGGCACGCGAACTACCGTCACTACCGACGCAGACGGCGCCTTCACTATCTCTGTACCCAAGCCCTCTTCTTCTCTCGTCTTCAGTTATGTCGGCTACCAGGTACAGGAGATAGCCGTCGGCGGAAGAAGCAGCCTCGACATCCGGCTCACTCCGTTAAATGCCAACATGAACGAAGTGGTCGTTGTCGGTTATGGCACGCAGAAGAAAAGGGAGATCACAAGCGCCATCACGCGCGTAGACGCCGAGCAGTTCAATAAAGGCAATATCAGCGACGTCTCCCAGCTGTTGCAGGGTAAGGTCGCCGGGCTTTCCATTTCCAAACCCGGCGGTGACCCCAATGCCGGATATACCATTCGCCTGCGCGGTCTGTCAACCCTCGGCGCCAACACTTCGCCCCTCATCGTCATCGACGGGCAGATCGGTGCAGACATCAATTCCGTTGACCCGAATGACATCGCCAGCATGGACGTCCTGAAAGACGGCTCTTCCGCCGCCATCTATGGTACCCGCGGCTCGGCCGGCGTCATCATCATCACCACCAAGTCGGGTACACGCAACGGACCACAGGTGTCGTACAGCGGATCGGTCACCGCAGAAAAAGCAGCGCGTTTTACCAAACACATGACCTCGTCCGAATTCCGCGACCTGCTGAAATCAGCCGGCGCAGGCACCGACTATGGCGCCAACACCGACTGGAATAAAGCTATCACCCGCACGGGCATCACCCACGCACACAACCTATCCCTCTCGGGCGGCAACGGCCACACTTCATACAATGTTTCGGTGAACTACCGCAACGGAGAAGGTATTGCCATCACTACGGGTTATAACCAGCTCAACGGCCGTCTCAACCTCACGCACAAAGCCTTAAACGACAAGCTGGTCTTCAACGTCACCCTCAACACGACCCGGCGCGTATCGACTGTAGGTTTTGCCAACGCCTTCTCTTATGCCACTATATATAATCCCACGGCTCCGATACACGTGCCCGTAGGCAGTATCAACGATATTGCCGGTGGCGGCTGGTTCGAATTTTCCGCCACGGACTATTCCAACCCCGTCGCCCTGCTGACACAGAATACCAATACCGTGACGATGAAGAGACAGAATTTTGCGGGTTCTGCTGAATACGAGCTGCTCAAAGGGTTGAAGTTTCTCGTCCGCTATGCCCAGCAAACGGTAAGCTCCGACTCGGACAAATATTCACCGATCAATGCCTACGCCAATCGCGGCTTCGATCCCAACTCCGACAACGGCTACGGTCGCCATGGGTACAAGATCCTGCAGCAGGCCACTGCCTTTAATCAATTGTATGAAAATACCCTGAGCTACCAGCACAAGTTCAATGACCTGGACCTTGGCGCTATCGCGGGTTATTCCTACCAGGATTTTCAAAATAACGGTTCCTATATCGGTGCGGGTAATTTTGTCACCGACGCCGCCAGCGGTAATATCTCCGCCGCTCTCGACATTCCATACGGCCTGGCCACGATCAAAAGCTTTAAGAATGCCAGTAAGCTGGTTGCCTTCTTTGGCCGGGTAACGGCCAACTACAAGAACTTTGCCTTTTTAGCGGCCAGCCTTCGACGGGAGGGATCCACCCAATTCGGTCCCAATAATAAATGGGGTTACTTCCCTGCCGTCAGCGGCGGGGTAGACATCGCCCACCTGGTGGACATACCCAAAGTGAATATGCTTAAACTGCGCGCCAGCTATGGCGTCACGGGCAGCCTGCCCCCTTATTCCTACCTGTCTTTACCCACGCTGACGGTCGCAGGCTCCTACTATGCCGGCAACGATCAGTATGGCAACACTTATGCACCCAATCAAAACCCCAATCCCAATCTGAAATGGGAGAAAAAGGCGGAAACAGACATAGGCCTTGATTTCACCCTGCTGGACAACCGGCTGAGCGGTACTGCCGATTATTTCCGGCGCACCACCTCCAACCTCATCTTCAATGCTACCGTTCCCGTACCACCCAACCTGGTATCGACGACCTGGGAAAACATCGGCACCATGCAAAGCAATGGATTTGAGATCATGGTCAATTACGACGTCATCCGCGGGCGGAAATTCAGCTGGTCCACGAGTCTCAACTATTCCCGTGCCCACGTGGTGTTGAAAGAGCTGGATCCCACGCTGGCCGGTTCTTATGTCGGCGCATCCAATCTCGGCAGTCCCGGCCAGGAAGCCACCCAGATCACCAGGGCCATGCAAGGCCAACCCATCGGCCTGTTCTACCAGGCTGTATATAGAGGCGTCGACAAAAACGGCAAGTATCTTTTTGACGATGGGAAAGGTAATGCCGTGGTGGACAATAATAACTATAAGACGATCATCGGGAACGGGCTGCCCAAATACGAAATGGGCTGGACCAACAATTTCCACTATAGCAACTTCGACCTGAACATTTTCTTCCGGGGCGCCTTTGGCCACCAGTTGATCAACACCTATCGAGCTTTCTATGAGAACCCCACCGTTTCGTCCGTATATAATGTGGTCAAAACGAAATATTATAATCCCAACGTAAAAGACGCCCAGCTCTTCAGTAGCCTGTTCGTGGAAAAAGCCAGTTTTGTCAAGCTGGACAATGCCACCATCGCTTATAACCTGCCGCTGAAGAAAGAAGGTGATCCAGCCGGCGGTTTCAGGAATCTCCGGGTTTTCCTCACCGGCTACAACCTCTTTGTGATCACCGGATATACCGGCGCTGACCCCGAGGTGCGTTATGCCGACTATAGCGTCAATCCTCCCAATATCCTGGCTCCCGGTATTGACAGAAGAGAAAACTGGGTACTCACCCGATCGTTCACCCTCGGTGTCAACTTAGGATTTTAAACTTCACCTTAATTAAGCTAAACATGAAATCGAGCATTATAAAAATCAACCCGCGGCGAGATTCCATCCGCAAGCTGACCTTCCTGCTGTTGCTGGCTACTATCGGGTCCTGTACCAAACTGGACGAAACGAAATACCTTTACGATACTGTCAACAGCGACGGCTTTTACCAGACCGACGCCGAACTGTCATCTGCCGTAGGCGCGGCCTATTCCAACCTGTCGGCCATCGGCAGCAACAACCACTACCTGACGATCAACGAGGCGATGACAGACGAATGCGTCGTCCCCACACGCGGCCCCGACTGGGGTGACGGCGGCCGTTGGGTTCGCCTGATCACACATACCGTCCAGTCCACGGACCCTGACCCGAGCAATGGCTGGAACTTTTGCTATTCTGGCGTCAATACCTGCAACCGGCTGATCGCCACGCTGACCAAATATACCAACCCGAAGATCCCTCAATATACAGCCGAGCTGAGAGGCCTTCGCGCTATCTATTACCTGTGGCTGCTCGACTGGTATGGCAACGTACCGATCAGCATCGACTTCACCGCCACCACGCCGCCTGCCAACAGCACCCGAGACCAGGTGTACGCCCTGGTAGAAAGCGAACTGCTGGCCGTTGCTTCCGTCCTGCCGCATACCGGACCGGCAGCCGAATCCACCTATGGCCGCGTCAACGCCTACACTTGCTGGGCGGCGCTGGCCAAACTCTATCTCAATGCCCAGCTTTATACCGGCACTCCCCAATGGGACAAATGCATCGCCGCCTGTGATACCCTTATCAATTCAGGCCTCTATGCCCTGACACCAAACTATGCGGACAACTTCGCCAGGCAGAACAAGGGCGTGCCCGAAACCATTTTCACCGTTCCCTTCGACCATGTGCACGAGCAGGGCCTGAATATTTGCATGATGACCCTGAACGGCCTCAACCAGAACACGTATAACATGAATGCACAACCGTGGAATGGGTTTGCCAGCATCCAGGAATTTTATAATTCGTATATCGATCCCACCCAGAACCCCGGCCCCCAGGGAAGAGTGGTAGGCACCGACCCTGCCGGCGACAGCGTTACCGGCACTTTGGACAAACGCCTCGGCAACTTCCTCGTCGGTCCGCAATTCGGCTCGGATGGCAAGCCGCTGCTGGACGGCGGTTATGAAAAGGACGGACCGGGTTATGCCGGCGACCCCAACGGCGCCCCCATCACGTTCACTCCTTATATAAACCAACTGGCTCCGACGGCCTGGCGCCAGTCGGGAGCGCGCATCGGCAAGTGGACCTTCTATTCGGGCATGACCCAAAACCAGGATAATGACTTCGCCATTTTCCGGTATGCCGACGTCCTGCTGACGGCAGCGGAAGCCAGTGCACGGAAAAACAACAGCTGGAACGATCCCTATGCGCTGACCATCGTCAACCAGATCAGGACGGTACATGGGGGTGTTACTCCCTATACGACGATGACAGCCGCTACTTTCCTGGCCGAACGCGGAAGAGAGATGTTCTTTGAAGGATGGAGGCGCCAGGACCAGATACGTTTTGGCGTGTTTAACGACGCATGGCGTTTTCACCCGGCTGACCCGGCCGACAACCTGGGTCCGCATGGCATCAACCATGTGAATATCCTGCCCTTACCCGATGCTCAATTGAACGCCAATAAAAACCTCAAGCAAAATCCAGGGTACTAATAATGAAAAGACTAATAACAACCCTTTTTGTGGGTTTGAGCTTACCGGCGCTGGCGCAGCCATCCAGCCGATCAGCGCAGCCGCAGCACGACTACCCTATTCATCCGGTGAATTTCACCGAAGTCCGGGTGACGGATAAGTTCTGGCTGCCCCGCATCGAAACCAATCGCACCGTTACCATCCCGGCTTCCTTCGAAAGGTGCCGCGCCACCGGCCGGATGAAGAACTTTGAAATGGCCGCCACCCACCAGGGAAAATTCTGCACCATCTATCCCTTTGACGACACGGATATCTATAAGACGCTGGAAGGCGCCTCCTATTCCCTGGCGGTGCACCCCGATCCGGTACTGGCAAAATACCTCGACTCCCTCATTACTCTTATCGGCAGCGCCCAGGAGCCGGACGGTTACCTGTATACCGCAAGGACCATCGATCCTGCACACCCTCACGCCTGGAGCGGGCCTGAAAGATGGGTAAGAGAGCATGAGCTTAGCCACGAGCTTTACAATTCCGGCCACCTGTTTGAAGCAGCCGTGGCCCATTACAACGCCACCGGCAAACGCAGCCTGCTGGACATCGCCCTGAAGAACGCCGACCTGCTGGTCGCTACGTTTGGCCCGGACAAACGGCATGTCGCACCGGGTCATGAGATCGTCGAAATGGGTCTCGTCAAGTTATATCGCGTCACCGGTAAAAAAGAATATATCGACCTGGCAAAGTTCTTCCTCGAACAGCGTGGAGAAAGACAATACAACAAAGAAAGCAAAAACGTCTGGGAAAACGGTTCTTACTGGCAGGCCCACGAGCCGGTGACGCAGCAGGATGAGGTTGTCGGTCACGCCGTGCGGGCCATGTACCTCTATTCTGCAATGACCGATATCGCGGCTCTCACGGGCGACACCGCCTACGGGAAAGCAGTCGACCGGCTCTGGGAAAACATGGTCGGGAAAAAAATCTATCTCCACGGCGGCATCGGCGCTATCGGCGACGGCGAACGCTTTGGCGACAACTATGAATTGCCCAACCTCACCACTTATGCAGAGACTTGCGCCGCCATCGGCAGCGTATACTGGAACTACCGCATGTTCCTCCTGCACGGCGACGCCAAATACATCGATGTCCTCGAACGAACCCTCTACAACGGGCTCATTTCAGGTGTAGGTCTCGACGGGAAAAGTTTCTTTTATACCAATGCCATGCAGATATGGAACCCTCACACACACCCCGACATGGAGCCCGTACGCTCCGGCTGGTTCCCCTGCTCCTGCTGTCCTACCAATATCGCGCGGCTGCTGCCTTCGGTTCCCGGGTATATCTATGGAGTGAAGGGTCGCGATGTTTATGTTAATCTCTATATCAGCGGGACGGCGAATCTGGGGCCGGGGGTCCGTCTTACTCAGCAAAGCAACTATCCCTGGGATGGCAATATTCACCTGACGCTGGCTTCTGCCAAACCGGCTGCTTTCGGTCTTCTGCTGCGTATCCCCGGCTGGGCTCGCGGCGAAGCAATTCCGGGTGGATTGTACCAGTTTGAAGGAACAAGTGATAGCGCCGTCACTATCCGCGTCAACGGGCAGTTGGTCAATGCGGACATAAAAAACGGCTATGCCATCATCAACCGGACCTGGAAGAACAAGGATGTGGTCGAACTCCTTCTGCCCATGCCCGTCCGGAAAATACAGGCAATAGACAGCGTGAAAGACGATATCGGCAAGCTGGCCATACAACGCGGCCCGCTGATCTATTGCGCAGAATGGGTTGACAACAACAACAGGACCGGCAACCTCATTGTCCCTGCCAATGCTAGTTTCACGACCCAATTCGAGCCAGGTTTGTTGAATGGCATCGTTACCCTGCAAACCGATGGACAGCGTGTCGACGTCGACCCCGGTGGACTACAGATCACTACCCATAAAGATCATATTGTCGCTATTCCTTATTATGCCTGGGCCAATCGCGGCAAAGGGGAAATGAATATCTGGTTCCCGGAAAAAGTCAAGGATGTCGAGCTGCTGACCAAATAACTTATGGTGCGTTCATTTATTTACCTGTTAATTGCCTGCCTGGTAGCCGCGTGCACTAGTCGCACCGCTGTGCATCCAACCACTTTATTTTCTTTACTCCCTGCCGACGCCACCGGCGTTGACTTCGCCAACAACCTGAAATTTTCGGAGCAGCTCAATATGTATACTTTCCGTAATTTCTACAATGGCGGGGGCGTCGGCATCGGCGACATCAACAACGATGGCCTGCCGGACATTTTTTTCTGCAGCAACCAGGGCTCTAACAAACTCTATCTCAACAAAGGCAACTTTCATTTCGAAGACATCACCGCCCGGGCCGGCGTCGGCAGCGATGGGGTCTGGTCCACCGGGGTGGTATTCGCGGATGTCAACGGAGACGGACTTACAGACATTTACGTCTGCAAGTCCGGCGACCTGAAGGGTGAGCACCGGAGCAACCAGCTCTTTATCAACAACGGCGACCTGACCTTTACCGACAAGGCTGCTGCTTATGGGCTGGCCAATACGGGCCTTTCCACGCACGCCGTATTCTTCGATTTCGATCGCGACGGCGACCTCGACTGTTATCTGCTGAATAACTCCTTCCGAAGCATCGGCAACTACGACCTGATCAGGGACCAGCGTTATATCGTCGACTCTTTGGGCGGCAACAAGCTCTACCGCAACGACGGCGGGCACTTTACCGATATCACAAAAGAGGCGGGCATTTACAGCAGCCGGATAGGGTTTGGCCTTGGCGTCACCATTTCAGATCTGAATATGGATGGATGGCCGGACATCTACGTCTCCAATGACTTTTTCGAAAAGGATTATTTGTATATAAATCAGCGAAATGGTACTTTCAAAGAGAGCCTGGAAGATTGTATCAACGAAATTAGCATGAACTCTATGGGCGCCGATATTGCCGATATTAACAACGATGGATTGCCCGACATCTATGTAACGGATATGCTGCCCGAATCGGAAGACCGGGTAAAGACCAAGACTTCTTTCGAGACCTGGGAGAAGTACCAGGCGGATATCGGGGCGGGGTATTATAAACAGTTTGTGCGGAATGTGCTTCAGCTAAACGGCGGATTTGCGCCTGCTTCGGCGGCGGCCTCCACCCACTTCAGCGAGATCAGCCGGCTCGCCGGCGTCCAGGCCACGGACTGGAGCTGGGGGGCTCTCATCACCGATCTCGACAATGACGGCTACAAAGATATCTTCGTCGCCAACGGCATCTACAAAGACCTCACCGACCAGGACTACATCCAGTTTATGGCAAATCCGACCGAAGTGCGCAAAATGATTAGCGAGGGAAAGGGGGTGATCAGCAAACTCGTCAACCTCATTCCCTCTACCCCGTTGTCCAACTATGCTTTTCACAATAACGGCGACCTTCACTTTACCAACAAGGCGAAGGAATGGGGGCTGGATCAGCCGGCCTTCTCCAACGGATCGGCCTATGCCGACCTCGACAATGACGGCAACCTCGACCTTGTCGTCAACAATGTCAATGGACCGGCCATGGTCTACCGCAACAACGGAGCCCACAACAGCTGGCTGAAGCTTATCCTGCAGGGTGAAGGACAGAATCGTTTCGCCGTCGGCGCAAAAGCAACGGTTTTTTACAATGGGCGCTTAGCCTACCAGGAGGAAATGCCAACACGCGGGTTTGAGTCTTCTGTAGATAGTCGGCTGAACTTTGGGTTGGGGAAGGCCAAGGTCATTGATTCCGTCGTCGTCGAATGGCCGGCCGGTAAGCGAACGGTGTTGAAGGAGCAGCACCCTAATCAAATTCTTACTCTCTGGGAAAAGGATGCCAGCCCCACTCCACGGTCGATGCCCCCGCCCGCACTCCGGCCTGTGCTTACCTCTGCCTCGGCGCCCGGCCTTAATTTCGTCCATCATGAAAACGAGTTTAATG
>Ga0209647_1002131_pt1 | contig 16106 bp, 15 predicted proteins | sample GraSoi_2013_60cm_FD_185827 | JGI IMG/M metagenome (GOLD analysis project Ga0209647, IMG submission 185827) | Grasslands soil microbial communities from the Angelo Coastal Reserve, California, USA - Sample 9_17_2013_60cm (SPAdes) (version 2) | ecosystem: Environmental > Terrestrial > Soil >...
CAGTGCCGCGAAACCGGGCGCTGCGAAACCGGGCGCCAAGAAGCCGGCGGCGGCGCGCAGCCGCGTCGCGATCGGAAAACCGACCAAGAAGCCCGCCGTCGCGGTCCGCAAGAGCGCCGCGAAGAAGCCGGCGGTGACGAAATCCGCGGCGCCAAGAAAGCCGCTCGTCGCGGCGAAGAAATTGCCGGCCAAGGGCAAGAAGCCGCTCGCCGCCAAGCCGGTCCCGCTGGCCAGGAAGAAGCCGCCCGCTATCGCCACGAAGGCGACGAAACCCGCCAAGAAACCGGCCCAGCCGGTGCGCGGCAAGATCGTCCCAACCAAAGCTAAATCCACCCCGACCAAACCCACCCCGGCCAAACCGACTCCGATCAAAGCGGTCGCGCCCAAGCCGGTGCCGGTCGCGGCGAAGAAATCGACGCCGGTGACGGCCAAGGCCGCGGCGCCGAAGCCGTCTCTCGCCGCGAAACCCGCCGCCCCGCCGGCGCAAGCGGCCAAACCCGTCCCGGCGGCCAAACCCGGCCCGGCGGTCAAGCCTGCCGCGGCGGAAAAACCCCTACCCGCCGCCATGCCGGTCGCCGCTAGGCCGGGCGAGACGCCGCGGCCGACCCCCGCGCCGGCGCTGGCGCCGATCCCGGTGCGGCCGACCCAGCCGATCACGCCGATCATGCCGCGCGCGCCGATCGCCTCGTGGATCAAGAAGCCGACGCCGCCGGTCAAGCGATCCGCCGCGGCCAAGAAGCCGCCGGTCAAGCTCGGCCCGCTCGTCCGCCTCGTCCCCGAGGACTACCAGCCGGTGCCGGTCAAGCATCAGCGCTGGACGGTTCGCGACATCGCCGTGGCGGCGCCGGGCGACCGGCCGCTCTGGCGGGTCAGCCTGACGCGCATCCTGCAGGATTGCGATTTCACGGTCTTCGACCGCATGGACCGCACGATCATGATGATCGACGGTCTCGGCTTCGAGCTCGATTTCGGCGGCAACGGCTCGGCCCTGCTCGACCGCCGCTACAATCCGGTCGAGTTCCGCGGCGAATGGTCGACGCGCTGCCGTCTGCTCAGCGGGCCGGTCGAGGTCATCAACGTCATCACCGACCGGCGGCGCGCGACGCATCATGTCACCGTCATGGCGCTCGGCACGAACGAGCGGCTGCGCGATCTCAAGGGCGAGGCCAGCCTGGTCTTCTGCCTGGTCGGCGAGGCCGAGCTGATGCTCGGCAAGGAGCGTTTCCTGCTCGCCGCCGGCGAGACGCTGCGCAGCACGGTACGCGGCCGGCTGAGCTGCCGCGCCGCCAGCGCCAGCGCCCTCATCTACGTCGTCGAGGTCAAGAAGCGCTGACCGCCTGCTACCCGGCCGCGCTGCCCGCCGCGGCGGCGAGGCCGAGGACGCCGCCCGGATTCATCGCGTCGACCATGGCGCTCGGCATCAGGATGGTCGCGCCGCGCTCCTTCGTCGTCTCGTAGATGATGTTCATCGCCCGCAGCTGCAGCGCCGCCGGGTTCTTGCTGTAGATCTCGGCCGCGTCGAGGAAGGTCTGCGCGACCTGCAGCTCCGCCGAGCCGAGGATGACGCGCGCCTGGCGCTCGCGCTCGGCCTGTGCCTGGCGGCTCATCGCGTCCTGCAGCCCGACTGGGATCGCCACGTCGCGGATCTCGACCGAGGTCACGGCGACGCCCCAATCCGCGGTCTTGCGGCCGATCTCCTCCTTGAGCCAGGCATCGGCGGTCTTGCGTTCCGATAGCAGCGTCGCTAGCGGCGAGGAGCCGATCGTCTCGCGCAAAGTCGTCTGCGCGACCCGGCCGATCGCCTGCCGGTAATCGACGATCTCGAGCGCCGCGCGCTCGGTGTCGTGAACCTGCCAGAAGATGATGGCGTCGACATTGACCGGCACGGTGTCCTTGGTCAGCGCCTGCTCGGCGTTGAATTCGGTGGTCTGGATGCGCTGGTCGATCCAGGTCGCCACCGCATCGACGAACGGCACGATGAGGAAGAGGCCGGGGCCGCGGATCGCGCGCAGCTTGCCGAGCCGCAGGACGACGGCGTTCTCCCATTGATTCGCCATCATCAGCGCACGCGGGATCAGGATTGCGACGAAGGCGAGGAGACCGGCGACGACGAACCAGGTCGGCAGTTGCCAGCGATGGGCGGCGACGCCGGCGAGAACGGCCAGCACCATCGTCACGACGGATAGAAGCGCTGCCGGCGGATTGATACCTCGAGCGTTCATGGCTGGTCATCCTCTCTGTCTCTAGGGTTCTCGTCCATCGGACGCTTGCCCGCCCATTCGATGATGCGCCGCGCGACGGCGGCGGGGTCGATGCCCGCCGCCGCCGCTGCCGCGATGGTTCGGTGCGCGAGGGATTCGACGCGCGCCTCCTGCGCCGCGAGGTCGATCGCCGGCGGGTTCTCGGCAACGAAGGTGCCGCTTCCGCGCACCAGGACGATCGCCCCGGCGCGTTCCAGCTCGTCATAGGCGTGCTTGACCGTGTTGAGGTCGATCTTCAGGGCCAAGGCGACCTGCCGCATGGTCGGCATCCTCTCGCCCGGACGCAGTCGCCCGGCGCCGATGGCGCCGAGCAGCTGATCACGGATCTGAACGTAGATCGGCACGCCGCCGCTTTGGACGCGTAGCGTATCGAGGAGCGATTGTATGTGTGTATTCATACACTAATACAATTAGCGCCGATGCGGCCGCGTGTCAACCGCGGGCACTCCCGGCGCTGGGCGCTATGTCGCTTCGGCGACGGCCTGCCAGACGGCGATCGCCTGGCGCGTCTCGGCGACGTCGTGGACGCGCAATATGTCGGCGCCCTCGGACAGCCCATGCAGCGCGCCGGCAAGCGAGCCGGCCAGGCGCCCCTTGGGCTCGGCGACGTTGCTGAGCGTGCCGATCGAGGATTTGCGCGAGACGCCGAGGAGGACGCCGCAGCCCAGCGCATGGAGGAGGGCGAAGCGCTCGAGCAGCTCGAGATTGTGCGCCACGGTCTTGCCGAAGCCAAAGCCGGGATCGACGACGATGCGCTCGCGCGCGATCCCCGCCGCCTCGCAGGCGGCGATGCGCGCCGCCAGATAGGCAGCGATCTCGAGCGGCGCGTTGGCATAGACGGGCTCGCGCTGCATGGTGCGCGGCTCGCCCTGCATGTGCATCAGCACGAGCGCTGCGCCGGCGCGCGCGACGATGCCGGCGGCGCCGGGATCGCCGGTCAACGCCGTGATGTCGTTGACGATCCCGGCGCCCTTGTCGAGCGCCGCCGCCATCACCGCGGCGTGGCGCGTGTCGATCGAGACCGCGGCGCCCGCCTCGGCGAGGGCGGCAATGACCGGCGCGACGCGGGCGATCTCGGTCTCCTGCGAGATCGGCGCGGCGCCGGGGCGGGTCGATTCGCCGCCGATATCGATGATGTCGGCACCCGCCGCCAGCATGGCGCGGCCGGCCGCGATGGCGCGCGCGGGGTCGCTGAAATCACCGCCATCGGAGAAGCTGTCCGGCGTGACGTTGAGGACGCCCATGACGAGCGGCCGGTCGAGCGCGAAGCCGGCCCAGGGCTTGCGGCGGCCGGTCAGGCCGGCGAGCTGCGCCGCGACGCGGTCCGCCATCGCCGCGCTTTGCCCGGCGGCCCAGCGCCGCAGCGCGGCGAGTGTCGTCGCGGCGGCGAGCAGCCTGCCGTCGCGCAGCGCCAGCGCCTCGACCAGGGCGAAGGCCCGGGGGCCGCCGGCGAGCGGCACCGCCTCCCCGGACGCGATCATCGCTTGCGCCGCCGCGCCGCGCAGCAAGCCGAGCGGGCGCAGCCACAGCGCTGCCGCGTCGATGCCGACAAAGGCGGCGAGGTCGCCCGGCGGTCGCTCAGCTGTCATCGTCGAGGCCTCAAATTCTCGTGTCGCGGCGGGCAAGCGCGTTGCCGGCCTGCCATTTTTCGCCGTAGCCTATGTTATCCGGCATCCGGCGCAGGAGGAAAATCCCATGGCGGAACGCGTTTCCTTCCAGCTCAACGGCCAAGCGACGAGCGTCGAGGCCGATCCCGAGATGCCGCTGCTCTACGCCCTGCGCGGCGATCTCGGCCTCTCCAACCCGCATTTCGGCTGCGGCCTCGCGCAATGCGGCGCCTGCACGATCCATCTCGACGGCACCGCGATCCGCTCCTGCGTCACGCCGCTCTCGGCGGCGTCCGGCAGCGAGATCACCACCCTCGCCGGGCTCGGCACGCCGGAGAAGCCGCATAAGGTACAACAGGCCTATATCGACGAGCAGGTGCCGCAATGCGGCTACTGCATCAATGGCTGGATCATGACCGCGGCGGCGTTCCTCGCCGACAATCCGCATCCCAGCGATGCCGAGATCCGCAGCGCGCTCAGCGGTCTCAAATGCCGCTGCGGCACGCATCTTGCCATCCTGCGCGCGATCAAGCGCGCCGCCACGGCGTGAGGGAGGGTGCCATGACAAAGCCAGCGCTCAGCCGCCGCGCCCTCCTCCAAGGCGCCGGCGCTCTCATCGTCGCCTGCAACCTGCCGGCGCTTGCCGCGGCGCAGACCGCGAGCGGCAAGCCGGCGCTCGCCGCCGACCAGCTCGATTCCTGGATCGCCGTGCGCGAGGATGGCGGCGTCCTCGCCTTTTTCGGCAAGATGGATATGGGCCAGGGCGTCGACGTCGCGATCGGCCAGATCGTCGCCGAGGAGCTCGACGTGCCCTTCGCGCGCGTCACAGTGGTGATGGGCGATACCGCGAGCTCGGTCAACCAGGGCGGCGCCAGCGGCAGCACCGGCGTCCAGCGCGGCGGCATCGCCCTGCGCAACGCCGCCGCCGAGGCGCGCCGCATCCTCGTCGAGATGGCGGCGGCGAAATTCGGCGTCGCCGCGGAAACGCTGTCGGTCAGCGACGGCATCGTCAGCGGAGGGATGCGGACGGTCTCCTACGGCGAGCTGATCGGCGGCCGCTTCTTCAATCGCGGCCTCGAGTGGAACGGCAAGCTCGGCAACGACCTCGTCGCCACCGGCCAGGCCAAGCCGAAGCCGCCCTCTTCCTATAAGACGGTCGGCCAATCCTTTCCGCGCAACGACATCCCGGACAAGGTGTTCGGGCGGATGGATTTCGTCACCGACGTCAGGCTGCCGGGGATGGTGCATGGCCGGATGATCCGACCGCCGATCGCCGGTGCCGTGCCGGTCGCCATCGACGAAGCCTCGGTGAAGGACATACCGGGCGCGCGCGTGGTGTGGGACAAGGGCTTTCTCGGCATCGTCGCCGACAAGGAGTGGGACGCCGTCCAGGCGGCGCAGCGTCTCGCCGTCACCTGGTCGGAGGCGAAGCCGCCTTTCCCCGCCGCCGATGCGCTCTACGACCATTTGCGGGCGGCGCCGGTGGTCAAGCGCCAGGTTGAGGTCGAGACCGGCGCCGTCGACGCCGTCTTCACCGGCGGCGGGCGCATCGTCGCGGCCGAGTATGAATGGCCCTTCCAGTCGCATGCCAGCATGGGCCCGGCCTGCGCCGTCGCCGATGTGCGGGACGGCGAAGCGACGGTGTGGACCGGCTCGCAGAAGCCGCATTTCACGCGCGATGGCGTCGCCGCCACGCTCGGAATGCCGCAAGACGCGGTACGCGGCATCTGGGTGATCGGCCCGGGCTCCTATGGCCGCAACGATGCCGGCGACGCGGCGATCGATGCCGCCCTGCTGTCGCGGGCGGTCAGCAAGCCGGTGCGCCTCCAGGGCATGCGCAGCGAGGGCCATGGCTGGGACCCCAAGGGGCCGGCCTCGCTCCATCGCGCCCGCGCCGCCTTCGACGGCGACGGCACGATCGTCGCCTACGAATTCGTCAGCAAGGGCTTCTCGCGCATCGACACCGACACGAACGAGGCCGATCCGCGCCACAGCCTGGCCGGTCATCTGCGCGGCCTGAAGCTCAACTCGTTGCAGGGTTTCGGCGTGCCGGCCGAGAGCTACGGCTTCGCCAACAAGCGCATGGCCTGGGAGACGGTGCCGCCGCTGCTCGACCGCGCCTCGCCGCTGCGCACCGCGCATCTGCGTGATCCGGTCGGCCCGCAGCTGCATTTCGCCAGCGAATCCTTCATCGACGAGCTCGCCGTCGCCGCCGGCGCCGACGCCGTCGAGTTCCGCCTGCGCTACCTCACGGCACCGCGCGACATCGCTGTCGTCAAGGCGGCGGCCGAGCGCGCCGGCTGGGAGAAGCGCGTCGCCGGACCGCGCGATCACGGCAAATCCGATGTCGTGAGCGGCCGCGGCATCGCCTTCGTGCAGCGTTCCGGCACCGTCGTCGCCGCCATCGCCGAGGTCGAGATCGACCGGCGCAGCGGCAAGGTGTGGCCGCGCAAATGGGTGGTCGCCCATGATTGCGGCCTGATCGTCAATCCCGACGGGCTGCGTCGCTGCATCGAGGGCAACATCGTCCAGGGCACCAGCCGGGCGCTCTGGGAGGAGGTGCAGTTCGACGCCAAGAACGTCACCAGCGTCGATTGGCTGACCTATCCCATCCTCGACATCACCGAGGCGCCCGAGGCGATCGACATCGTCCTCATCGACCGGCCCGAGCTGCCGCCGCAAGGCGCCGGCGAGCCCTCGACCCGCCCGGTCGCGGCGGCGATCGCCAACGCCATCTTCGACGCCACCGGCATTCGCCTCCGCCGCGTGCCGTTCACGCCCGACCGCGTCAAGGCGGCGGGGGTTTAGACGGTCCGCACCGCAAATTTGTAGCCCCTCTCCCCGCACTGCGGGAGAGGGGCTTTCGGCGGGCTATAGTTCACGACGCCCCCATCTCCGGCGCGAACCGCACCGTCGCCTCCCAGCTCTCGCCGGGCGCCAGCACGCGCATGCCGGTGTCGCTCATGCCGCCGGCCGCGAGGTTGAAGGCGTCGATGCAATGGCTGACCGGCTCGACGCAGAAGAAGGCGCCGCTCGGCGGCGAGAAGATGACGAGGGTCGAGAGGGCGGGGTCGGCGGTCATCGTCCACGCGGCGCGCCGCTCCGGCCAGGCGATGCGGGCGCTGCTGTCCCAGCCGGCATAGCCGTGATCGAGGCTGACGCTGTCGACCAGGACGCCCTGCCGAGGATCGGCCGCCGCCGGCGGCACCACGCGCTCGACGGGAAGCTGCCCCGCTTCCGGCCACCAGATCCCGGCGATGGCGGCGCGGACGACGCTCTGCTTGGTGCGCGGGAAATAGGGGTGATGGCCGAGCCCGGCCGGCATCGAATCGGCGGCGCGGTTCTCGATGCCCATCGCCAGGCTGAGCGCCTGCGGCGTCAGCGCGAGGCGCTGCCAGGCGCGATAGGCCCACGGCCAGCCGGCGGCGCCGGGTTCTGGGCGACGCTCGTATTCCATCGTCAGCCCGTCCTCGCCGCGCGCCGTGATCCGCCAGGGCAGGCGCCAGCCATGGCCGTGCAGCGCGTGGGTATGGCCGGGTGCGATCGGCTCCGCGACGGTGCGGCCGCGGAAGGTGAAGCGGCCGTCGCGGATGCGGTTGGAATAGGGCACCAGCGGAAAGCTGGCGAGGCGCAATTCGGGATATCCGGCGATGCCCGCCTCGCGCGAGGCGACCAGCCAATCGTGGCGCGCCCCGTCGATCTCCCACCAATAGCCGAGCAGGCTGCCGCCGAGAAACGGCGCGACGGCGAGCCGTGCCTTCCCGCTGCGCAGAGTGACGATCTCGCTCACGACGCCACCGCCTGTCGGCTCGCCAGGCGCGCGGGGTCGCGGCGGGCGAGATAGGCATCGACGAGCGCGACGAGGCGCTCGCGCCCGAAGCTCGGATCGTGCCCGGCATGCACCACGCGCACCGGCAACTCGCGCAGCCGGCGCATCGTCGCGACGTAGTCGGCGATGTTGGAATGGCCGAGCTCGTCGAGCAGCGGCCCGTCATAGATCGCGTCGCCCGAGAAGAGCGTGCCGCTCGCCGCCTCCCAAAGGCCGATGCTGCCCGGCGAATGGCCGGGGAGATGCAGCACCTCGAAACGGCGATCGCCGGTATCGACCGCACTGCCCTCCTCGACGAGCCGCGTCGGCGTCGCCGGGCGCAGGCGATAGCTGGCAAGATCGTAGCCCTCATGGGGGAGCGCGGTGATGAGGTCGGCGTCGACCGCATAGCCGGCGCGGCGCAGCATCGCGAGATCCTCGGGGGGAAAATCGGCGCCGCGCAGCGAGCCGCGGCCGACCGGATGGCTCAGCCTCTCGGCCTCGCTGCGGTGGACGAGGCAGTCCTCGAACTCGAAATGGCCGCCGATATGGTCGGCATGGGTGTGCGTCGCGACGGCGATGACCGGCTTCTCGAGCAGGTGCCGCGCCGCCTCGCGCAGGCTGACGATGCCCATGCCGGTATCGATCAGGAGGTCGCGGTCGCGCCCCCTGACATGCCAGATGTTGCAGCGCATGAGCGGCACGACATAGGGCTCCCAGAGCAAGGTGATAGCGTCGTCGACACGACGCGTCTCGAACCAGCGTTCGGCGATCTGGACTGGCATGGCGTTCTCCTTCAGGCTCTGGTCGCCAAAGTCTAACCGGTAGCACAGAAATTGGGCGCCGCCTTTGGATGGGAAGCCGACATTGAGCGGAGGTCGTCCAACAGGTGTGCCGCCAGATCTGGATCTCGAAGTGGAACGGGCTAGTAACCCTGCCTGGTGCTTTCCGGGCCAACCAGCCCAGCGCCGATGGCGATCCAGACGAGATGCGCATCGGTCCGCGCGCCGATCTTCGACTTGATCTGGTAGTGATAGTTCTGGACCGTCTTGGGGCTGAGGTTCAGAGATGCCGCGATCTGCTCGGTCGTCAACCCGGAGGCGACGAGCCGTAGGATCTCGGTCTCGCGTGGCCCGAGATCGTCGACCGGCGAGCGTCGACCAGACAGACGTTCGGCAGCGATCTCGCGGGCGATGTCCTCGCTCAGCGCTCGCCCACCTTTCGCCACCGTCGCTACCGCGTGGACGAGTTCGGCAGGAGCGCTGCTCTTCGTGATATAGCCCGAGGCTCCCGCCTCGAAGGCCTTGAGCGCGAACGCCGCGCCGCCATGCATGGTGAAGACGAGGATGCGCGCATCGCGATCCCACTGTCGGATATGCCGCACGGCCTCGAGTCCACCCGCTCCGCGAAGCGAGAGATCGACGACTGCGATGTCCGGCTTCACCGTGCGGTAGGCCTCATAGGCGGAGGCGGCATCCGCTGCCTCCGCGCGCACGCGGAAGCCTGGCTGCCGTTCGAGCAGCCGGCGGTATCCCTCGCGCACCACCGGGTGGTCGTCGACAAGCAGGATGGTGATCCCGGTCATATCGCACCCAGCGCGGCCGCCGGCTGCTGGCGGACCGACGCAATGGGAATGATCGCCGCAACGCGCACGCCCCGTGCGGCCTCCTCGATCGACAGGCTGCCTCCGAGCGCCGCGATGCGCTCGCGAATCCCGAGGATGCCGTGCCCCGATGCCGCATTGATCCCGGAGGGGCGACCGCCGCCATCGTCCTCGACGGTCAATGCCACTGCCTCGCCGCCGGCGGCAACTCGCTCGACGCTGAGGCGAACGTCGCACGGTTTCCCGTGGCGTGCCGCGTTGGTGAGGCACTCCTGCGCGATGCGATAGACGTGAACGGCCGTCTCCTCCGGCACGGCGGTGAGGTCGCCGGCGACATCGAAGTGGAAGGCCGCTCCGCTCGCGGCCCGCGTGTTCCAGCCCGCCACGAGCTGAGCCAAGCTGGCCTGGAGCCCAAGCTCGTCGAGATCTTGGGAACGCAGGCGAACAAGTGCGCTGCGCAAGGTCGCCATCATCTGCTTGGCAATTCGGGCGATCGCGCGAGCATCGTCGGCAAGGTCGGGGCGGTCCGTCGCGGCACCGCCCTCGATTGAAGCGGCAAGCGCCCCGGCTGCGGTCAGACACTGGCCGAACTCGTCGTGCAGGTCGCGCGCGAGCGCACGCCTTTCCTCCTCCTGCACCTGGAACAATCGCTTCGTCAGCGCCAGGCGCTCGGCGGCGGTCTGCGAGAGGCGGCTGGCAAGATCGTTGACCGCAAGAGCGATATGGTTGAACTCGGCGGTGCGGAAGCGCGGCAGGCGGTGGCCGTGGTCGCCGCGCTTCAGGCGGCCAAGGCCCTGGATGATGGTGCGCGCCGGCATCAGGGCGTGCCCTATGAGCAATGCTGCGAGGAGGCCGATGCCGAGGGCCAGCGCAGCCGCGACGCCGACGACAATAGAGACCTGGCGCCATGCTTGCCGCACGGCTGCGGCCGGATCCGCCGTCACGCGGATGACCCCCGCGTTGAGCTGCCGGGCAGTCAGCGGGCGCGTCGCCGCGGCGTACGGGCCGAACATTTCGTCGTAGAGGGTCGCGAACCAGGCCGGCGCCGTGCTGCCGACGCCCTCCGTCTGGCTGCACAGACGACTCGGCTCTTCGTCTCCTGGTCCGAAAGTGACGCAGAACCCTGGGGCGATGAGCCGCAGGGTCGCGATCGATTCCCAGTCCGGACCGGGGATCAGCGCCTTGCGGCGGATACCGTCGCGCCAGAGCAACTCGCGCCAATAGAGGTTCTGCAGGTCGCGTGCGACCCGATCGGCCGACGCGGCAGTCTCGGCCTCGATCACGCGATGCGCGTCGACGAGGACCCAGCCGACAGCACAGGCGAGGCACAGGAGGACGACGCCGAAGAGACGTATGACGACATGGATCAGCAGGCGCATGGCTGCACACTCCTGCCCGGGAGGATGCGCCATCTAGCCATGAACGGCGCCCGGCTTGGCAAGTTGTTTGTGGTACGCACGGCAGCACGCGACCGGCCATCGGGCAAATTGCCCAGCTGTTCCCAGGCTCGATGCCCTATGGAGCACGGCACCTCGGCCCTAGACTGCGCCGCGGCACATAGGTCCGGCTATGGGCGCAGAGCCGGATGCCGCCGCCCGTTCGGTTCAGCGCAAGGATCGGGTATGCCATGAGCGACCGTCAGTTCGACTCCGCCGATCGCGCGCCACTGCTGCATTGGATGATCTTCACGGGCCTCAGCTTCTTCGGTCTCGTGCTGCTGTGGCGCTTCGGCCTGATCCGGCAGATGGTCGTCGCCGATCGGACCTACATCTCGTCTATCATCGTGCTGCTCTATTTCGCGACGACGCTGCATTGCTTCTCGCGGATTATCGTCATCTCGCGTGAAGGCGACGCGGCGCGCTGGGCCGCGCGGCTCATCGCGAGCGGCGAGCACCGCGTCTGTGTCATCGGTGACACCGTGGCGATCGAGGGCGCGGGCACGCTGCTCAACGGCCTTATCGCCTCGCATATCCGGGAGCTCGCGCTGCAGGTCGAGCGGCAGGGCGCGCGCCGCCTCAATCCGACGCCGCTCCTGCGCGGTCTAGCCGGCCGCCTGCGCGGCGCGAACCAGTTCGGTGCCTTTGCGAGCGATACGCTGATGAAGCTCGGCCTCGTCGGCACGATCATCGGCTTCATCATGATGCTGGCGCCCATCGCCAGCATCGACACCGGCGATCGGGGTGCGATCAGATCGTCGATGAATCTCATGAGCGACGGTATGGCGGTTGCCATGTATACGACGCTCGTGGGCTTGGTCGGCTCGATCCTCGTCCGAATCCAATACTACATGCTCGACGATGCGACGGCGAAGCTCTTTGCCCTCGCCGCCGGGCTCGTCGAGGCCTATGTCGGCGCGGCCCGGGAGCCGGCGGTGGACAGCCCCTGATGATCGAGGATTTCGATCTCTTCCCGCGCGAGGAGGCATTCGACCCGTTCGGCGTCATGCTCTTCAAGGCGCTGCAAGTGCTCGCCTTTCTGTTCTTCATCGCCCTCCTCGCCATCGCGCCGCAAGCGCAATCGGGCAAGGTTGACACCAAGGCAGAGTTCCTCATTACGGCGAGCTGGCCGGACGGTCATCCCGACGACATCGATCTCTTCGTGCAGGATCCGATCGGCAATATGGTCTGGTATCGGCGCCGCGAGTCCGGATTCATGGTCCTCGATCGCGACGACCGCGGCGGCGCCAATGATTTCATCCTCGTCAACGGACGGAAGGTGCTCTCGCCGATCCGCCAGGAAACTGTCAGCATCCGTGGCATCGTCGCCGGCGAGTACACGGTCGATATCTATCATTTCGCCGCGCTCACAGGAAAGCCGGTCGCCGTCTCGGTGCGCGTCGAAAAGCTCAATCCAACCGTGCAGGTCGTGCACTACGACACCATCTACGTCGATCACGGTGGATCGGAGCGGACCGCGGTCCGCTTCGTCGTCGACGCAAAGGGCGAGGTGGTCTCGACCAGCCATGACGAGAAGTCGCTGCTCCAGGCACTGTCCGGAGGCTGGCGGAACGGCCTGAAGGCGCAATGAGCCTCGAAGGCGAGGTCCTTTTCCTGTCCTTCGGCTACGCTCTCATCGGCGCGCTGCTGCTTGTGGTCGTCACCAAAGCGCGACTTTCGTGGACCGTCAAGGCGGGTGCGGTCGTCGTGACCAGCGCCTTCTATGTTGTCGTCTTCTTCCGAACCCAGGGGTTGCTCGGCTGGTCCGCGCCAGAAGAGCCTCCCAATCGCTTCCAGCTGCTGTGGGCGCGCGTCGTTGAGCCCAACATCGCGAACAAGACCCCTGGCGCGATCCATATCTGGGTCGAGTCGCTCGACGACGCCAACCTGCCGAGCGGCGTGCCGCGGGCCTACCGACTGCCCTACTCGCCGGCTCTCGCCCGCACGATCGCGGTGGCGCGCGACGAGATCATGAATGGCCATCCGCAAGGCGGCCGGGCCCTCGCCTTCGGCACGCCGGAAAGCCAGGCGGCGCCGGACGGCCCTCCCCCCGCGGGCCCACTACCCGCGCGCGTGGAAGCAGGGGGAGATCCTTCGAGCGGCGGGTTTCTCGATCCTGCGTTCCTCGGCGGCGGCGATTCGAAATCGGTCGAGTTCGCCCCGCTGCCGGAACCCCGCTTGCCGCCAAAGGACGTGCCGTAATCGCTGCGGCCTCAACCGCTTCTTGCACCACGGAGCGCTGAAAAGTTCCAAGCTTGCGCCTGAGCCGGAGGAAGGTTCGCGACGAAAGCCGGCATCATCCACCGGCATTCGTCGAGCGTAGGTGGAGTATCGAGCGTCGAGTTTCAGCCGCTCAGGACCGCCGCTGCCGCGCCGAGCGGGCGAGGCGGCGGGCGATTTTCGGCATCGTTTCGGCGGCGACATTGGCGAAGGCGAAGCGCAGGTAATCCTCCTGGCCGTCACCGAACATGCTGCCCGGCAGGCACAGCATGTTCTCCTCCTCGGCGAGGCGCCGCGCCACCGCGCGCGCCGTCTCGCCGCGGAAGGGGTGGCGCAGATAGGCAAAATAGGCGCCGGCGCTGACCAGCTCGTAGCCGATGCTGTTGTCGCGAAACGCCGCGCGCAAGGCGGTGACGCGATCACGCATCAGGACGCGGTTGCTCTCGCGCCAGCCGGCGAGGTGGTCGAGGCCGTAAAGCGCCGCCTCCTGGCCGATACGGGCGGCGCAGATCGCGACGCAATCCATCGCCTTGGCGGTCTCGGCGATCAAGCCGGGGGCGGCGACGATCGAGCCGACGCGATAGCCGGTCAGGCAATAGACCTTGGAGAAGGAATAGAGCTGGATCAGCGTGTCCTGCCAGGCGGGATCGGCGAAGAGCCCGTGCGGCGCGCCGGGCTCGGCGAGAAAATCCTTATAGGTCTCGTCGATGACGAGGGCGATGCCGCGTGCGCGTGCCAAGGCGAGGAACTCGGCGAGCACCGAAGGCGGATAGACCGCGCCGGTCGGGTTGTTCGGGCTGATCAGCACGATGGCGCGCGTCCGCCTTGTGATGCGCTCGGCGGCCTCGCGCGGATCCGGCACGCCGCCGCGATCGGGGCGGAAGGGCAGGGCGACCGTGGCAATGCCCAGCATGTCGAGCCACATGCGATGGTTGAAGTAATAGGGCAGCGGCAGGATGATCTCGCCGCCGGCGCCGGCGAGGGCCATCATGGCGAGGCAGAAACCCTGGTTGCAGCCGGCGGTGATCGCTACTTCTTCGGCGGCGATAGGCGCGTTGTAGAAGCCGCTCATATGCGCGGCGAGCGCCTGGCGCAGCACCGGCACGCCCTCGATCTCGGTATAGCGCGCCATCTCCGGCCGGCCGATGAGCCCGGCGAGATGATCGGTCAGCGCTTGCGGCGGCGGATAGCCCGGCACCGCCTGCGCCACGTCGATCAGCGCCTTGTCCAACGGGAAGACGCGGCCGCGGATCCAGCCCTGCGCCTCGGCGATCGGCGGCTCGGCGACGTCACGCAGCGTTGCGTTGAGGCGATAGCTCATGATTTTATTGCTTTTGTCGAGAAACCAAAGCTGAGGAAGGCTATTGGCATCAGTCGGACCCCTATTCCAAGCACTTCGCGACGGTGTAGCTGAATGACTTTAGGCCTCGCTCGTCTACCTTGAAGAATCGGAAGCGGTGGTCGTCGTTGTCCTCGTCGAAGGCACCTATGAACTGCATCTTGCCTCGGTCCACGTTAGAAACTCTCCCCACGCGTTCTTGCCGAAGATCGACCAGATAGCAGTAAAGTCCGTCAGTCAGCAGCAGATTGTCGCGGTCCAAATCGAAGACCTGAACCATCGCATACCCGCCAGAGTCGATCTCGATATCACTCCGGAAAAGCTCCTTCCCATTACTGAGGATGACAAGAGCGCGACGAAATTCATTTCCCAGAACTGGATGCCAAATAGGGCGTCGCCTGATCGCCACTGAGTGAGTTTGGTCAGGAAGAGCGGCAACAGCCTCGTCGTCATAGGTCCCTGCCGCGATCATCGCCACGTCGAGTGCCATCAGCGCAAAGGGTGCAAGTATGAGTACGGCGAGTCCAATCAATCCGAAGATGACGATTCGTCGGAAGATTGGTCCCATTGAGTACACCGTGCAGTTTGCAGTTATTTGAGACGACGCATCACGAGATCCTCTTCTTTACGCTCTGATAGGCGGCGACCGCCTCCTCCATCGTCTGGAACTCGGCGCCGCGCTCGATGAGCTTTTTGATCAGCTTCTCCAGCATGATCATGCGATGGCCGCGGCCGATGACATGCGGGTGGAAGGTATAGGTGAGAATCCCCCAATCGAGGTTCTCGCGCAGATAGACGAAATCATCGACCCAGTTCTCCAGCACGGCGTTGGCGTTCATCAGCCCGACCTGCACGCCGTTCGGGTTGCGCATGTACTCGAAGACGGGAAAATCGTCGAGCGTCCAGCTGATCGGCATCTCGACCAGCTTCGTCGCCTTGCCGCGCACGGCCGGCTTCTGCAGCTCGATCGTGTCGGCCTCGCGCGCTTGATAGGGCAGGTAGTCATGGCCCATCAGCGAGCTGTCATAGAGGAAGCCGTGCTTCAGCAGGAGCGAAACGGTATGCGGCGTGATGTCCCAGGACGGCGAGCGATAACCGCGCGCGTTGCGGCCGGTGAGCGCCTTGATCGCCGCATTGCCGCGGATGAGCTCGGCCTCCTCCTCCGCGCGGCTCAGCGTCGCCGGCACGGTATGGGTCCAGCCGTGATGGGCGATCTCGTGCCCGGCGGCGAAGACGGCACGCGCGCAATCGGGATAGGTCTCGATCGTGTGGCCGGGGGTGAACCAGGTGGTCTTGATGCGGTATTTGGCGAAGAGCGCGAGCAGCCGCTCGGTGGCGACGATGCCGAAATCGCCGCGCGAGATCGCCGTCGGCGTCGTCATGCCGCGCGAGATGAAGGGCGACATGTTGTCGTGATCGAAGGTCAGGCAGACGATGTGTCGCGTCATGGCGTCTCTTTTTTTGCCGCTTCATTTTTCGCTGGGGGTGTCAGGGCGCGGCGCGGAATCGCCGAGCCGCCATCGACCGGAAGGGCGGCGCCGGTGATATAGGCGGCGTGGTCCGAGCAGAGGAAGAGCAGCGCGTCCGCCACCTCGCCCTCGCCGCCCATGCGGCGCAGCGGGATGCGCTCCGCCATGCTCTCGACATAGCCGGGCGGGAAGCGCGCGTGCTCGCTGCCGACAGCGAGGCCGGGCTCGAGGGCATTGACGCGGATGCCGCAACGGGCAAGCTCGAGCGCCATGCCCTTGACCAGCCAATCGAGGCCGCGCTTGGAGACGCAATAGGCGAGGCCGTTGGTGCGCAGCACATGCGCCGCGCCCGAGCCGATGCAC
>Ga0209647_1002132_pt1 | contig 16103 bp, 13 predicted proteins | sample GraSoi_2013_60cm_FD_185827 | JGI IMG/M metagenome (GOLD analysis project Ga0209647, IMG submission 185827) | Grasslands soil microbial communities from the Angelo Coastal Reserve, California, USA - Sample 9_17_2013_60cm (SPAdes) (version 2) | ecosystem: Environmental > Terrestrial > Soil >...
CTGATCGCTCTTCACCGCTCGAAAAGCCCGGGCGTGCCCGGGTTTTTTTTGATCGCCTTCATTCGAAGTGGGGGTGAAGCTCGACCCGGCACTCGAACTGGCGGCGTCTTCTTTACTATCGACCGATAGCGATGCGCGCCTCTCGAGCTTCATCCCAACACTTCGAATGAGGCTCTGCCGATACGGGGCTTGCGGCGATGATTGCAAGGGCGCGCACAGTCCACTATTAGTGGTCCGCTTTGATGCTCCCCGCATCACCGCCCAATAGCTCACTGGCACCCCCCTTGCGCGGGCTGCACATCGTGAACGCGTCGCGCATCGCCGTTCTTCTAGGCGAGTACATTCAAACCCTGGGGATGATCGCAATGTGCGCGCAGAGCCATCCATCGAGCTCTTGGGATGAAGCTCGAGAGAGGCGCGCATCACTGCCGGTCGATAGAAAGAAGGTGCCGCCAGTTGGAGCGTAATGGGTTGCAGCGACCTCCCTCCCGCTTCCAGGAACGAGCGCGCCGGCTCGAGCTTCATCCGGAGCTCGATGGATGGCGCAAAGCTCAACGCCTACTCCGTCGCTGCTGCGGATCCGTGGGCCTTGTTGGTTCGTGCGTGAAGATCGCGAAGCGTCTCGAGCTCCGCCTCGGTAGGCGCCACGGTATGGGCGAGCTGCGGGGCGATTTTCAGATCCCAGCCGGTGGAGGCCTTCACCTGGTCCACGCCGATGCCGGGATGGATCGCGACGAGGGTGAGCTCGCGCGTGACCGGGTCGGGGGCCAGCACGCCGAGATCCGTGATCACGGCGGTCGGCCCCGCGCCGCGCGCGCCGGACTTCGCGCGCGAGTCGCCGCCGTCGAGGTGGCCGACGGAAGTGAGGAAATCGAGCTTGGCGACGAAGCTCCTCTTCGTCTGTTTGATGATGATCCACGTTTCGCGCGCGTTCGATGCGATCTCCGGGGCGCCGCCCGCCCCCGGCAGGCGCACCTTGGGCTTCGCGTAATCGCCGCCGATCACGGTGGTGTTGATGTTGCCGAACTTATCCACCTGCGCCGCGCCGAGGAATCCCACGTCGACGCGCCCGCCCTGCAGCCAGTAGCGGAAGATCTCGGGAACGGAGACCACGGTGTCGGCGTATTCGGCGAGCTCGCCGTCGCCGATCGACAGCGGCAGCACGTCGGGCTTGGCGCCGATCGTCCCGCTCTCGTAGATGAGCACGACTTCGGGGGCGTGCGTGAGGCGCGCGAGGTTGGCGGCGGCCGACGGCATGCCGATGCCGACGAAGCACACCGTACCGTTCTTCAGGCGGCGCGCGGCCTCGATGGTCATGATCTCGTTGGGCGTGTAGGCGGCCTCAGGCATTGATCGCATCCTTGCCGAGCGGCGCGATGCCGGCCGACTTGAGGAATCCCTGGTGATCCTTCGTGCCGAGGACATGGCGTCTCATCCAAGCGAGGAACGCGTCGCGGTCGCGCGAAACCGAGTCCCACGCCTTGCAGAACGCATTATCGCGGCCGTAGTAGCCGTGCGCGTAGCTTGGATGCGCGCCATAGGGCACCTCGCACACCGCGCTCAGGACCCAGTGGGGCAGCACGCAGGAATTCATCGGCGCGTCGAGCCGATCGACGATCTCCTCGACGGTGACGATCGCCGCCTTCGCCGCCAGCACCGCTTCCTTCTGCACGCCGACGATGCCGGTGACGAGCACGTTGCCCTGGCGGTCGGCTTTCTGCGCGTGGATCACGGTCACGTCGGGGTTGAGCGCCGGTGTGGCCGCGAGCTTTTCGCCGGTGAAGGGGCACGTGATCGAACGGATGTTGGCGTTGTGCTTCGGCAGGTCGGAGCCCACGTAGCCGCGCAGCACCGAGAAGGGCAGGCCCGAGGCGCCCGCCTGGTAGCGCCCCGCCATGTCGGCGTGGCTATGCTCCTGGATCGCGAGCGGTGCCGGCCAGCCGTTCTCGATCGCGTCGCGGAAGCGGTGGATCGAGCCCACGCCCGGGTTGCCGCCCCAGGAGAAGACCACCGTGCTCGCGCATCCCATGCCGATCATCTGGTCGTAGACGATGTCCGGGGTCATGCGCACGAGGGTGAGACCGCGCCGCGCCTGGCGGATCACCTCGTGTCCGGCGGCGAACGGAATGAGGTGGGTGAAGCCTTCCATCGCGATCGTCTGGCCGTCCTTCACGTGGCGGGCGACCGCGTCCGCGAGCGGCATGATCGTGTTTTTCATTCGGGGTTTTCTTCGATGCGGAACGGCGTTCCTCGCGTCCAACGCTAATGATAGACTCGATCGCGACCGCACGGAGGAGCGCCACGTAATGGAAGAAGACAAGAAGACGGTTCTCGATCGCAGGACCTTCCTGAAGACCGCCGCCGCTGCTGCAGTTGTCACCCCGGCGAAGGCCGGGGCCCAATTGGATCCCGGCCTACGCCGGGATCACAAGCTTCCCGGCGACATCGTGATCGAGCGCCCCGGCTCCGACTTCATGATCGACGTCATCAAGACGCTCGACCTCGAGTACATGGCGACCAATCCGGGCTCGAGCTTCAGGAGCCTGCACGAATCGCTGGTGAACTACGGCGGCAACAAGAAGCCCGAATTGCTCACCTGCATGCACGAGGAGGCCGCTGTCGCGATGGCGCATGGCTACTCGAAGGCCGCGGGCAAGCCGATGGGCGCGATGATCCACGGCAGCGTCGGCGTGCAGCACGCGGCGATGGCGATCTACAACGCGTGGGTCGACCGCGTGCCGGTGATGATCTTCGCCGGCAACGGCCTGGACGCCGTGAAGCGCCGCCCCGGCACCGAGTGGAACCATTCGGTGCAGGACCCGGCGCTCCTGGTGCGCGACTTCCTCAAGTGGGACGATTACCCGATGTCGCTGCAGCACTTCGCCGAGTCCGCGGTGCGCGGCTACAAGATCGCGATGACGCCGCCCATGGAGCCGGTACTCATCACCGCGGACATGGATCTGCAGGAGGACGCCATCCACGACGAGGGCCTGAAGATCCCGAAGCTCGCGCGCTCGCGCCCGCCGCAGGGCGATCGTGCGGCGCTCGCCGAGGCGGCGCGCTGGCTCGTGGATGCCGAGGCGCCGGTCATCATCGCGGATCGCTGCGCTCGCAACCAGGAGGGCGTGAAGCTCCTGGTCGACCTTGCCGAGGCGCTGCAGGCGCCGGTGGTGGACCTCGGCGGGCGCATGAATTTCCCGATGACCCATCCGCTCTGCCACAACGAGGCCCGCCGCTCGCTGGTGCGCGACGCCGACGTGGTGCTTCTCCTCGAAGTGGCCGACCCGTGGGGCCAGTTCAACTCGCTCTCGGATCCGCACAAGGAGTTGAGCTCCTTCGCGAAGAAGGGCGCGCGCGTCGTGAACATCTCGATGCAGGACGTCTACATCCGCTCCAACTACCAGGACTTCCAGCGCTACCTGCCGGTGGACCTCGCCATCAACGGCGACGCGCAGGCGAGCCTTCCGGCGCTCACCGACGAGGTGAAGCGCATTCTCGGCGAGGAGCGCAAGCGCGCGCTCGCCGCGCGCGGCGCGAAGCTGAAGGAGGCGTACGCGAAGGAGAAGGCGCGCGCGCGGGAGGAAGCCGCCATCGGCTGGGACCTGGCGCCGGTGACCACCGCGCGCCTCGCGGCGGAAACGTGGAACGCGATCAAGGCCGAGCCGTGGTCGCTCGCGGTGAGCGACCGCATCCCATGGGCGCGGCGCCTGTGGCCCGCCACCGAGTACCACCACATGCTGGGCGGCTCCGGCGCCCAGGGCGTCGGTTATGCCGCTCCGGCAGCACTCGGGGTCGCGCTGGCCAACAAGTCGAAGGGCCTCTTCACGGTGACCTTCCAGCCCGACGGCGACCTCATGTATTCACCGGGCATCCTCTGGACGGCGGCGTATCACAGGATTCCCGTGCTCTTCGTGATGCACAACAACCGCGGCTACCACCAGGAGATCATGCATCTGCAGCGCATGGCGGCGATCCACAAGCGCCGTCCCGACCAGGCTTGGGTCGGCACCGTCATCGACAACCCGGCGATCGACTACGCCAAGCTCGCGCAGGCTCAGGGCGTGTGGGCCGAGGGCCCGATCGAGGATCCGGCGAAGCTGGGTGCAGCGCTGAAGCGCGCCGTCGCGGTCGTGAAAGGCGGGGCGCCCGCGCTGCTGGACGTGGTCTGCCAGGGACGCTGAGGGCCACCTACTCCTTGAGCAGCGCAATCTCGCTCGCCTTCACGCCGCGCTTCATCGAGGCGATGTAGGCGTAGATGTCGGCGAGGTCCGGGTCGCCGACGTGCTTCGCGTCGTAGCGCGGCATGGACTCGCGCGGATGGCGCACCTGCTGCACGAAGCCGTCCCAGGGCCAGACGTCGTAGGCGATGCGCGGACCCGAGCCGCGATCGCCGCCCTGGCCCGCGGTGCCGTGGCAGGTGTAGCACATGTTCTTCATGTAGAGCGCCTTGCCGCGCGTCGCGTCGCCCGCGGGAGCGTCGGCCAGCGCGGCGAGCGGGAGCGCGGCGAGCGCCACGGCCAAGAGATTCACCTTCATGAGTCCTCCTCCTCCTGTTGTTCGGCGAGCGCGGCGGCGGCGTCGCGCTGGCTCGCGACGCGGCGTTCCGCCAAAGATACAAAACCTCCGGCCAGCAGGAAAGCGCCGTTCGCCCAGAAGACCGGAATGAGCCCGAAGGCCGAGCCCAGCCCGCCGAAGAGGACCGGCACCGCGATCTGCGTGAGCTTGTTCACGGTGAGGCGCATGCCGAGCGCTTCTCCCGAGCGACCCGCGGGGGCGTGGTTGTAGGTGAGCAGGATGGTGAGGGGCTGCGCGCAGCCCAGGCCGATGCCGAGGAAGAACGCGGTCAACGCGAGGAGCGGCGCGCGATCCACTAGCGGCACCAGCATGTACGTGATGCCGGCGACGAAGAGCGACGCGGTGAGGACGCCGATCTCGCCGATGCGCCGCGCGGCGCGATGCATGCCCATGCGCACGATGAAGGCCGCGACGGCGTAGCTCGACATCACCAGGCCGATCGCCGAGGCGGTGAGCCCGATGGAGCGCCCGTACACCGGAAAGTAGAACGTGAAGAGCTCGATGCCGGTCAAGGTCACGCCGCTCATGATGAGCGTGCGGCGCAGCCCCGGATTCGCCAGCAGGGCCATGGATCCTCCGGCATGCTCCTTCTCGACATGGGGCGCGCGCGGCGGCACCAGCCGCGGGTAGGCCACGATGATGGCGGCCGGGACGACCGCGATCGCGGCGAGGATCGCGTGGGTCGGCAGGAACCCGAAGCCGTCGATCGAGAAGCCGGCGAGCGCGGGGCCGATGAAGGCGGAGATCGAGGCACCGAGCGAGAAGGTGGCGAAATTGCGCGTGCGCGCCTCGCCTTCGCCGTAGGCGCCGATCAGGTTGTGGATCGAGACGTGGAAGAAGATATGGCCGAGCCCCACCAGCGTCGCGCATGCCATGAGGCCCGCCAGGCCGGGCACCAAGAACGGCGCGAGGATGCCGAGCGACATCATCAGCGCGCCGCCGGCGATCGGCCGCCGCACGCCGATGCGATCGGAGATCTTGCCCGCGAAGACGGCAAGCAGTAGCGGAAATACCGCGAAGAGCGCGCCGATGATTCCCACCTGGAACGGGGAGGCGCCCACGGCGAGCGCCGAGAGCGAGACCACCATCTTTGCGCCGCGCTGGCTTATACCTTGCAGGAGCGACAGGAGGACTGCGAGATAGACGAGCAAGGCGCGAGTTTTCCGGATGCAGGAACGCGGTTGCGAGGTACTCGGCGAGTATACTGGACGCTCCTTCCAAGCCTTCATCGCACATGCCAGTCGGGCGCAACGATCCGTGCCCCTGCGGCAGCGGCAAGAAATACAAGAAATGCTGCGGCGCCGTGATCGCCATCGCCGCGCCCGCGCCGCGTCAGTGCGGCGAATGCACCGCGTGCTGCGACGGCTGGGTGACCGGCATCATCAATGGCCACGAGATGTATCCGGGGCAGCCGTGCCACTACCGCGGCGACAAGTGCTGCACCATCTACGAGACGCGGCCCCAGTATCCGTGCCGCGATTTCATGTGCGGCTGGCTGCAGCCCGGCAGCCCCTTCCCCGAAGATTTCCGCCCCGACCGCCTCGGCGTCATGGTGATCACCATGAAATGGCGCGGGCGCAATGCCTACGTGCTGCGCTCCGCCGGACGCGATCCCGACGAAGCGATCCTCGCGTGGATGCGCGAGATGAGCGTGCGCACCGGGTGCCCCTTCTTCTACGAGGAGAACGGCGAGCGCCTGGGCTTCGGCCCGCCGGAGTTCCAGATCGAGATGGCGGAGAAGGTCGCTCGCGGCGAGCGCCTCTGGTGAAAAGTGGTGTCAGGTACGACTTAAAGAGTCGTACCTGACACCACTTTTCACTCGTCGAAGAAGCCCGACTCGATGAAGCGCAGCCACAGCGTGCCGACGACCTTGATGGACTCCTGCGTGAAGAGATAGTGGTGCATGCCTTCAAGGCGCGCCACGCGGTACTTGCGCGCGTACGGCTCCATGACCTCGCGATGCGCATCGACCGTCTTCGGCGGGATCGCCTCGTCGAGCGTGCCGTTCATGTCGAGGATCGCGGTCCCCTTCAATTGCGCCGGAGGCAAGCTCGGCTCGAGCATGTCCTTCACGAACGCCGCGAGCCCGGCTTCGCGGTAGGCGGCCGGCAGGAAGTCCGAGAGCCATAGCCGCAGCGCCACCTCGGTAAGCGCCGCGGCGCCGAACTGCATCATCGGGTCCTCGCCGCTCTTGAAGCGCGGTCCCTTCTGCGCGTTCTTCCACCACTTGTCGCGCGTCGCGGCGTCGAGCTCCTTCGTGTAGTAGGTGAAATCGTCGAGGCCGCGCTCCCTCAGGCGCAGCGCCGACTGCGCGTAGGGCTGCTGGAAATCGCCGCCCTTCGCGCGCCGGAACGCGTAGGCGAGCCCGGTGCTGCTCGTGCCCCAGCCGAGGTATCCGTCGGGCGGCAGGGTCTTCGCGAGCGGATAGAGAAATGCACCGCCCGTCGACATGCCCCAGTAGAGCAGGAAGACGTCGCGGCGTTGGGCGGGCGGCACGGCGCGCTCGATCGCGAGGCGGTAACCCTCGAGGAACGTGAGCGGCGTCGCGGCGAGCATCTGGCGATAGAGCGGCGTGCCGGGCTTCGGCACGCGGTATGTCGAGCTGTCGCCGCTCGTCGCGCCCTGCAGGCCCGACGACTTGACCTCGTAGTCGGCGGCCGTCCAGTGCGCCGCTTGCCCGCGGTTGAACATCGGCATGCGCGATTCCACCGGGATGCCTTCCCACGAGCCGGTCTCGCCGGGCGCGAGGAAATTCCAGCGGCCCACGCGCGTGAGGGCGACGAAGGTCACGCCGTGGCGCGCGAGCCACACGCCCGGGCCTTCCTTCCCCTCCGGCGTCTCGAGGAAGTCGCCCGCGTATTCGCTGCCGGGCTCGCCGCCCACCACGACGATGCGACGGCCACCGTGAAGACGCGGCTTGTCCGGTGTGAGCGTGACCACGACCTGCGTGAACGGCTGGCCGAAGGATTCGAAGTCGATGTACCCGACTTTCTTCGTGAAGGCCGAGGTCGCCGGGTAGTCGTCGCGCGCGAGGATCGCGGCGAGAGCCTCGCGCTTCATCGTCTCGCGATCGGCGGGCAGCGAGAGGTCCTGCGCGAGGGCGCCGGCGCAGGCGCCGAGAAGAATCGAGCAGAGGAGGATTCGAAGCATGGAAAGGAAAGGTGACGGGGACACGCGATTCTATGTTGACACGGCACACGGCGAGTACGCTAAATTGTCGTACCGAACCAGGCGAAGCCATGGCCGACACGATCGAGTTCAGCGTCAACGGCAAGCGCGAGAAGGTACACGCCGAGCCTTCCACGCCGCTGCTTTATGTGCTGCGCAACGATCTCGGGCTGTGCGGCCCCCGATTCGGCTGCGGGCTCGCGCAGTGCGGCGCCTGCACCGTCCATCTCGACGCAACCGCGATCCGCTCCTGCGCGACGCCGGTCGCGTCGGCACGCGGTGCCGCGGTGACGACGCTCGAAGGGTTGGCTCCGCGAAAAGGGGCGTTGCACGTCGTGCAGCAGGCATTCATCGACGAGCAGGCGGCCCAATGCGGCTACTGCATCAACGGTTGGATCATGACCGCCGCGGCGCTCCTCAAGGACAACCCGCGCGCCACCGACGAGCAGATCCGCCGCGGGCTTTCGGGGCTCAAGTGCCGCTGCGGCACCCACATGAGCATCCTGCGCGCGGTGAAGCTCGCCCAATCGCGCATGGCTGCCGCAGCGAAAGCGTAGAGAGCGCCATGCAAGACGTCATCACCCACAAGGGCGCCTCCCGCCGCGACTTCCTGAAGACGGGCGGGGCGCTCGTCGTTTCCTTCGCGCTGCCCGGTTGCGCGCTGGATGCGCCGCGCGCGTCGCTCGCGCCGTTCCCGGCGCCGGGCGTTTGGCCCGCGAGCGTCGACCCCGGCGCGCTCGATTCGTGGCTGCGCATCGCCGCCGACGGCTCCGTCACCGCGTCGGTCGGCAAGATCGAGGCGGGAATGGGCATCGGCACGTCTTTCGCGCAGATCGTGGCCGAGGAGCTCGACGTGCCCCTCGATCGCGTGACGATCGTGATGGGAGACACGGCGCGCACCGTGGACCAGCGCGGCACCGGCTCCTCGAACGGCATCATGGATGGCGGCAAGGCGCTGCGCCAGGCGGGAGCGCAGGGCCGCGCGGCGCTCCTCGCGCTCGCCGCCGAGCGCCTCGGCATCCCTGCGAGCGCGCTGCGCGTGCGCGACGGCGTGGTCTACGCCGAGTCCGATTCGGCGAAGCGCGTGAGCTACGGCGAGCTCATCGGCGGCAGGACCTTCGACGTGAAGATCGTGCCGGACGTGAAGCCCAAGGAGGCGCGCGATTACCGCATCGTCGGGCAACCCGTCGCGCGCCTCGACATCCCGCCGAAGGTGACCGCCGAGTATCGCTACGTCGCCGACCTGCGCGTGGAAGGCATGCTCCACGGGCGCGTCATTCGTCCGCCCGAGGCCGGCGCCAGGCTCGTACATGTCGACGAATCCGCGAAGCTGCCCGGGCTCGTGAAGGTCGTTCGCCTGGGCGACTTCCTCGGCGTGGTGTGCGAGCGCGAGGAGCAGGCGATCGAGGCCGCGCGCCGCCTGCCGGTGCAATGGTCGCGCCCCGTGCCGATGTTCTGGCCGGGCTACGACGAGCTCTATCGCCATCTGCGCACCGAGCCGCCGCGGACCACCAAGGCCGAGCCCGCGAAGGGCGACGTGGACGCGGCGCTGGCACTCGCCGCGCGCGTGGTCGAGGCGCGCTACGAATATCCCTTCCAGTCGCACGCCTCGATGGGCCCGGCGTGCGCGCTGGCCGACGTGCGCGACGAGGGAGCGATCGTCTGGTTCGGCGGCCAGAAGCCTTATCCCGTCCGCCTCGCGCTCGCCGAGCTCCTCGGCCTCGCGAAGGAAAGGGTGCGTGTCGTGTGGATGCCGGGCCCCGGCTCCTACGGCATGAACGACGCCGACGACTGCGCCGCCGACGCGGCGCTCCTCGCGAAAGCGTGCGGCCGCCCGGTGCGCCTGCAGTACATGCGCCTCGACGGAACCGGATGGGATCCGAAGGGCCCGCCCGTGGCGTTTCGAATGCGCGCGGGAATCAGTCCCGGCGGCGCGGTATTCGCCTGGGATTACGAGGCGCGCGGTTTTTCCGGGCGCACGCGCAACAACGCAACCGAAGTCGCGGGCGACACGCTCGCCGCGCAGCTGATCGGCGGCTACCGGGGCAAGGGCTACGACTATCCGCAGTTTCCGTCGGAGTCGTACGGCTTTCCCAACGTGCGCAAGGTGAGCCACAGCATCCCCTGGGATCGCTCCCTCGCGGGGCCGCTGCGCACGGCGCACCTGCGCGATCCCGACGGCATGGCCACCTGCTTCGCTTCCGAATCGTTCGCCGACGAGCTCGCGTTCGCGACGGGAATGGATCCTGTCGCGTTCCGACTGCGCTATCTCACCGACGCGCGCGACGCCGCGGTGGTGAAGGCGGCGGCGCAAAGGGCCGGATGGCAGGAGCGCGTGGGGCCGCGGCCGCGCGACGGCGCGCGCAGGGCGGTGGGCCGCGGCATCGCGTACGCGCCGCGCGCGGGCTCGCGCGTGGCGATCGTGGCCGAGGTCGAGGTCGACCGCGAGACCGGCGCCTATCGCGTGCGCCGCTTCGCCTGCGCGCACGACTGCGGCTTCGTGGTGAACCCGGCGAGCCTCACCGGCACCATCGAGGCCAACCTCATCCAGGGCATGAGCCGCGCGATGCACGAGGCGGTGCGCTTCGACGCGACGCGCGTGCTTTCCGTGGACTGGCTCACCTATCCGATCGTCGACATGACCGAGGTGCCCGACGCGGTCGACATCGTGATCGTCAACAACCGGCCCGGCGCGGAGTCTCGCGGCGCGGGAGAGCCGGCGACGCGCCCGGTGGCGGCGGCGATCGCCAATGCTCTTTTCGACGCCACCGGCGCGCGCGTGCGCCGCGTGCCGCTCACGCCCGAAGCCGTGCTCGCCGCCATGAAGGCTTGATTGCCGCCCATGCGCATTCTCCTCGCCGCGCTGGGCATCGTGTTCGCCTCCTGTGCGGCGCTCGCGCAGCGCCCGGCCAAGCCCGCGCCGGGTTTTCCCGATGCGCCGGGCAAGGAGACGCTGGTCGCGAAATGCTTCCAGTGCCACGGCCCGAACATGTGGACGGCGCAGCGCCAGGATCGCAGGGCGTGGGAGAGCACGCTCTACCGCATGGTCGGGCGCGGCGCGTTGTGGAGCGAGGAGGAGATCAAGGCGATGGCCGATTATCTCGGCGCGGTCTACGGCAAGAGCGCGCGATGAGGGAGCTCGTCGCGCGCTACCTGTCGCACTCGATTTCCCGGCGCGCCTTCCTCACCGGGCTGACGCGCGCCGGCCTCACGCTCGCGGCCGCGCGCTCGGTGGTCGAATCGGTGGTGCCGGCGGCGCACGCCCAGGATGCCGAAGGCGTGAGGATCGTCGAGGGCACGGGCGGGGAGTGCTTCGCCGAGCAGCTCATCGCCTCGGGAGTGAAGTACGTCTTCGGCAACTCGGCGAGCGAGGACGCGACTTTCTACGAGGCGCTGGTCGACCGGCCGCAACTGAAGTACATCCTGACGCCGCACGAGGGGCCCGGTGCCGCCATGGCCGCGGGCTACGTCAAGGCTTCCGGCGAGCCCACGCTCGTGATGCAGGCGGCGGTGGTGGGCCTCGCGAACGCGATCGGCCAGATGTTCAACGCCTACAAGGAGCAGACGCCCCTCGTCTTCTACAGCTATCGCACCGACCAGACCGGCCGCGCCGGACGCGACGGGTTCGAGGAGGTCGCCAATCAGGAGGCGATCGTGGCCCCCCTCACGAAATACGCCTGGCTCGCGCGCCGCGCGGACATGATTCCCGAAACCGTGCGCCGCGCCTTCAAGGCGGCGTGGACGCCGCCCTTCGGCCCGACCTACGCCTCGTGGCATTCGGACCTGAACGACGAGACGACGCGCGCCGAGGTCGTCCTGCAGTCGAAGGTCGATCCGCGCATGCGCGTGCGGCCCAATCCCGCCGAGGTCGAGCGCGCCGCGAAGCTTCTCGTCGAAGCGAGGATGCCGCTCATGATCGTCGGCGACGAGGTGACGCGCGCCAAGGCGAGCGCGAAAGCCGAAAAGCTCGCGGTGCTCCTCGGCATGGCGGTCACGCAGGCGCGCCAGATCCATGCGAGCTTTCCCGAAGCGCATCCGCTCTGGGTGGGAGTGCTCCCGGTGGGCCGCATCTCCAGCCTCGACTACCCCAAGAATCCCGATGTCGTCATCAACGTCGGCAACAAGCTGCAGCACAACAGCGCGACGCCGATGATCGGCCGCGGCGTGAAGTTCATCGACCTGCGCATCGACAGCGCGAGCATGGGCAACGTGATCGCCACCGACGTGCCGTTGGTCGCGGACGTCGCTCACGGCCTGGACGACCTCACCGCGGCCGTCGAGCAGCTCCTCACCACGTCGATCCGCCAGAAGGCCGCGGATCGCGCGCAGGAGGTGCGGCGCTTCAGCGACAGGGCGAGGACGCTGCGCGCAATGGTCGTGAAGAACCCGAATTGGGACGCGAGCCCGATGCTCGCCGACCGCGTTACCTGGGAGCTCGGGCAGTTCGCCGATCGCGACGCGATCATCGTGCACGAGGCGGGCTCGGTGACCCCGCACGGCTTCGACTTCGATCCCGGGGGCGGGCGCGAGCTTTTCTACTATTACGGAGCGCACCTGGGCTCGGGCGTGGGCACCGCGGCCGGCGTGAAGCTCGCGCGCCCCCGCCAGCAAGTGATCTGCCTGGTGGGCGACGGCTCTTTCATCTTCGGCCCGACGGCGCTCTGGAACATGGCGCGCCTGGAGCTGCCGGTGATCACGGTGGTCTACAACAACCACGCCTACAGCGGCCCGCATAGCCGCGTCATCGAAAAGCTGCCCCAGGGCCGCATGGTCGAGACCGGCCATTTCTTCCACGACTACTTGGGCAACCCCGACATGAACATGGCGTGGATCGCCAAGGGCTTCGGCGTCGAGGCGGAAGTGGCGCGCTCGCCCGCCGAGCTCACCGCCGCGCTCGGGCGCGCGCGCCGCAGCACGCTGGACGGCAAGCCCTACCTCATCGATGCCCAGGTCGCGCGCGTGGGCGTGGCATGGGCCGACAAGCCTTGGATTCCGCCAATCGCCTGAGGAGCCATCGCTGGCGGATTGCGATCGCGCGTCGCTACTCGGTGAGGCTGCGATAGAGGTTCACCAGCCGCAGGGGCAGCTCGCTCACATCGCCCAGCACTTCATAGCCGATGCCGTCGCACATCTCGCGCAGGTAGTCGTTGCCATGCGGGTCCACCGTCACTACGAACGGCTTCACGCCGTGCTGCACGGCCTCGAGCAGCGCCTGGCGCGTGTCGTGCTGCGCGTAGGAGAGCTCGGCGCCTTCGCCATATTCCTGGCCGTAGTCGAGATCGAAGGGCCGCCCGTCGGAGAGCAGCACCAGCACCCGGGTCCTCGATTCATGGGCGCGCAGCTTGCGAATGGCGTGGCGGATCGCCGGGGCCATGCGCGTGGTGTGCACCGAGCGGATCTTGTCGAAGCGCGTGGCGACCGTATCCGAGAGGCGCTCGTCCAGGTCCTTGAGCACCTGGAATTTCACGTCGTCGCGTCCCGTCCCCGAAAAGCAGTAGATGCCGTACGTGTCGCCGATGCGCTCGAGGGCGGCCATGAGGAGCACCAGCGCTTCCTTCTCGACGTCGAGGATGGTGCGATACGCGCGCCCATGGGCCTTCGCGAGCGCCTCGGCCATCGGTCCCGGCGGCGCGTCCTTCGCATGCTCGGCGGTGGACGAGCTCACGTCGACGAGGAGCGCCAGGGTCACGTCGCGCGCCAGCGGCTGCCGCGCGACATAGACGTTGCCGTCCGGTGCCAAGCCGGCGCGCGCGTTCACGCGGCTCTCGATCGCGGCGTCGAGGTCGATCTCCTCGCCGTGGGGTAGCCGGTGCACGCGCCGCAATCCCTCGTACGCAAGGCGCTCGAGCTGCCGGCGCACCCCCGGGACGAGGCTTCCGTACGCGCGCAGCGTCTCGTCGAAAAAGCGCGCCGATGGCGCGGTGTCCAGCCGCGTCTCGCGCACGCGGCACCACGAGCGGCGATAGCGTTGCGCCACGTGGTCCCACTCCGGATAGATGTACGACATGCGCTCGTGCGAGTGCAGCTCGCCCGCCTCGTGCGCGGCGTCGTCGCCCGCGAAGTGGTCGTGATGGTCGTGCTCCATCGGCTCCGGCGGCGGCTGCGGACTCGTGTCCGTCGCGCCGTCCGATTGCACCGCGCGCTGCGTCTCGCCGCCCCGCGCCGGCGCATCGGTCAAGCGGTAGATCGACTGCTGGTCGACAGGGCCCGCGGGCCGGTACTGCGTGATGCGCGAGCCCAACTGGTCGCGGTAGGCCACGGGCTCGAAGAGCGTGTGCATCACCTCGTCGCCCTCGAGGCGGTTGCGCTCGGGCTCCGGCCAGGCGCGGGGCCAGGGATATTCGGCGTCCGCCATCGTGGAATCCCGGAAAGGCGGCGCGACGATCCGTGGAGGTCCATAGTCGGCGGCGAGGTTCGGCAGGCGGGCGATCAGCGTGTAGAGGCGCAGCGTCGCTTCCGCGCTGTCTTCCACCCGCGCCGGTTCGCGCGCGAGAGCATCGCAAATCGCGACGACACGGTGAACCGACTCGTGGAGGAGGGCGGGCAACGGCGGGAAACTGCGCGCCCCGAGGCTCGCCTGCGTCAGCACCTCGGCCAATGCGTCCCGCGGGCTTCGCTTCGCGATGTACTCGGCGCGCTCGTTCAGGGCGTTCCTCTGTACCGCCTCGTATTTCCCGGCGAGCCCGGGATAACGGCGCCTGGCCCACTCGTCGATGCGCAGCGCCTCGACGACGCAAAACACGTCGACCGCGAGGCTGCGCAAGGCGAAGAGGCTGAAGAAGAGCTCGAGCTCGCTCGCGGGCTCGCTGCGGGCGAGGGCCGAGCTCGCGGGGCGCAATCGCCGGAATAGCGCGGCTTCCCGGTCGAAGGCGAACGCGAACGTGCCCGCCGTGTAATGCGCCGCGCGGTGGGTGAGCGCGACCTTGTACCAGTCGAAGTTCGCGCTGCCGAGCGCGAAACGCACCACGCGCGCGGGAAGCCGGATGGTGGTGTGGGTATCGGGGTAGCGCTCGGGATCGCGCTCGCTGCCGTCGGCGAGGATCGCCGCGTTGCGGCCCGCGACGGCGCGATAGTACAGGCCCAGCACCGGAGCCACGGACTCGAGCGTGCGCCCCGGATGGCGGTGGTCGCTGTCACCGCGGTCGCCGTCGCCCGTCACCAGCGGGCTCTTCGCGAAAAGCGCGCGCGAGCCGAACTGCGACGGGGTGTAGCGGTTCACTTGAAGATCGCGTCGACCACCTGGCGCACGCCACCGGCGAGGAGGGCGTCGTCGGTCATCGACTGCACGACCGCGACCTCGCACGCGCGCCGCGGCACGATGCCCTGGGCGATGAGGCGCCCCGCATGCACGAGGAGCCTGGTGCTCGGCCCCTCGAGCAGGTTCTGCTGGTCGAGGTGGCGCACCTCGCTCCCGAGCTGCGCGAGCGACGCCGCGAGCGGCGCCTCGACGCGCGACTCGCGCTCGATGATCTTCTGCTCGAGGATCTGCGGCGGATAGTCGAAGTCGATCGACATGAAGCGCTGCCGCGTGCTGTGCTTCAGGTCCTTCAACGTCGACTGGTAACCCGGGTTGTACGAGACCACGAGGAAGAAGTCCGGATGCGCCCGCAGCACCTCCCCGCGCTTCTCGAGCGGCAGGAGGCGCCGGTGGTCGGTGAGGGAATGGATCACGACGATGGTGTCCTTGCGCGCCTCCACCACCTCGTCGAGATAGCAGATGCCGCCCACGCGCACGGCGCGCGTGAGCGGCCCGTCGAGCCACTCGGTGCCCTGCGCCGAGAGGAGGTAGCGCCCCACCAGATCGGTGGCGGTGAGGTCCTCGTGGCAGCTGATCGTGACGAGCGGAAAGGCGCGCGCCGGCGCCGCGCCGCGGCCGAGCGTCCACGACATGTACTCGACGAAGCGCGTCTTGCCGCAGCCCGTCGGGCCTTTGAGCAGTACCGGGATGCGCTGCGCGAACGCCGCCTCGAAGAGCGCGACCTCGTCGCCGACCGGCAGGTAGAAGGGCTCCTGCTCGACGAGATACTCCTCGGAGGCGATGCGGACGTCAGGCAAACTCACCTTCCTGCTCGCGGCGGATCCATGCGACGGGATCGTGCGCGTAATCCTTCCGGTAGTCGCCGGGGTAGTTGATGCCGGGCAGCGCCGGAATCCAGTCGTATTCGAGGAGCCGCGAGTCGCCCACCACATTGGCGAGCCGCACCACCTCGGGGTCGTCGAGCATCGCGAGGCGGCCCTTGTCGATCAGCTTGACCCATTCGCCGGTGTCGCGATGGCGGATCTCGTAGGTGGCGAACACGTTGTGCACGTGCGGGAAGTGCATGGTCGGCAGCTTGTTCTGCTTGCAGTAGGTGAGGAAG
>Ga0209647_1002133_pt1 | contig 16088 bp, 15 predicted proteins | sample GraSoi_2013_60cm_FD_185827 | JGI IMG/M metagenome (GOLD analysis project Ga0209647, IMG submission 185827) | Grasslands soil microbial communities from the Angelo Coastal Reserve, California, USA - Sample 9_17_2013_60cm (SPAdes) (version 2) | ecosystem: Environmental > Terrestrial > Soil >...
GCCCACACTGGGCAAACGCGCCGAGCAGGTCGAGTACTACCGCGCGCACAACCGCCGGCCGCGCGACCGCGACATGATCCGCAGCATCTTCACCCGCGACAAACCGGGCACGTCGGATCCGCGCGTGCCCGAGGCGCTGGCCGATGCCGAGCTCCAATTCGGCGACACCATCCCGACCGGCACCTATCTCGACATGACCGCGAACTTGCCGGTGGTCGATCCGGTGAACATGCCGGCGCCGGTGCTGGTGCTGCGCGGCGAATATGATGGCATCGCCACGCTCGAGGACGTGCTCGGCTTCTTCGCGCGGCTGCCCAATCCCGACCGGCAATTCGTGCTGCTGGCGGGCGCCGCGCATTCGCTCAATCTCGGCATCAACCGCCAGCAGGTCTGGCATGTCGTGCAGTCGTTCCTGAGCATGCCGCCGCGGCTCGACGTTTAAGGCACGACGGAGCAGAAACATAAGCGTGGCGAATCGATCGGGAGCCAACCATGGGATTCCTCAGCAAAGCCGAACTCGAGCAGTTGTTGCCCGCGGAGGAGGCGGCATTCCCGTCGCCGATTCCGACGCAGGTGGTATCGAGCGATGAGTACTTCCCCTCGCCGCAGACGCGCGAGCAGAAGGAGGTCGAGGCGCGGCTGGTTGCGCTGGCCGACGGCCTCGCCAAGAAGCAGGGGGTGACGCGCCGCCGCTTCTTCCAGACCGCCGCGGGCATGGCGGCGTCGTTCGTGGCGATGAACCAAGTCTATGGCGCGCTGTTCGACGCGACGCCGGCGGAAGCCGCGACGCCCGAGCTCGCCGAGGAGCGCGCCAGGGCGCTCTCGGGCCAGTTCGTCATGGACACGCACACGCATTTCCTGCGCGACGACACGCGGCTCAACGGCTTCGTCAAGATGCGCGAGGCCGTCGGCAAGTCCGGCTGGAACAGCGCCATCGGCGACAAGCCGCAGACCCTCGACGACCTGAAATACGCCAACTACGTCAAGGAAATCTATCTCGACAGCGACACCAAGGTGGCGCTTCTGACCAACTCGCCCTCCGAAGTGCCGGAGGACTGGTTCATCCCGCAGGAGCAGGTGTTCCAGACGCGCGACAAGGTGAACAAGGAGGCGGGCACGCGCCGCATGCTCGCCCATTACACCATCACGCCGGGCTGGGACCGCTGGCTCGAGGGCATCGATCGCGCCGTCGCCGAGTACAAGCCCGATTCGTGGAAGGGCTACACCATCGGCGACAATACGCACAAGGATCTGGCGCGGCATCCCTGGCGACTCGACGACGAGAAGCTCGTCTATCCTGCCTACGAGAAATTCGTCAAATCGGGCATCCGCAACGTCTGCATCCACAAGGGGCTGTTCGCACCCTCGGTCGAGCAGCAATTCCCCAACCTGCGCCCCTACGTCGATGTCAGCGATGTCGGCCAGGCAGCGAAGGATTGGCCGCAACTCAACTTCATCATCTACCACTCGGCCTACCGCCATGTCGGCGGCAGCCCAGCCGAGGCGATGAAGGAATGGGATGAGACCGGCCGCATCTCCTGGGTCAGCGATCTCGCGGACATCCCGGCGAAATACGGCGTCGGCAACGTCTATGGCGATCTGGGCCAGCTCTTCGCCTTCTCGACCGTGGTGCAGCCGCGGCTTGCGGCGGCGCTGATGGGCACGCTGGTGAAGGGGCTCGGCGCCGATCACGTCATCTGGGGCACCGACGCGGTGTGGACGGGCTCGCCGCAATGGCAGATCGAAGGGCTGCGCCGGCTCGAGATCCCGGAGGACATGCAGAAGAACCATGGCTTCGCCGCGTTGGGGCCGGCAGAGGGACCGATCAAGACGGCAATCTTCGGCGGCAATGCGGCGAAGCTCTACGGCTACGAGCGCCGCGCCGCTCTCGCCGCCGACCGCTTCACCGCGCTCAAGCAGGATTACGAGCGCAACGGTGCCGGCCGCAGCAATTTGCGCTACGGCTATGTGCCAAGGCCCATATGAGCGGCACCGGCATGGCCGCACTGGCGGGGATCGTCGTCCTCCCCTATAAGATTCCGGAGGCGGGAAAATAGGCCGGCTCCCCTAATGCCGCAGGGCAGACCGGCGCGCCGCCAAAGGGAGACCTGCGATGGCGCATATCTGGGAGAGATCCTATCCGCCGGGCGTGTCCTGGGGCGATCCGCTGCCGCCGTCGTTGCCGCTCGAGAGCCTGCTCGAGACCGCCGCCCGGACCTGGCAGGACAAGACGGCGCTCGATTTCTACGAGCGCCGCGTGAGCTTTCGCGAGCTTGAGCGCCTGGCCGCCCGAGCCGCCAAGGGGCTGCAGGCGCTGGGCGTCGGGCCCGGCGTACATGTCGGGCTCCATCTCCCGAACACCCCGCATTACGTCGTCTGCTTTTTCGCCGTGCTGATGGCGGGCGGCCGCGTCGTCAATTTCAGCCCGCTTGCCGCGCCACGCGAGCTCAAATACCAGATCGCCGATTCCGATGCCCAGGTGATGGTGACGCTGGGACTGCCGACGCTCTATCCGCAGGTGGCGGCGCTTAAGGGCACCGCGAAGTACGACACGCTCATCGTCTGCAGCCTCGAGGATTTCCTCCCCGCGCCGGCGGTGCGCGCCGTGTTCGGCGCGCCCGCCGAGCGCGTCGCGGGCGCCGGCCGCGAGATCGACTTCGCCCAGCTCATCGCCAATGACGGCGACTATCGCCGCCATCCGCACGGGCCGCTCGAGGACGAAGTGGCGGTGCTGCAATACACCGGCGGCACCACCGGCGAGCCCAAGGGCGCCATGCTTACCCACGCCAATTTCTGCGCCGTGGTGAGCGTGCGCGACCGCTGGGTCGGCGACGCCATGACCGACGGCGAGGACAAATGCCTGGTGGTGCTGCCGCTGTTCCACATCTTCGGCCTCACCTTCATCATGCTGCTGGCGATCGCCACCGGCACTGAGATGGTGATGCACATCCGCTTCGATGCCGAGCGCGCTCTCACCGACATCGCGCGCAAGAAAATCACGGTGTTCGCAGGCGTGCCGACCATGTACGCGGCCATGGTGCTCCACTCCAAGATCAAGGAAGTCGACCTCACGTCGCTCAGCGTGTGCAGCTCGGGCGGCGCGCCGCTGCCGGCGGAGATCCTGACGCGCTTCAAGGAGCTCGCGGGCGTGACGCCGTCTGAGGGCTACGGCCTGACCGAGACCGCGCCGTTGGGGACGATGCAGGCGGTCGGCGGCGAGCCGCGCGCCGGGACGGTGGGCCTGCCGGCGCCGCACACCATCGTCGAGGTGGTCGACATCGAGACCGGCATGACCGTGCTGCCGCAGGGCGAGAAGGGCGAGATCTGCATCCGCGGGCCGCAGGTGATGAAGGGCTATTGGAAGCGGCCCGAGGCGACGCAAGAGGCGTTCCGCGGCGGGCGCTTCCATACCGGCGACATCGGCTTCATCGATGCGGACGGCTATGTGACGCTGGTCGACCGCAAGAAGGACATGATCCTCTCCGGCGGCTTCAACGTCTTCCCGCGCACCATCGAGGAGGCGATCTACGAGCATCCCGCCGTGGCCGAAGTCACGGTGATCGGCATCCCCGATGACTATCGCGGGCAATCGGCCAAGGCCTTCATCGCCTTGAAGCCGGGCGCCGCTTCGTTCGGCTTCGACGAGCTCAAGGCGTTCCTCGCCGACAAGCTCGCCAAGTACGAGATGCCCGTGGCGATGGAGATCCGCGCGAGTCTGCCCAAGACGCCGGTCGGCAAGCTCTCGAAGAAGGAGCTCGTGGCCGAGGAGATGGCCAAGCGCGGCGACGCAGCCGCCCGCGCTTAAGCGGTCGCGCGGCGGCTTCGCCCTGGGCCGAGCGCCGGCGCAAGCCTAAGAGGCTTGCTCGCTCTCGCGCTGCAGCCGCGCCTCTTCGATGGCCGCGGCGAGCTGTTGCTTCGAGTTGGGAATCGCGCTGCCGAAGCCGGGCAGCAAGTAGTCGTCGGGCACGCGCGCGCAGGAACGGGATCAGCGGCCAATAATGCGCGGTGTCGAGCTTCTCGGCGCGGTCGAGATCGTCGGCAGCGGCGGCGAAATTGCCGAGCCGCAGGTGATCGTCGGCGCGCGCCATGAAGGCGCCGGCCTCCTGCGGGCAGAGCGACACGACCTTGTCGCGGTCGGCGAGCGCCAGATGCGGCTCGCCCATGATGACGCGCACCACCGCGCGCATGTGGTAACCATGCGGATGATCGGGCTGCTCGGCGATGAATTCGGCGCAGAGCTTCAGCGCCTCCTCATAGCGCTGGCTCGCGCAGAGCGTGCGGACTTCTTCGAGATCCCGCGGCGTCATGAACATATCTGCTCCTCGTGCCGCGTGCCGCAGCCGCCAGGTCCGACCATAGGCTTGATTCTGCGCCGATCTGTTGTAGCTGTCGAGCGGTTGAGAAAGTGATAAGAAAAAGTGACCAGAAAACGGCACGCCCGAGCCGGTTCGGCGGAGGCGCAGACGCCGGCTGTTCTCGCTGGCGCATCCGTCCGCGCAGCACTTCAGGAGACGATTTCGAGATAACTTGCGGGCCGGTCGGTGCCGTGTGGGAAAGGCTGGGTGAATTCGAAGGTCACCGCGCCGGCGATCGTGCTCACCTGCCGCCCGTCCTCTGAGAGCGGCAGGCGCAGGCGATTGGCGGTGCGGGAGACGCCGGTGGTCGTGCTGTACCCGCCCCGCACGAAACACCGGTTTCTTGGCATCGCAGACCATGCGGTAGAAAGTGAGACCGAATTCGCTGCGGTCGTCCGACAGCAGCTCGTCGACGTGCTTGCCTAACGACCTACCATTCGGGTGGCGCCATCGCTACTGCTTGTCCTTGAGCGCCGCGATGGCAGCGGCGACCATCTTGTGCTGGTCGCTGTCGGCGGGGAGCAGCGGCAGCAGCCGCTGCCAGTAGCCGCTTGCCTCGGCGAGGCGGCGCTGCTGCGCCGCGGCGAGGCCGAGATACCACAGCGCCGCCGGCTGCTGCGGGTCGAGCGTGTCGACGCGCCGCCACAGCGCCACGGCGCGCTCGGGCAGCGGCACCTGCGGCGCGTGATCGACGATCAGCGCCTCGGCCTCGGCCAGCGGGATGCGCGGATCTTCGGGCTTGAGCCGCGCCGCCTGCTCATAGGCGTCGGCGGCTTTGTCGCGCTCGTTGAGCACGCTGTAGGCGCGGGCGAGCTTCATCCAGCCCTCGAAATCCTCGGGATCGGACTTCAGCTTGACCGCGAGCCCGTCGACCATGCCGCGGATCATCTGCTGGCGTTCCTCGGGCGTCATCTGCGCCGCCCGAGCCCTGTCCTCGGCGCTGGGTCCGGCGGGCGCGGCGAGGGCGGGCGCCGCCACGCCGGCGCTGCTCGCCGCGTCGGCGATGCGCGCGCGCAACCGGTCGCGCAGCTCCGGGTCCGCAACGTCCGCGGCGAGCTTCTGCCAGCTGTCGATGGCGGCCTGCGCGTTGCCGGCCTGCGCCTCGGCGAGCGCCAGATAATAGCGCGCCGCGGTGTCCTTCGGGTTGCGCGCCAGCGCCGCGGTGAAGGCCTCCTGCGCGCGCGGCGAGACGATGCCCTCGGCGGCGAAGACGAGCATCTCGCCATAGGCCGAGGCGACGTCGGGGCGGCTCTTGGTGAGCACCAGGGCCTTCTGATAGGCATTGGCGCTCTTCTGCCATTGGCCGAGCGTCGCCGCGCTGCGCGCCAGCAGCAGCCACTTCTCGGCGTCATCGGGATGCGTCGCGAGATCCTTCTCGAGCGCAGCCAAGACGCCGGCGACGTTTCCCTGCCGACCCTCGGCGGCGGCCAGGGCGCGCTCCGGCCCGCGTCCGGCGTAGGGCTCGTCCGGCGCGCCCGGCGCGCCCAGCGCGAGATAAATTCCCACCGCCGCGGCGGGCAGCAGCAGCGCCAAAGCGATGGCGAGCACCGGACTGCCCGAGCGGCGCGCCGCCGCGGCCTCCGGCGGCGCGTCGGCGGCGAGGAGCCGGCGCTCGATCTCGAGTCGTGCCGCCGCGGTCTGGTCGGCATCGATGAGGCCGCGCCCCCGGTCGCGCTCCAGCTCCTTGAGCTGGTCCAGATAGACGGCGCGGTCGAACGACGCGCGCTCCGGCGCGGCGCGCGCGCCCTTCATCAGCGGCAGCACCACCGTCGCGACGACGACGAGGGTAACGGCGGCGATCGCCAGCGCGAGCAGCATCAAGCCTCGTCCTTGAGCAACTGCGTCAAGCGCCGCCGCTCGGCCTCGGTCAGCGGCGCCGGCTCGACCGCGGTGGTGCGGCGGCGGCGCAGATAGAGGAGGACGCCGACCGCGCCGAGCGCGAGCACCGCCGGGGGACCGAACCACAGCGCATAGGTCGCCGGTGCGATCGGCGGCTGCAGCAGCACGAATTCGCCGTAGCGGGTGACGATGAATTGCAGCGCCTGCGCGTCGCTGTCGCCGCCGGCGATGCGCTCGCGCAGCAGCACGCGCAGATCATGCGCGAGGTCGGCGTTGGAATCGTCGATCGATTCGTTCTGGCAGACCAGGCAGCGCAGCTCCTTCGACAGCGCACGCGCGCGCGCCTCGAGCACGGGGTCGGCGAGACGCTCGCGCGGCTCGACCGCGCCTGCCGTAGCGGCGAGTGTCAGGAGCAGCAACGCCGCGATGGTCACGCCGCGTCTCATCCGCCGATCTCCTTGAGGCGCGGCAGCAGCTCGCGCTCGAGCGCGTCGGCGGTGAGCGGCCCGACATGGCGGTAGCGGATATGCCCGGCACCGTCGATGAGGTAGGTCTCGGGCACGCCGTAAACGCCGAAATCGATGCCGACGCGGCCGCTCTGGTCGAGCCCGACGCGCCTGTAGGGATCGCCGAGCTGGGCGAGGAAGCGTGCGGCTTCCTCCGGCTTGTCCTTGTAGGCGACGCCGAACAGCGGCACGTGCTGCTGCTCGGCGAGGCGCATCAGCAGCGGATGCTCGGCGTGGCACGGCGCGCACCACGAAGCGAAGAAATTGACGATTGCGGGATGGCCGCCGAGCGCGGCGCGCGACAGGCCCTGCGCGCCCGCGAGCCCGGCGAGATCGAAATCCGGCGCCGGCTTGTCGATGAGCGCCGACGGCAAGGTCGCGGGATCGCGCCCCGGCCGCAGCGCCAGTGCGAAATACGCGATGAGCACGAGGAACAGCGCCACGGGGAGGAGATAGAGCAGACGGCGCATGGCGGTTACGCGGGTCGACGGCGAGAGCTGCGCTGGTCGTTTTTCATCGCGTCGCTCATAGCTCGCGACGATGCGCGGTTCAACTGCGTAGCCGGGCGCCGCCCCACCCCGGGTCAATGCGCCGGCGGCGTGGCGGCTCCGGGCTGCGGCTTCTTCATGAGAAAGAGGAGCGGCACGAGCGCAATGAAGATGACTCCCATGACCCAGAAGCTGTCGATGTAGGACAGCATCGCCGCCTGCTTCTGCACAGTCGCGTAGAGCAGCGCCTGCGCCTTCTGCAGGGCGTCGGCGGCGTTGCCGGTCGTGGCGGCGAAGGCCTGCTGCATCGCCTGAATGGTCTGGTCGTATTGGCTGCTATAGGGCGTCACATGCTCGACCAGGACGCTCTGGTGGTACTGCTGGCGGCGCGCCAGCAACGTGGTGGCGATGGCGATGCCGAAGCTGCCGCCGAGATTGCGCATCATGTTGATGATGGCCGAGGCGTTGTTGCTCTTCTCCGGCGGCAATCCCAGGAAGGCGACGGTGTTGATGGGGATGAACAGAAAGGCCAGCCCCAGCGATTGATAGACCCGCGCCCAGGCGACCGTCGCATAGTCGACGTCGAGATCGAAGCTCGTCATTCGGAACAGCGCGAACGACGTCACGCCGAGGCCGAAGGCGATGAGCCAGCGCGGATCGACTCGCGCCACGAGATTGCCGACGACCGGCATCAGCAACATGATCGCGAAGCCGCCCGGCGAGATCACCAGCCCGGCATCGGTGGCGGTGTAGCCCAGCATTGTCTGCACGAAGAGCGGCAACAGCACCGTGGTGCCCAGCAGGATGAAGCCCAGCATGAACATCAGCAGGTTGCCGGCGCTGTAATTGCGGTTGGCGAGCAGGCGCAGATCGACGATCGGATCGGCGCGGCGCAGCTCCCAGACGATAAAGGCGCCGAGCGCCGCCGTGGCGGTGATCGTGAGATAGGTGATGAAGGACGATGCGAACCAGTCATCCTCCTGGCCCTTGTCGAGCACGATCTGCAGCGCGCACATGCCGACGACCAGGAGCGCGAAGCCGACGTAGTCGAGGTTGATGCCGGCCTTGAGCCGCGCCTTGCGGCGGGCAATCTGCTCCGGCGTTTCGGTCAGCACGCGCATCGCCAGCACGGTGAGGAACATGCCGACGGGCACGTTGAGCAGGAAGACCCAGCGCCAGTGGAAATTGTCGGTGATCCAGCCTCCCAGGGTCGGCCCGATGGCCGGCGCGAAGACCACGGCGATGCCGTAGGCGGCGAAGGCTTGGCCGCGCTTCTCGGGCGGAAAGGCGTCGGCGAGGATCGCCTGCGCCGTCGGCTGCAGCCCGCCGCCGGTGATGCCCTGGAGGCCGCGCGCCAGAATGAGCAACCACAGGCTCGGCGCCAGGCCGCAGAGCAGCGAGGTGATGCTGAAGCCGACGATGCAGCCGAGGAAATAGCGCTTGCGCCCGATCGTCGAGGAGAGCCAGCCGCTCATCGGCAGGACGATGGCGTTGGTGACGAGATAGGAGGTCAGCACCCAGGTCGACTCATCCTGGCTCGCCGACAGGCTGCCGGCGATGTGCTGCAGCGCGACATTGGCGATGGAGATGTCGAGCACTTCCATGAACGCGGCGAGCCCGACCGTGGGCGCGACCACCCAGGGGCTCACGCCGGCGCGCGCGCTCGACGCAGACGCCCCGGAAGCGGTCGCATCCGCCATCGTCTCAGCGCACCTTCACGCTCGGCACCACCGACATGCCCGGGCCGAGCGGGCGACTCGGGTCGAGCGGATCGTCGAACACGATCTTGACGGGGACGCGCTGCACCACCTTGACGTAGTTGCCCGTCGCATTCTCCGGCGGCAGCAGGCTGAAGGCGGCGCCGCTGCCGGGCTGGAAGCTCGCGACATGGCCGTGGAAGGTCTTTTCCGGATAGGCGTCGATGCGGATGTCGACCGGCTGCCCGGCGCGCATGAGGTCGAGCTGCGTCTCCTTGAAATTGGCGGTGATCCACACCGCCGACGGCACCACCGCCATGAGGTTCTGGCCGACCTGCACGTAATCACCGGTGGTGACATTCTTGCGCGCGATGCGCCCGGCCTCCGGCGCCGCCACCTTCGTGTAGGAGAGGTTGAGCTGCGCCTGCGCCACCTGCGCCGCCGCGGCCTTGACCGACGCTTCCGCGGCCGCCACCTGGGCGGCGGCGACCGAGAGCTGCGCTTCCGCCGAGGCCAGCCGCTTTTGCGCGGCGACGAGCGTGGCGGCGGTGCTGCGCGCATTGGCAATGTCATTGTCGAGCTGCTGGCGCGAGACGAACTGGCGCTCGGCCAGCGGCTGATCGCGCCGCAGCTGGTTCGCCGCGTTGGTGGCGTTGGCCTCGGCGACGCCGACTTGCGCGCGCGCCTGCTCGGCATCGGCCTGCACGACCACCTGCTGCGCCTTGGCTTGGGCGAGGTTGGCTTCCGCCGTGGCCTGGTTGGCGACCGCCTGGTCGAGGCGCGCCTGATAGTCGGCGGGATCGATCTCGATCAGGAGATCGCCGGGCGTCACCGGCTGATTGTCGTCGACCGGCACGCGCAGCACGCGGCCCGCCACCTGCGGCGCGATGCGCGTCATGTGCACGTCGATGAAGGCGTCGTCGGTCGATTCGTAGCGCCGCGCCTCGAGCCACCACAGCACGCCGCCGATGATCACCGCCAGCGCGACGATCGCGACCACCAGCATGACCAAGGGCCGGCGCAGACGCGGCTGTCGCGGCTCGGCGACGGGCGGGCGGGCCGGCGGCGGCACCTGGCCCGGCCGCTGCGGACGCCCCGGCTGCTCCGCCACCGGCACATCGCGCGGGCTCATCGGGAAGCTCCCTTCCGGCGCGTAGGGCGCTCGTCAGCGGCGGCTCCGGAGACCGCGGCCGGCCGTGCGGCGTGATCCTCGCCGGCGGCGAGGCCGCGCAGCAACAGCTGCAGATGGGCATCGGCGAGCGCCTTCGCATCGAGCGGCTCGCTGTCGTGGCGCGCGAAGGAATGGCGCCACAGCATCGCCAGCACCATCGGCGCGATGACGCAATATGTGCCGCTCTCGACATCGACGGCGCGGAACTCGCCGCGCGTGATGCCCGTGCGGATCACGCCGCGGATGAGCGCCCGGCCGCGGTCGACGACTTCGTCGACATAGAAGCGGGCGAGGTCGGGAAAATTGCCGGCCTCGGCCAGCACCAGCTTGGGGATGGCGCTGGCGGGCGTCGGGATCACCTGCGCCCAATGGTGGATGAGCCGCTCCAGCAGCACCGGCGCGGGCTCGTCGGATTCGGCGCGGGCAATGTTGGCGACGATGGCCTGGCGCACCACCGCCTTGAACAGCTCCTCCTTGTTCGGGAAGTAGAGGTAGAGCGTGCCCTTGGTGATGCCGGCGCGCTTCGCCACCGCGTCGAGCCGCGTCGCCGCGAAGCCGTGCTCGGCAAAGCAGGCGAGCGCCGCATCGAGAATCTCCCCCGGCCGCGCCTCCTTGCGGCGGCGCCAGCGGGTCGAAAGGACAGCGCGGGACTTCGGCATTAAAATAACTTACCAGTCGGTTATTAATATGGCAAGCAGCGTGTGGGCCGGCACTGCCTGAGGGCAAATCCCCAGCCGGCAGCAAAGATCACTCCGCGGACATCTGGTAGAGCTTGTTTACCGTGTTCCAATTGCGCGTCGTCGCACGGACCCCAAGCACTTTCTCAAGGGCGTTGTTGGACAGGTTGGTCCGGCCGTAGCCGTTGGGGCAGTGGAGGTAGATCTCCTCGCCGACAAGCTTCGATCGGTCGGCGCCGCCGTTCAGGGAGTCGAACATCTTCAGCGCGGTCTTCGGCGGCGCTTGCTGCAGGAAGGTGACATGCAGCTTGGCCAGGTCGATGCCCTTCTCCTTGAGAAAGGGATTGCCGGCGACGATCTGCCCCATCGCCGCAGCGGTTCTCACGACGACCGAGACGACGAGGCGGGATTCGCCGGCGAGTTTCCGTTCGAGCGCTGTCGCCCACTGCGCCGCGGACCCCGGCGCCGCGAAGACGAGGTTGCCGCTCTGCACGTAGGTTCGCGCATTCTCGACGCCGAGCTCGGCGCACACGGCGCGCAGCCGTTCCATGCTGAGCGTATTGCCGCCGACATTCACGCTGCGCAGCAAAGCGATGAAGATGGGCATGCCCGTCCCCGTGCGAAGGCGCGTGCCGCGCGTCACTCCGCCGCCGGTTGCGCCGCGGCGGCGGGACGGGCGCGGCGGGCGGCAATGCCGACGCGCCAGCGGCGGTCGCTGAGGCTCACCAACCCGCCCAGCGCCATGAGCACGGCGCCGAGCCAGATCCATGGCACCAGCGGCTTCCAATAGGCGCGCACCGTCCAGCCGCCGTTGCCGTCGCTGTCGCCCAGCGCGACATAGAGATCGGCGAGCAGGTTGGTGTGGATCGCCGTCATGCTGGTCGGCATCTGCTGCACCGGGAAGAAGCGCTTCTCCGGATGCATCACCGCGATGGTCTCGCCATCTCGCGTCACGGTGATGGTGGCGCGGTCGGCGCTGAAGTTCGGCCCCTCCGCCTTGGCGACGCCGTCGAGATGCAGCACGTAGGACGCGATCGGCAGCGCCTCGCCGGGATGCAGCACCTCGATGCGCTCGCTCTCGAAGGCCGAGGCGGCGATGCCCGCGACCGCCACGGCGACGCCGAGATGCGCCAGCGTCATGCCATGCGTGGCGCGCGGCAGGCCCAGTGCGCGCCGCCAGCTCTCCGCCAGCGGCGCGCGGAACAGCTTCACCCGCTCCGCCCATTCGCTGAGCGCGCCGACGCACACCCAGACGGCGAGCGCGAGGCCGAGCACGGCGAGCACCGGCCCACCGCGCGTCAGATAGAGCCCAATCGCGGCAACGGCGATCACCGCGGCGAAGGCGAGCCACAGGCGCTGCAGCGCGCCGAGCAGGTCGCCGCGCTTCCACGCGAGCAGCGGACCGGCAGCGACGGCGATCAGCGCCGGCACCATCAGCGGCACGAAGGTGCGGTTGAAGAAGGGGAATCCGACCGAGAGCTTGGGGCCGCCGACGGCGTCGAGGAACAGCGGGTAGAGCGTGCCGAGGAAGACGGTGGCGGCGGCGGTGGTCAGCAGCAGGTTGTTGAGCACCAACGCACCCTCGCGCGAGACCGGCGCGAAGAGCCCGCCGCTATTGAGTGCCGGCGCACGCACGGCATAGAGCGTGAGCGAGCCGCCGATGGCGACCAGCAGCAGCAACAAAATGAACGTGCCGCGCGCGGGATCGACGGCGAAGGCGTGCACCGAGGTGAGCACGCCCGAGCGCACCAGGAATGTGCCGACCAGCGACAGCGAGAAGGTGACGATGGCGAGCAGGATGGTCCAGCTCTTGAGCGCGTCGCGCTTCTCGACGACGATCGCGGAGTGCAAAAGCGCCGTGCCGACCAGCCAAGGCATGAAGGACGCGTTCTCCACCGGGTCCCAGAACCACCAGCCGCCCCAGCCCAGCGTGTAATAGGCCCACCAGCTGCCCATGGCGATGCCGATGGTGAGCGCGCACCAGGCAGCGAGCGTCCACGGCCTGACCCAGCGCGCCCAGGCGGCGTCGACCCGCCCCTCGATGAGTGCGGCGACGGCGAAGGCGAAGGCGACGGAGAAGCCGACATAGCCCAGGTAGAGGAACGGCGGGTGGAAGGCGAGGCCGGGGTCCTGCAGGATCGGGTTGAGGCCGTGCCCGTCGAGCGGCGCCGGCGAGAGCCGCTTGAACGGGTCCGAGGTCAAGAGGATGAACAGCAGGAAGCCCGCGCCGATCATTCCCTGTACCGCGAGGACGCGCGCCCGCAACGCCGGCGGCAGGTTGTCGCCGAACCACGCCACCGCGGCGCCGAACAGGCTAAGGATCAGCACCCAGAGGAGCATCGAGCCCTCGTGGTTCCCCCATACGCCCGTGATCTTGTAGAGCAGCGGCTTCGCCGAGTGGCTGTTCTCGGCGACGTTGGCGACCGAGAAATCCGAGGTGACGTAGGCGTTGACCAGCGCGGCGAAAGCGAGCGCCACCAGTCCGAATTGCGCTACCGCCGTGCTCTGCCCGACCGCCATCCAGCCGAGATGCCCGCGCGCCGCGCCGACGAGCGGCAGCGACGCCTGCAGCAGCGCCAGCATGAGCGCGAGGATGAGCGCGAAATGGCCGAGCTCGACGATCATCTCGAGCCGCTTCTTCCGCGTCGACCACGCCATCCCCGTCGTCCTCGCGAAAGCGGGGACCCAGGGGCCGCCGCACGTCGCTTGCCCTGGGTTCCCGCTTTCGCGGGAACGACGACGAAATGGTTCTGCGCGCTCGAACGATGGTTCAAGAGGCCACCTTGCAACGGACCTCTCCTCACTTCGCCGCACCTTCCTGCCAGCGCCCGCTTTTCTTGAGCGCGTCGACGACTTCGCGCGGCATGTAGTTCTCGTCATGCTTGGCGAGCACGCTGTCGGCGCGCACCAGGCCGGCGCCGTCGAGCCTGCCTTCGACGACGACGCCCTGTCCCTCGCGGAAGAGATCGGGGACCACGCCGCTATACGTCACGGGCACCGCGCTCTCGCCATCGGTGATGCGGAAGGCGATGCTCTTGCCGTCGCGCGTCACGCTCGCCGTCGCGACGAGCCCGCCGATGCGGATGCGGCGGCCTTCGGCGACGTGCTTCGCCTTGAGGTCGCTGGGGCTGTAGAAGAAGACGAGATTGTCGTTGAAAGCGAGGAGCACCAGTGCCGTGGCGACGCCGAGCATGGTGAGGCCGGCGAGGACGGCAAGCAGGCGGCGGCGCTTGCGCGTCATGGCCGCCGCGCGCCCGGCGCGATCCGCCGCAACGCCTTGAGCTCGCGCTGGGCGCGGCGATAGCCGGCGAGGCTCCACGCCAGCAGGCCGCCGAGCACGACGACCGCGGCGCTATAAGCCGGCCACACGTAACCGGCATAGCCGCCCATGGCGAGGAACGCGTCGAGCCCGCTCATGACACCGCCCTGTGCCGCAGCGTGGCTTTATGCGCCTCGCGCTCGACCTCGGCGAGGCGCAGCGCGCGGACCTTCGCCGCGATGAGCGCGGTGCGCATGCGGATCAGCAGCACGGTGACGAAGAACACTGTGAAGCCCAGCGCCAAGGTCAGCAGCGGCCACAGCATCGACGCGTCGATGGTCGGCCCGCCCAGGCGGAACACGCTTGCCGGCTGGTGCAGCGTGTTCCACCAGTCGACCGAGAATTTGATGATCGGCAGGTTGACGATGCCGACCAGCGCCAGGATGGCGCCGGCGCGCGCGCCGCGCGTCGGCTCGTCGAAGGCGTTCACCAGCGCGATATAGCCGAGATAGAGGAAGAACAGCACCAGCACCGAGGTGAGCCGCGCATCCCACACCCACCAGGTGCCCCACATCGGCTCGCCCCACAACGAGCCGGTGACGAGGCATAGCAGGGTGAAGCCGGCGCCAAGCGGCGCCGCGCTCTGCGCAGCGATGTCGGCGAGCGGATGGCGCCAGATCAGCGCGACGGCGGAAGCCAGCGCGATCAGCGCATAGACGAAGCTCGCCATCCACGCTGCCGGCACATGCACGAACATGATGCGTACCGCCTCGCCCTGCTGGTAGTCGGGCGGCGCGACGAAGAGCCCGAGATAGAGGCCGGCGGCGAGCAGAAACGCCGTGGCTGCGCCCGACCACGGCAGGAGCGCCGCCGAGAGGCGCATGAATCGAGCCGGGTTGGCGAAGCGCTGCATGAGGCGGTTCTAGTCCAAAGGCCAACGGCATGTACAGCATGCGTGCTTCGAGACGCGGTCCTCCGGACCACTCCTCAGCATGAGGTAGATTGTTTATGGCACAAAGAAACATGCCTCTTCCCGAGGAGGCCGCGTCAGCGGCCGTCTCGAAGGACGCAGTGACTCGATCCAGCGCTGCAAGAACCCTATTCCAGCGCCTGGCGCAGCGCCGCCGCCGCGGCGATGGGCGTCAGCACCAGCGCACCGGCCAGAAGCGCGCCCAGCAGCAGCAGATGTGGGCGGGCGCCGAAACCGCCGATCGCGGCCTCGATTGCAGCGACGCCGAAGATCAGCACGGGAATGTAGAGCGGCAGCACCAGCAGCGACAGCAGCACGCCGCCGCGCCGCGCGCCGAGGCTGAGCGCCGCGCCCACCGCGCCGATGAGGCTCAAGCTCGGCGTGCCCAGCAGCAGGCTCAGCAGCAGCGCCGGATAGCCCGCGCGGTCGAGATGGAGGAGCAGCGCCAGCAGCGGCGCGATGACGATCAGCGGCAGACCGGCGACGAGCCAATGCGCCAGGCATTTCGCCAGCACCTGCGCCTCCAGCGGCAGCGGCATCAACGCCAGCGCCTCGAGGCTGCCATCCTCCCAATCCGCCTGGAACAGCCGCTCCAGCGACAACAGCGCCGCCAGCAGCGCCGTCACCCAGAGGATGCCGGCGGCGATGCGCGCCAGCAGCTCCGCCTCGGGCCCGACGCCGAACGGAAAGAGGATCACGGTGAGCACGAAGAACGCCACCACCATCGCCGCATCGCCGCCCTGCCGCAAAGCGAGGCGCAGATCGCGCAGCACGAGCAGGCGGAACGCGGTCATGGGATGGCCTTCGCTGCATCTACATCCTTGCGTCCTTCGACAGAGTCAGGACGAGGGAAACCGAGAATGGCATCTGGTAGATGCCATTGAGAAAGTCTCCTGAGCCCGTCGAAGGACACCCTGAACCTGTCGAAGGAAGCGCGAGCGGTCATGCAGCCCTCGCCGCATACTCGGTGAGCGACAGCGTTTCGGCGCCGTCGAGCGGCAACGCGGCATGCGTCGAGAACACGACCAGGCCGCCCTGGGCGCGTTGGGCGGCGATCGCCGCGGCGAGGTCGGCGACGGCGTCGCTGTCGAGGCCGGTCAGCGGCTCGTCGAGCAGCCACAGCGCG
>Ga0209647_1002134_pt1 | contig 16087 bp, 16 predicted proteins | sample GraSoi_2013_60cm_FD_185827 | JGI IMG/M metagenome (GOLD analysis project Ga0209647, IMG submission 185827) | Grasslands soil microbial communities from the Angelo Coastal Reserve, California, USA - Sample 9_17_2013_60cm (SPAdes) (version 2) | ecosystem: Environmental > Terrestrial > Soil >...
GGAGCCGATCCGCGTCCGCCTGGAAGCGCGCGCCGGCGAAGCGACGCTGACGGTGAGCAATCGCGGCCCGCGGCTGCCGGAAGCGATGGCGGGCAAGCTGTTCGAATCCATGGTGTCGGTGCGCCGGTCGAACAACGGCACCGAGCCGCACCTCGGCCTCGGCCTCTACATCGTGCGCCTGGTCGCCGAGTTCCACGGCGGAGCCGCCGAGGCGCTCGACCGCGAGGATGGCTCGGGCGTCGTCATCAAAGTGAAAACGCCACTAAGTTAGATCCGAACGAGCTGCGTGCGCCGCGTCACCTTCCCGGCGACGATCGCTTCGCGCGTCACGCGCACCTTGCCCGGCGCCCAGCCGGCGAATTCGGCATAACCGACGCCGGGCTCGATGGCCGCCGGCGGCAGCACGCGCACGCTCCAGCCTTTCTTCGTCTTGTGGAAGAGCCAGAGCTCGCGCCAGGCATCGGCCGGCTGCACGGCGAGCGCGAGCGCGCTGGCCTCGGCGTTAACCACCGCCGACGCGGTCCAGACATGGCCGTAGGTGCAGCGCTTCGCCAGCTCGCCCTGCTTGCCATCCAGCAGGACGACGCAGGTCTGGCCCTTCTCACCGTCGGCCGTGACGATGCGTAGTCCCTTCGACGCCACCTGCCGTGCGAGCGCGACGCGCGTGGCGCGCACTCGCAGCTCCGCATCGCCGTACGCGGCGCGATCGGCTTCGGCGAGCTCAGCCCGGTCGATTCTTTCCAGGGCAGCAGCCGCCCGCTCGGCGGCCGCCGCGCCGCCCTCGCCTTTGCGCGCCTGCTGGTACGCGAGGCTCGCCCACACCGCGGCGCGGCGCATGAGGATGCGGTTGCGCAGATAGCCGGGCAGCGCCGCATCGTTCGAGCTTTCCAGCATCTCGGCGATGGTGAGCTCGGCGCGCATGCAGGCGGGCTCGGAGAGCGCGAGCATGGCGCGGGCGCGCTGCTCCTCGGTCGCGCGCATCGACAGCAGCTTGCGGTACGCGGCGCCGTCGTAGCACAGGCGCATGCGCCCTTTCGTCTCGACGGTAACGAAGCGCACGCCATAGCGGGCGGCGACCTCCACATGCGGGGATGGCCGGCGTGCCAGCCGCTCGGCCATCGCCCCCATGTGATCCAGCGCCTCGACGCCCTCGGGGCCGTTCAGCAGCGCGGGCGGCGCCGCCTCTATATAGGCGGCCGCGATGCCGATGCCGAGCGCCTCGCTGCCCGGCACGCCGCGCAGAAAGCGCAGGATCGCGAGCAGCTCCGGCGCCTCGTCGGCCCTCAGCGCCAGGCGGCGCACCTGGCTCGCGCGCACGTAGCCGCCGCGCTCGCGCGTGTAGTCCCAGACTTCCAGGTAGTCCAGGCGCACGCCGCGCACTTCCAGCGTCTCGCCCTGCCAGAGGACCGCGCTCGGCCGCGCGGAGGCGCCGGGCGTGGGCCGCAGCGGCGTCTCGTCCTGAACCACGATCGCGTAGCCATTCGCATTTGCGCCCAATGAAATTACCAGGAAGACAAGTGCGTGCAGCTTCATGGCTTCTGCCCTCCGCCCAGGAGCGTCGCGCCGATGAAGCCCTGATCCGCCGGCGGCGGCGCGATGATCACCTGGATCTTGTCGGAGAGCTTGTCGGCGAGCGTCTTCTGGATGAGCAGCGGATGACGGCTGACCAGCACGCCCTCGCGTTCCATCTGCTCCGCAGTGGCCTTCCCAATCGCCTGCAATCTGAAAGCTTCAGCCTTCGCCAGCCGCTGTCGAGCATCCGCCTCGCCGCCGGCTTCTATGCGGCGCGCCTGCGCGTTGCCCTGAGCGCGCCGGATGGTGGCGACGCGCTCGGCCTCGGCCTCGAGCCTGCGCTGCTCGACCTGGCGCTGCTTGAACGGCAGCACGTGCTTCATCGCTTCGTCCTGCGCGCGCGCCGAGATCAGCTGCTCGAGCGCCGAAGCCTCGGCCGCCTTCTCGCGGCGCACCCGCGCGGCTTCCGCCTCGAGCTCGGTCTCCTTCACCCGCTTCTCCTTGAGCTCGAGCGTGTAGCGCATCTTCTCGGAGGCGAGCTCCTCGGCGAGCAGCGACTCCATGCCGCGGCGGTAGTCGGACGGCAGGTCGACCTTGCCGATCAGCACGTCGCGCAGCGCGACGCCGTCGGCGGCCAGCTTGGCGCGCAGCTCGGCCTCGATCGACTCGCGGATCTCGGCGCGCTTGGTCGAGAAGATCTCGCGCACCGTGTAGCGCGCGAACACTTTGTACATGACGCTCGCCACCGCGGGCTGCACCAGATCGGCGTCGAGGTTCTCGGGCAGGTTGTTCCATACCGCGCGCAGCCGGGTCACGTCGAGCGCGTAGCGCACCGAGACGTCGACGCCGAGCGACAGCCCCTCCACCGACTGGAACGGCGCGGCGCCGTCCGCGCGCGCGCTGTCGGCTGCCCGGTAGACGCGGTCGCGCACCGAGAACACGCGCAGCTCGTGCAGCCCGGGCAGGACCAGCACGCTGGCGTCGCGCGTTTCTTCGACTTCGCCCGTCAGCCGGTTGACGCGGATGCCGAGCTCGCCGCGCGCGACGCTCTTCAGCGGCGGATGGCGGTAGATCGCGTAGCCCGCCGCGGCGAACGCGATGACCAGCACAATGAACACGCGCGCCCCGAAGGCCGCGGCCGCAATGCCTAGCGCGAAACGGCCGAGCCCGGCGCCGACGGCGCGTAAGAACTCCCTGAAGCCTTGCAGCATCTTCCCCTCCGCAGTTGGATTGCGTAATGGGAGCGCAGGAGAACGGCGCGCCGATGCGCACGCGATGGCAAGGCGCTGGTGAATAATGACGAACCGATGACCCCAAATTCCACGCCACGCCGTCTGCGCGATCTGCCCGCCCCGCCCGGGCTGCCGCTCATCGGCAATCTGCTGCAGCTCGAGCGCGACCGGTTCCATCTCACGCTCGAGCAGTGGCGGCGCACCTATGGCGATTACTACCGCTTCCGCAACGTCAACCGCGAGGTGCTGGTGGTCTCCGACCCGGAGGCGATCGCGACGATGCTGCGCGACCGGCCCGACGGTTTCCTGCGCACCTCGCGCCTTGCGTCGATCGCTCGCGAGATGGGCTTCGACGGCGTGTTCACCGCCAACGGCGAGGAGTGGCGCCGGCAGCGGCCGATGGTGATGGCGGGCCTCGATCCGAAGCACATCAAGACGTATTTCCCGGCGCTGGTGCGCGTGACGCAGCGCTTTGCCGGGCGCTGGCGGCGCGCGGCCGAGGCCCGGGTCGGGGCCGGCAGCGCGATCGACCTGCAGGCGGACCTGATGCGCTACACCGTCGACGTCACCGCCGGGCTCGCGTTCGGCGCCGACATCAACACCATCGAGTCGGACGACGAGGTGATCCAGCAGCACCTCGACAAGGTGTTGCCGGCGCTGTTCCGGCGGCTGCTGGCGCCGTTTCGCTACTGGCGTTTTCTCAAGCTGCCGGCCGACCGCGCGCTCGCGCGGCATCTGGTCGAGCTGCACCGCGCGGTCAACGGCTTCATCGCCACCGCGCGCAGCCGCGTGGCGGCGAATCCGTCGCTGCGTGCAGATCCGAGCAACCTGATCGAGGCGATGATCGCCGCGCGCGACGCCGAGGGCAGCGGCCTCGACGATGCCAACGTCGCGGGCAACGTGCTCACCATGCTGCTCGCCGGCGAAGACACCACCGCCAATACGCTGGCGTGGATGATTTACCTCCTCGGTCGCAATCCGCAGGCGCTGGCGCGCGCACGCGATGAAGTGCGCGCCGTTCTCGGCAGCGAGCCGTTCCCGTCGCAGTATGAGCAGCTGGCGCAGCTGCCGTTTGTCGAGGCCTGCGCCAACGAGACCATGCGCCTGCGGCCGGTGGCGCCGCTGCTGATCATCGAGGCGGGCCGCGCGAGCGTGGTCGCCGGCATCGAGATCCCGGCGCGGCAGGTGATCATCTGCCTGATGCGCCCGGGGGCAACCGACGAGAAACACTTCCCGGACGCAAAGACGTTCGACCCGGCACGCTGGCTCGATCCCGCGGCGAAGAGCGCCACCTCGGCGAAGCGCGTCGCGATGCCCTTTGGCGCCGGCCCGCGCCTGTGTCCGGGGCGCTACCTCGCGATGCTGGAGATGAAGATGGTGATCGCGATGCTGCTTGCGAGCTTCGAGCTCGAGAGCGTCGGCACCGCGGACGGCGCCGAGCCGCGCGAGCAAATGGCCTTCACCATGGCGCCGGTCGGGCTACACATGACTCTTGACTTGCGCCGGTGAGATGAGCAGAATGCGCGCCCACTTGCACATTGGATGGAGCAAATGAAACAGCTTTTTGGAGACGCGCAGCAGGAGACGACCACCGCGTAAGCGCTTTGCGCCCATCCGAAGCCCGGACCGCGCGAGCGCTCCGGGCTTTTTGTTTCCGGCGCGTCAACGCCGCTGCAAGCACGGCGTTAAGGAGAACCAATATGACACGACATTTAGACGACATGGCTGAGACGTACCCGGGCGCGCAGCGCCCGTGCAACGCGATCGCGATTGGCGAGGACCGCTCGCGCGCATCCGAAGCGAAGGAGATCTGTTAGCGATTCGATCGCTCAGATCCATTCCGAGCCCGGGTGCGCCGTAAGGTCCCCGGGCTTTTTGTTTTTGTACGCCCCGCTGGCGGAATCGGAATACGCGCATGCCTCAGAAGCATGTTCTCTCCGGGTTCGAATCCCGGGTGGGGTACCAGAATTGTTTGCGCGAGCGAATGCGCTCGCGCCGCTCTTTTACAACTTGGATGTGGCAAAGACGCCCCGCCGCGCCGAAGCGAGCTCTTCATGCTCGCCGGTCGTGCGGCGGGGCGGCGGGTTCCCGTCGTCTAATGGTGAGGACGGCGGTCTTTCAAGCCGCCAATGCCGGTTCAACTCCGGCCGGGAACGCCAATATTTCGCTCGCTGTAGCGCAGCCGGCCAGCGCGCGTCGTTCGGGACGACGGGACCGCAGGTTCGAATCCTGCCGGCGAGACCAACATACCTCCGTAGCTCAGCGGACGAGCACGACGCTACGAACGTCAAGACCGAGGGTTCGATTCCTTCCGGAGGTGCCAATCACGGTGCCGTAGCTCAGTTGAAACAGAGCGGTCGCTTGTCGAGCGACAGGCCGCGGGTTCAATTCCCGCCGGCGCCGCCGCAGTTTGACCCATTTTGTTTCCGGCGCGTAACTCAACTGGCGAGAGTAGCTGACTCTTAATCAGAAGGTTGCAGGTTCAACTCCTGCCGCGCCGACCAGTTGGCGTGACGCTCGGTTAGCTCAGTCGGAAGAGCGCCTGTCTTACAAACAGGAGGCCGATGGCTCGACCCCATCACCGAGTACCAGCACCGCTTCTCAAGCTGATCTGGTGACAGCGCCGGTTTGAAAGTCCGGAGAGCTCCGCTCGAAACGGAGGGGAGGCACCACTACAGCCGGGGCGTAGTTCAGCGGAAGAACGCCGGCCTCTGAAGCCGAATGTCGCTGGTTCAACTCCAGCCGCCCCCTCCACTACCGGCCTAGCTCATCGGATAGAGCGCCCGCTCGATAAGCGGGAGGTGCGTGGTTTGAGACCACGGGCCGGTACCAACATCTTTCTCATTTTCCAAACTCGCGCGAGAGCTCCGGGTTCGCCCCCGGCCGGGCTCAATCGATGCGCTTCGGCCTGCCGATGATCTCGACTTTGACGCGCCGGTCGGATTGCAGGCAGGCAATGCGCTTCGACTTCGACCCGTTTTCCATGCCGAGGGCATCACAGGCCATGGGAGACACGCGCTCGCGATCGCCTTTCGCTTCGAGCAAGAACTGCTCTTCGGTGACGCCTTTGGCGGCAAAGTAATCGCGCACGGCCCATAGGCGGCGCGCGGAGAGCAGCTGGTTGTAATCGGCTGAGCCGAAGCTGTCGGCGTGCGCGACGGCGGTGACTTTCTCGATGTCCATGGACACCATCTTCTGCGCCAAACCGTCGAGGCGCTTGAGCGCGTCGCCGCTCAACCGGTCATCGTTGAAGGGGAACAGTACCTCCGCGCTGAACAGGATCTCGGTGGTATGAGCCACCAGCGGCGTTGCTATCGCGGCCGGTTTCGCGGCGGGCGACGCCTGCGCGACGAGCTGCGGATCGCATTCCTGCGACGCCCGCTCTTCGGTCCAGTAGCCGGTGCGCCAGCAATCGCCGTAGACGCTGCGCACCGGCTCCTGCGTGCCGGAGACAAGGTAACCGTCGCGATGGTCGCCAATTTGCGCGTGCGCATAGCCGGCGGCGATCGCGGCGGCGATCAACGAGGATTTGAAAACATTGGCGAGCATGGCTTTCTCCCGTAATTGGTGTGAGGGTCGACGGGAGCATGGTCGCGGCGCGCGATGGCGCCTCGCGGGCGCAACGCGGCCGAAGCGCTGAAGAATTATGGCGATCTTGGTGTAACAGCAGCACAGCGGAATGTGAATCCGCGAGTGCCGGTGCGAGTCCGGCAGATCACCCCAAAGCTTTGCCACATTCGCAGTCGAAAGAATTCTTCGTGAACGCGATCGCAGCGGGCGAGGCTCGTGAGTCCTCCCTGGCGCGCTTGCCTGAAACATCGGCGTGGCGTGTACCGCGGCGCGGGAGCGATGAATGTTGGGCGAGTTAGCTCGGCGGTAGAGCAACGCTCTCATAAGGCGGAGGTCGTGGGTTCGAATCCCACACTCGCCACCATCTGGATAGCTCAGAAGGTAAGAGCATCGGCCTTAGAAACCGACTGTCGCGGGTTCGACTCCCGCTCCAACGTTAGTCGTTGTAACGCAGTACCGGGGCCGGCTTCAGCGTGATGTGCAGAGCAGCGTGCTTCACGCACCGGGTTCCAGACCGAGAGCGCCGTGCGGCGCGCGCGGGCGAAGCGGCAACAGCCAGCGCTTGGCTAATGCCACCAGACAGCAACGGTGGGAATGCTCGGCGCGGCGCGGCCGCGTTCCCTCGCGAGTGCGGCGGCGCCCGTCGGGTGCTCGGGAGGCCGGAGTCCCGATTTTTTTAACGCAGTGGAAGAAAAAAGGAGGCAACAAAATGTTTGTGTTTCGGAAGTTCCACGTGAAGAAGGACGAGCGCGCGCTGCTGTTCAACCGCGGCGACTTCGTCGAGATCCTGCGCCCGGGCGAGCACTTCCGCTTCGACCCGCTGCGCCGTCTGGCCGTGGAGAAGTTCGCCCTGGCGAACACCCGGTTCGAGCACCGGCTGGCCGACTTCCTGGTGAAGGCGGAGCCGGAGGCCGTGGCGCGCGAGTTCCAGGTGATCGAGCTCGGCCCGGCCGAGACCGGCCTGCGCTACGAGAACGGCGTGCTGGCCGAGGTGCTGGCGCCGAACACCCGGCGCCTGTACTGGAAGGGCTACATCGAGCTCGCGTTCGAGCGCATCGACATCGCGACCGATTTCACCGTCGACGCGAAGCTCGTGCCGCAGCTGATTGCTCTTGGCGCGACCGGCTTCAAGGCGAAGGTGACCGGCGCGGACGTCTACGGTGTACAGGTGCCGCAGTTCAACGTCGGCGTGCTGTATGTCGACGGCAAGCTGCACGCCGTGCTCGAGCCAGGCGTCACCGCGTTCTGGCGCTTCGGGCGCGACCTGCGCGTCGAGTTCGTGGATCTGCGGCTGCAGGCGGTCGAAGTGGCGGGTCAGGAAATCCTGACCAAGGACAAGGTCCCGCTGCGCGTGAACCTGAACGCGGGCTACCGCATCACCGACGTGCTGGTGGCGTTCGGCAAGCAGGCGAAGCCGGTGGACTACCTGTACAAGGAGCTCCAGTTCGGCCTGCGTGCCGCGGTGGGCACCCGCACCCTGGACGAGCTGCTCGAGAACAAGAGCCTCATCGACCAGGTGGTCGCGGAGCACATTGCGCGCCGCGTGCAGGGCTTCGGCCTGGAAGTCGACTCGGTCGGCGTGAAGGACATCATCCTGCCGGGTGAAATGAAGGCGATCCTGGCGAAGGTGGTGGAGGCCGAGAAGGCCGCGCTCGCCAACGTCATCCGGCGCCGCGAGGAAACCTCGGCAACCCGCTCGCTGCTGAACACCGCGCGGGTGATGGAAGACAACCCGACCGCGCTGCGGCTGAAGGAGCTGGAGACTCTGGAGAAGGTCACCGAGAAGATCGACAAGATCTCGGTGTTCGGTGGCCTCGACGCAGTGCTGAAGGATCTGGTGAAGATCCGATGAGATCGTTAAGCGTTGCAACTTGATAGGCCGAAGGGCAATCCTTCGGCCTTTTTTTTAATTCGTTCAGGCACGCATAGTGCAAGACCTCCTACGCGGGATGTCGCCGCGAGGAGACCGCCATGCTGCTGACCGTTGCCATCTTTTTCCTGATCATCGCGATTATCGCGGGCATCCTGGCCATGACCGTGAAAGGCGCGCTGGTGCCGATCATGTTCGCCGTAGCGCTGCTCATGTTCATCTGGACGGGAATCATGCACTTGCGCGAGCGCCGGCGCGGCACGCGGCGCTGACCCGCGCTATGCTCGCGCCAGCGATGAAGATGACTGGAAAGCACGACACCATGGCGCTCGCCGAGCGCATGCGCAAGGCGCTTGCCGGCAATGCCGGCGTGAGCGAGAAGAAGATGATGGGCGGCATCTGCTTTCTCCTGCGCGGACACATGCTGTGCGGCACCGCGAAACCGGGCTTCATGTTCCGCGTCGGCAAGGAGCAGGACGCCGAGGCGCTGGCGCGGCCGGGAGCGACGACGCGCTCCTTCAGCGGCGCGCGCAAGCCGGGTTTCGTCTGGGTCGATCCCGAGCTGTGCGACACACGCGCGCTGAAAAGCTGGCTTGGCTTTGCCGAGCGTTACGTGAAGACGCTGCCGCCGAAGCGGCAGTAGCAGTCCTATCCAAGCGCGGCGAGCCGGCGCTGTAGAAAGCGCCGCACTGCCGGATCCGCTTCGAGGCCGATAGCGCGCGTGTAGGCTTCGCGAGCCGCCCCGGAACTTTCCAACCGCGCCAGCAATTCCGCCCGCGCGGCCCAGTACGGCTGATATTCCGCGAGGCGCCGATCGCTCTGTAGGGTATCGAGTAGCGCCATGCCCGCTGCCGGTCCCTCCAGCTCGGCGAGTGCAACCGCGCGATTGATCGCCACCACTATTGAACCGGTCACAGCGATCAGCGCGTCGTAGAGCGCGACGATCGCCATCCAGTCGGTGCGCCCGGTACTACGGCGCGCGGCGTGCGCTGACTGCACCGCGGCTTCGAGCTGGAAGCGTCCCGGCGCATTCATGCGGCTCGCGGCAAGGAGCAGCGTCTCGGCTTCGGCGATCAGCGCGCCGTCCCAGCGCTGCGGATCCTGCTCGCCGAGCGGCACGAACTCGCCCGCGGCATCGCGGCGCGCGACGCGCCGCGCTTCGGCATGCAGCATCAGCGCGAGCAGGCCCAGCACTTCGGGCTCCTGCGGCATGAGCGAGGCCACCAGGCGGCCGAGCCAGATGGCTTCCTCCGCCAAGCCCCGCGTCTGCACCTGGGTGCCCGCGGGATCGGACCAGCCTTCAGCGAAGATGGCGTAGATCGCTTCCAGCACCGCGTCCAGCCGCTCGGCCAGCTCGTCGCGTCCCGGTACGCTGAACGGAATGCCCGCCTGGCGGATGCGGCTCTTCGCGCGCACCAGGCGCTGGCCCATCGTCGCGGGCGCCACGAGGAACGCCGAGGCGATCGCCGCGGCGTCGAAGCCAAGCACCACCTGCAGGATGAGCGGCGCACGCACGCCCTCGTCGATCGCCGGGTGCGCGCAGGCGAACATCAGGCGCAGGCGCTCGTCGGGAATCTCCGCTTCGGGTTGCGCCTCAGCCAGCAATTCGATGACATCGACAGCATCGTCGCTGGTGCGCCGGCGCCGTGCGGCGTCGATGAGCTTGCGCCGCGCGACGGTCAGCAGCCACGCCTCGGGCGCGCGCGGCACGCCGCTCGCGGGCCAGTCGGCGAGCGCGGCGGCGAATGCCTCGGACAGCGCGTCCTCGGCGCCCGCGACGTCGCGCGTGCGTGCCGCGAGCATCGCCACCAGCTTGCCGTAACTGCACCGGGCTACGGCCTCCGCGGTATCCGCTACGCCCAGACGGGGCGCACCTCGATCGAGCCGTACGTCGCGCCGGGGCAGCGCTTGGCCCACGACAGCGCCACGTCAAGGTCGGGCGCCTCGAGAAGGTAATAGCCGGCGAGCTGCTCCTTGGTCTCGGCGAACGGCCCGTTCAGCACCGACGCCTTGCCGTTCGGCGCGCGCACCGTGGTGGCATCCGACGTCGGCCGCAGGCGGTTGCTTCCCACCCTCACCCCGGCCTTGGTCATCGCCTCGGTGTAGGCCTGGTAGGCGCTGATCATCTGAGTGGCCGCTTCCTTGGGCGCGTTCAGCATCGCGTTCTCGTTGGTGTAGATCAGCAATAAATATTGCATGGGGGTCTCCTTTCGGGTTGTCGCGGGCAATTTGCGCCGCTCACGACAATGACGTTAGGGCTGGGGGTTGTTTCGACAGCCGGCTGAAGAAATTTTATGCCGCGCTTCGCCCGCATCTTGCCCGGATTTGGCCCGCGATATGCCATCGGCGGCCGCCAGGCTGGCACTCATGAACCGCACACTCCTGGTGAAGACCGTCCTGATGGGCGCCCTGGCGCTCGTTCTCATGATTCCCGTCGGCATGATCCGCGACCTGGTCGCGGAGCGGCAGGCGAGGCGCAACGAAGCCGTCGCCGGCATCGCCGAAGGCTGGGGCAAGCGCCAGACGGTGGCCAGCCCGTATCTCGCGATCCCGTACGAGCGCCACTGGACGGTGGTGAAGCGCCAGACCATCGACGGCAAGCTGCACGAGACGACCAACTCGTACAGCGAATCGAAGATCGTCACCGTGCCGGCGGCGAGCATCGAATGGACGGTGGATGCGGAGCTCTCGGAGAAAGCGCGCGGCATCTACAAGGCGCGGCTCTACTCCGCCCGCCTTTCGGCCAGTGGCTCGATCGATCTGCCCTCGCGAGCAAGCCGGGAGGACGGCGCGAGCCGCTACAAATGGGGCACGCCCAAGCTCGTGCTCGGCATCGCCGACCCGCTCGGCATCCGCGCCGCGCCCGGCGTCGAGCTTGGCGGCAAGACCTACGCCTTCGCGCCGGGCCCGGGCGATGTCGCCACCGCTGCCGGGTTGCATGCACCGCTCGATGGTCTGTCCCTTGCGAAGGCCGAAACGCTCCAGTTCTCCTTCACGCTCGAGCTTGGCGGCTCGGAAGCGCTTGCGCTCGTGCCGCTCGGCGCCGACACCAGCGTGTCGATGCGCGCCGATTGGCCGCATCCGTCCTTCCAGGGCCGCTTCCTGCCCGCAAGACACGAGATCTCCGCCGACGGCTTCACCGCGAGCTGGAAAGTCTCGCGTTTCGCCTCACAGGGCACGAAGAACGAGCAGATCGCTGTTTCCTTCATCGAGCCCGTCGGCCTCTACCAGATGCTCGAGCGCGCCTCGAAGTACGGCTTCCTCTTCATCGGCCTCACCGCCGCGGCGTTCATGCTGCTCGAGCTCCTGCGCCGCCTCGCGATCCATCCGGTGCAGTACGCGCTGGTCGGCCTGGCGCTGGCGATGTTCTTCCTGCTGCTCACCGCGCTCTCCGAGCACATCGCGTTCGCCTATGCCTATGCGATCGCGACGGCGGCGTGCGTGGGCGTCATCACGATCTACCTCGTCAAGGTTCTGCACAGCAAGGTCCTGGGACTCGCGTTCGGCGCGGCGCTGACCGCGCTCTACGCCATGCTCTACGCGCTGCTGCAGTCCGAGGACTACGCGCTGCTCGGCGGTTCGCTGCTCCTGTTTGGCTTGCTGGCGGCAGTGATGATCGCGACGCGGCGCGTCGACTGGTATCGCCTCACGTCATCCGCGGCGGCGTAGACTTGGGCGCTCAAAGAGGAGAGAGCTCATGAGAATGCTGGCCGGAGTTTTCGCTGCCGTGGCGGCGACCACGGTCGTGGCTCAGCAGCCCGAAGCGCCGAAGACGCTCAAGGCCGAGGAGACCGCGATCATCCTGGTCGACTTCCAGGCGAACTTCACCCACCCCGAAGGCACCTGGTACAACCGCTTCAAGCCGGTGTACGACAAGACGAAGATGCTCGACCGCACGGTCGAGCTGGTGAAGGCGGCGCGCGCCAAGGGCGTGCTGGTGGTCCACGTCACCGAGGGTTACTCGCAGGACTATCGCGAGCTCGACTGGACCAACCCCGGCGCCTTCCACCGCAACCAGATCCTTCGCCAGGCGTGGAAGGTCGGCAGCAAGGAGGCGGCGTACTTCGACCGGCTGCAGCCCGGGCCGAACGATCGCGATCTGTTGCTGCCGCCGCGCGTGCAGGTGAGCGGCTTCGGCGGCACCGGACTGAACGAGATCCTGCGCGCCAAAGGCATCCGCAACGTCGCCGTCGGCGGCTTCACCACCGACGTCTGCGTCTACGCCACCGTGCTATCGGCCTACGACTATGGCTACCGGGTATATGCCCTGAAGGAAGCGATGACCGGCTTCTACCCGGAGATGTCGGAAGAAATGCTGAAGAACGTCTACCCGTTCTGGTCGTACGTGGTCGGCAACGACGAGTGGATGAAGATGGTCGAGCCGGCCCGGGCGCACTGAATCATTCCCGCGTAAGCAGGAACGCGCCAGCCATCGCGCCCGCCGCGCACATGCTGATGAGCCCGTAGCGCGCGTTGCGGCGCGCCATCTCGTTGGCGAGCGTGGTGAGGATGCGGCCGCCGGTCGCCGACCACGGGTGGCCGACCGAGATCGAGCTGCCGTTGACGTTGACGCGGTCCCAGATCACGCGGTCGGTGGCGGGACCTTTCCAGCCTTGCTGCCAGGCCGCGGCGTTGGCCAGCACCTGCGCGGCGAAAGCCTCGTGGATCTCGACGAGGTCGATGTCCCTCAGCCGCAGTCCCGTGCGCTCGAGCAGGCGCGGCACCGCGATCGCCGGCGCCATCAAGAGCCCCTCGCCCGGATGCAGCGCGGCGTATTCCATGGCCTCGATGAAGGCCAGCGGCGTGCGGCCTTCCTGGCGCGCGCGCTTCTCGCTCATCAGCAGCACGGCGGAGGCGCCATCGGTGACGGGCGATGAATTGCCCGCGGTGATGGTTCCTTCGGCTTCGAATGCGGGCCGCAGCGTCGCGAGGCGCTCGAGCGAAGTGTCGGCGCGCGGACCGGTGTCGCTGTCGATGCCTTCGAACGGCACGATCTCCAGCGCGAGGCGCTCGCGCGCGGCGATCGCGTTGCGGTGGCTGGCGAGCGCGATCTGGTCCTGGCGCTCGCGCGGGATTTCCCACTGCCGGCGCGTGATCTCGGTGCTCTCGCCCATCGAGAGCCCGGTGCTCGGCTCGTTGAAGGTGCTCGGGTCGGAGCCGCTCAGCCACTCGACGCCGCCGGCAATGCCGGCGCTGATGCGCCCGTCGGCGATGGCGTCGGCGATCAGCGTCGCGGTGCGCAGGCCGGTGATGCAGTAGGAGGAGACGGTCTGCGCCTCGATGTGGGCCGGTAGACCGGCCTCGAAGACGATTTCGCGCGCGAGGTTCGGCTTGCCGCGCTCGGCCACGACCGCGCCGAAAGCGATGGCCTCGATGCCGTTCGGGTCGACCTTGTGGCGATCCAGCAGCCCGCGCACCGCATGCTTCGCCAGCGCCGAAGGGCTGAGCGCGGCGAACGCCTTCCCCGCCTTGACGAACGGCGTGCGTGCGCCGGCGACGATCGCGACCCGGTGCTGGCTCATGAATCGCTGCCGATCACTTCGAACGCGACGTCGACATTGCCGCGCGTGGCATGCGAATAGGGGCAGATCTTCTCGTGTGCTTCGCGCACGAACCCGGCGAGCTCGTCGTGCGGCAGGCTCTGGTCCTCGACCCGCATCTTGACCGAGATGCCGAAGCCGCCGCCTTCGCGCGGTCCGATCGAGACGGCGCTGGTGACCTTCGCTTTCGAGGCGTCGCGCCTGCTCTGCTTGGCCACGAAATCGAGCGCGCCGCCGAAGCAGGCGGCATAGCCGGCGGCAAACAGATGCTCGGGCGTCGCGGTGCCCGGCCTGCCGGGACCGCCCATCTCCTTGGGCACCGAGAGGTCGGCCTTGATGATGCCGTCGCTGGTCTGGGTCCGGCCGTTACGGCCGCCGATGGCGGTCGCGGTTGCGGTAAAGAGGGGTTTGATTTTGTCCATGGTGTTCACTCTGAGATGGGGGCGTCAGCGCATCATGTCAAGTGGCGCGATGTGGTTTGCAGTTGTAACCGTCCTTGTGCTGCCCTGCCCCAGCGCACTCTTGACGGCCCTCGCGCGTGCTACCGACGATCACGGAAATGACGCTCATGCTTCCGCCCGCGCCGGCAATTCGGGTATCCCTTGCTTGAACATCGCACGGGCCACCTCGGCCGAGTTCATGGCCTCGCGAACCAGCTTGATCTTGCCGTTCTCGGCCACCAGCCTGCCAAAGAACAGCTGATGCACCTTGCGGCCTGTTTTTGTCGAGACCGCGGTGAATTCGTATTCGGCGAAGACCTGGTCCGGCGTCTCGATGAGGATCTTGAGATTCTCCAGACGAAGACCGGGAAAGGTGTCGTGGAGAAATGCGGTGAATCCGGTGATTCCCTCGGCGCCGGCGAAACGCTCCGGGTAGCCGAAGTCCGTCAGATACGGCAGTTCGAGAGCGCCATCCTCGGCAAACATACTGACCATCGCTTTTGGATCTCGCCAGGAAGCCTTGAAGAAGTCCTCCAGGAGCTGTCTTGCATTTTTCATCGCAGGGTTTCCTTGTCCGGTTGATCGTCAGCCCTATGATTGGCGCAGCGGACTTTGGGCGCTATCCGTTCTTCGCAGCGCTATCCGGATACCGCAAAGCCCGTGCGCGGGATTTGTTTCAGCCGTAATGCTGCTGGCAACGCCGGGGCACATCCGGTCCTGATAATTGCGGCAAGGAGAACGCGATGACTAGCAGAGCCCACAGGGCACAAGTGCTGGCCGCCGCGGCCGAGGTGTTCGCCCGCACGGCGATCACGCCGGCCGCTCTGGCCGAGCTCGCGCGCATGAGCAAGGATGAGATCATCGAAGAGCTCATCGCCCACCACATGGAGCAGACCTTCACCTTGTTGCGGCAGGTGCAGGCCGCACCCGGCCCGTTGCTCGAAAGCTTGATCGACGCGGTACCGGAAGGCGTGGCGCGGAACCTCGCTGCCGAGCCGGGCGCAGTGGAACTGGAGCTGATGGCGGAGGCGGTGCGCAATCCCAAGGTGGCCGACGCGCTGCGCGGCGCCGATGAGCTTGCACGCCGGCAGACCCGCGAGCTGCTGACCGGCCCGCGCGGCACGCTGCGCCACTGCGACGCCGACGAGCTCGAGAGCCGCATCGAGGTTTTGTTCGCCCTGTTCGGCGGCATGCGGATCCGCGCGCTCAAGAATCCCGCGCTCAAGCGCGGCGCGCTGATCGCGGTGCTTCTGCCGGTGGTGCGGATGGTGCTGACGCCGGGCGATTAGGCCGGTATTTCTTTCCGCCGGCCGCGTCGAAGGGTCTGCACGGGAGTTTCGTCGAACGCGGCCCTGTAATACGCATAGCGCTCGACCTTGCGCCGCCTGTGTCACCGTATGAGGTCGGCCGGCGCTGCGGCCCTGGCAGTTGAAATGATCCTGTACCGCGGCGCGGGCTGCGAATTGCCGAACTGCTTCGAGATGGCGCGGCGCGCCGCCTCGAAGCGGGTCCACTCCTCGCCGTCCTGCAAACTGGGAAGCGTAACCAGCTCGCCCTGGTCGAGTCCGGCGAGCGCTGCATCGACCATGTCTTGCGGCGTCATGACGATCGACGGCGGCAGGTCTTGCCATGGCCGGCCGGCGTTTTCCCAGATCTCGGTCGCGGTCGCGGCCGGCAGCACCGCCTGGATACGCACGCCCTTGTCGGCGAGCTCGTGCTGCAGCGAGTGGCTGAGCGCGATGACATACGCCTTGCTGGCGCCGTACACGCCGTTCAGCGCCTCCGCCGCGATGCCCACCACCGAGGCGATATTGATGATGGTGCCCGCGCCGCGCGCCACGAATGCCGGCGCGGCCGCATAGACGAGGCGCGTGAGCGCGGTGATGTTGAGATCGATCATCGCTTCCATCTCGTCGACGTCGG
>Ga0209647_1002136_pt1 | contig 16073 bp, 11 predicted proteins | sample GraSoi_2013_60cm_FD_185827 | JGI IMG/M metagenome (GOLD analysis project Ga0209647, IMG submission 185827) | Grasslands soil microbial communities from the Angelo Coastal Reserve, California, USA - Sample 9_17_2013_60cm (SPAdes) (version 2) | ecosystem: Environmental > Terrestrial > Soil >...
CGTTGGTGAGCAGCATCGTCCCGGCAACCGGCGCGCTGTCGCGAACGAAATCGAACGGCAGCTTGTCGTACAGCGTCGCATTGATGGCATTGTTGGGAGCGACAAAGCCGATGGTATAGCCGTCGGGGGGCGAGCTCAGCACCGCCGCCATGCCGATATTTCCGCCGGCGCCGACCTTGTTCTCGATGATGAATTGCTGCCCGAGACGCTCCGACAGATATTGTCCAATGATACGCGCGACGATGTCGTTTGGCCCGCCGGCAGTGAACGACACGATCCAATGGACTGGTCGCGTCGGATAACTTTGCGCCCGCGCAACGCGGGGTATGGCCGCCAGCGCAGCAGCACCCGCGGCCATCTGCAAGAATGCGCGGCGGGGAAGTTTCAAGGCGTTCCCCCCAGGTGGTACCGCGGGGGTAGACTATCATGCCGCTGGCGATACCAGGAGCAATTCTGCTTGCGTAGGGTGGGCAACGGCGCTTGGCCGCTGCCCACGCGTACTTCAGCGCTGAAAAGATGATGGGCACGCTTCGCTTTGCCCATCCTACAGGAGCGGCGTTCGCCGCCGGCTTTTACGCCGTCGCTCGCAGGAGCTCCTGCACCTTGGGCCAGGGGTCGGGCGCGAGGTTCGTAAACGGCGCCCAGTCCTTCTCCGTCATGCGATCGAAGATCGCCGCCTTGACCGAGGGCCGCGCGCGCATGCGCGCCCACCAGTCGGCGATGGCGGGATAGTCCGCCCACAGGCGGTCGAGCTTGAGCAGCTCCAGCCGCAGAATGTAGGGAATCACCGCGCATTCGGCGTTGGAGAAGCTATCGCCCGCGAGATACTGTCCGCTCGCGAGCGAATCCGCCATCCACGCCAGCAACTTTCGGTGCTGCGCCAGCGCGTCGCCGGCGAATTCGGAATCGAGCCCGTGCTCGATCACGCTGCGCTTGTACTCCGTGCGCCGCTTGAGCGGCGCCTTGTTGATCTCGGCCAGCCACACCTCGCGTGGCACTTTCAGGAAATTGGGGCGGAAGGCGGTGGCGAAGGTCAGAATGGTGCAGGAGTTGTGCACGTATTCGTCGATCAGCTTGTTGTACAAGCGCACGCGCCAGCGCGCCAGCGGCGCCTTCGGCATCAGCGGCGGCGCGGGAAAAATCTCGTCGATGTAGTAGAGGATGAGCGAGGATTCCACGACCGGCGCCCCGTCGTGAACGAGCGTCGGCACGACCCCGCTCGGATTGAGCTTGAGATAGGTGGGTTCGTTCTGGTCGCCGCGCAGCGTCAGCACATGCTCCTCGGCCTGCTGGCCCTTCTCCTCGAGCGCGATGCGCACCTTCTGCGCGCAGACCGAATTGATGTTGTGGTAGAGCTCCAGCACCTTGTCCTCCCGTCGACGCTGCAATCGTTCTGCATTGGTCTGCGTGATGCTAGCGCCGCGCTGCGCGGCGGAGCGGCGCGCTTGTCGCAGCGAGAGCCCGCCTTTGTCGGTCAGGGCGTCAGCGATGCGACGTAGGCCGCGATTGCCAGCATGTCGTCGTTATTGAGCTTCTCGACCACCTGCTGCATCAGCGCCGCCGACGTGCCGACGCGCTCGCCGTTCTGCATGTTCCAGAGCTGGCGAACGATGTAGTTGGGATGGCGTCCCGCGATGGCGGGCACGTCGCCCAGGCCCTGCAACGTCCGGCCGTGGCAGATGCCGCACGGTAGCGTCTTGCCGTTGCCCGTGCTCGCCAGTTCCTTGCCCTTGGCGATGCTGCCCGTCGGCACGTAGGCGACGAAGCCGGACATGGGATCGCGATAGACCACGACCTCCTCGTCCTCCGGCACCTCGATGATGCGGTTGCCCAGCGGCTCGCTGCCGCCGTCGGGATGCACGAGCCGCTTGTTGCCCTGGCCGATGTAGGACTTGGGCACGGCGTCGGCCTCCACCACCCGGATCCAGGGCCGCGGCTTGAGCGAAGCAAAATAGCCGGCGGCGTCGCTGATCTCCGCATCGGTGATGACCTTCGCCATCGTCACCATGGTGGCGCTGAATTTGCGGTCGCCGCTCTTCCAGTCCGCCATCTGGCGGATGAAATAGGGCGCGGGGAGGCCGGCCATGTAGGCCGATTCATCGTGCCCGGTGCCGGTCGGCAGATGGCACGACCCGCACGCGCGCACCTGCCGCTCCTTGTTGCCGTATTGAACGATCGCGGGCATCGGCGGATACATGTTGGGGAACCAGTTGGGGATATCGTACATGTCGTCGGCCTTGGCGCGCGTGATCGAGAGCGTGCTGCCGGGCGGCGCGGGTCTCACGCGGTTTGCGTCGAAGCGGGGAGGAGGCTGAACCTTCTCCGTGACCGGGAACGCCCAATCCGGTTTTTCCGCCGCGGCCGCGAGCGTCGGCAGGAGCGCCAGCGTCAGGACGCCGATGAGACTCTTCATGCGATCTCCTTGATCTCTTTTCGTGCGGGGAGACGTATGCTTTCACGGCGCGTTCGATAGTCAAGTAGGTCATGCACGCCGCCACGGCGGGCGCGGGCGGCCTTGCTGCGCGTCCTTCTCGCTCGCGCAACGCCCAAAGTGAGTCGAGCGGGCGAAGTCGATCGGGTTGATCGCGATGGAGAAGCTCTAGGACGAGCGAGCCTCGCGTACGTACTCTCAATCGCCCGGCCATGTGTCCGCTTTCGGGTCATCCGGACATTGCGCCGACATGGCCCCGGGAACCGAATCGGACCCTGAGCGGTCGTAAGCCCGATCGCTTCTGGGCGCCCAAGGGGAACGCGTGCGCAAGAAAAAAGCCCCGGCTTTGGGGCCGGGGCTTAGGAGTCGACGCTGATGAAGATACGGTTAATAGTGAAAATTGTTCCAATTGCGGCTCGTGAGTGCTGGCGTCAGCCGCATGCATGGCGCTGTGACGCCCGCTGAGCGCCCCAAATTATTCAAATTCGCAGGCGAGATTTATTCGCGGCCGACGGGGGCGATCGGCTCAATCGAGATACGCAGGAGACGACCATGAACAAGACTGTGCTCGCACTTGCTGCTGCCACAACGCTGGCAGTTTCCGTATTGGCAGCGCCGCCTGCGGAAGCGCGCTGTTGGGGCTGTGCTGTTGGTGTCGGCGTCGCCGCTGGTGTGGTGGCCGGCGCCATCGTCGGCAGTGCAGTAGCCAATTCTTACGGCCCGGCTTAGGCCGTGCAGCCCGGCTACGCGGCCTACCCGGGCTATGCGGCTGCGGGGCCGGTCGCATGTCCCGGTGGTTACTGGGCGCGTCGCCCGGTGGCATTTGACGCTTATGGAAATCCCATCGGCTGGAGCAGACCCCGTTTCTTCTGTCCGTAAAAATTCGTTCTGAGTCGCTCCTACGATCTTCGAGCGCGGTTGGCGCTCGACTGGACACTCCAAAGCCCCCATCACGCCTGCGGCGCGATGGGGGCCACGCTTTGGCGTGGCCGCCGGAAATGCACATTCAAGTGACAGCGCGTTTTCGACCCCAAGGTTGCGTCAGCTCTTTTGTCGGCTGCTCGACAAGCCAGATGCCATGCTACGGACGCCTTTGTGCGAAGCGGCACGAAGCGTTCATGCTCGATTAAGCCAGCGCAGATTACGACGATCTCAAGTGACGTTTTACGTGGCCGTTACGGACGTCGCATCGCCACAGCAATAAAGATCCTCGCAGACGAACGACAGAAGCCACGTGGTCACCAACGAGTTAAATAGTCGGTGATACCCACGTCATTAATTTTCTAAAATCAAAACTCGGGACCGGCGGAGAGCTGCAAACGTTCAGCGTCGCGCCGCTCAGTGATGCTTTTCTGCACCGTTGTTCATGATAGCGGTCGTGAAGTTGCTATCTAACTAAACTTTAACTTGATGGCTGCGCATCGCGGCTTTGTACTATCGCGTGGGGGCGACCTGGAAAAAGGGGACTTGTCATGTGGAAATCCATGGTCGCCGGCACGGCAGCGCTTGCCATCGCCGGAACTTCGCTCGCCTACGCGCAACAGCCCGGCGGTCGTGACGGTATGATGCAAGGCCGGCAACTCAATGTCGAGGATCTGCGCGCATTCGGCGAGGCGCGGCTCGCGGCGCTCAAGGCGGGTTTGATGCTGACGCCGGAGCAGGCGAAGAACTGGCCGGCCTTCGAGCAGGCGGCGCGCGATTTGGGCAAGGCGCGGGTGGACCGCATCAGCGCCATGCGCAACGCTCCCGCGAGCGACGACCCGGTCGAGCGGCTGCGTCAGCGCGCAACAGCCCTGTCGGACACCGGTGCGGCCTTGAAGAAATTGGCCGACGCCACGGATCCTCTGTACAAGAGCCTTGATGAGAATCAGAAACGGCGCTTTGCGATACTCAATCGCTTGGCCGGTCTCGGCCGCGGTGGGTTGCATGGACGCGGAGGACGCGGCGGCGACGGAATGCGTCACTGGGGCCAGCGCCGATTTGATCGGGGCATGTTCGAAACGGAACAGCCTCGCGGGCAACGCCTGTAGTCAGCAGGCAAGCTGATCGCATTGCAAACGGGCGGACTTGTGATCGGCGAGGGGGCGCTTTTCACCAGCCATCGCGAACAGCTCGCAGCGCTGGCCGCTCACCACGGGGCGCCTACAATCTACAAAGGGCGCGAGTTCGTGGCGGCCAGCGGTTTGATGAGCTACGGATCGGACGTTAGAGACTCATACCGCTGGGCAGGCATCTATACCAGCCGGGTTCTGAAGGGCGGGAAGCCCGCCGACCTGCCGGTCCAGCAGGCAACTAAGGTCGAGCTGTTCATCAATCTCAAGACCGCCCATGCACTTGGCTTCACCGTGCCGCTACCGGTGTCAGGGCGTGCCGACGAGATATGAGTCCGTTTATGGCAGGTGCCAGAGCCTGTTGCCGTTCGGACACACTCCAACAGAAAATTCCTGTCAGGGTTCCTTAGGCGCGAAGTCGCAGAGTGAGCTTGAACGCTCGCGCTCCGTCGTTTTGATCAGCAAATTCCGTGCTTTGTGCCGCTGCCTGCGCGTGCCGACTCCCGCCGCGATGGCAGCAAGCCAAGGGGCCCTTCGCCACAACGCCATGCGACGGCCCGAGGATCGTCGCATTTTAACCACCGGTGAAAGTGAATGACTGTTAATCGGGGGCGATCGATGAAATCGGGGCGGGGGAACATGGCGGCTCCAGCGAAACGCATCGACGGCATCGACTTCTGGCGCGGCTTCGCGCTGTTGACGATATTCATTGACCACATGCCGGAAAGCATATTTCAGCATGTGACGCAGAAGAACTTCGGCTTCTCGGATGCGGCCGAGCTGTTCGTATTCCTATCCGGCGTATCCATCGCGCTCGCCTACGGCACGCGTTTCTTCGACGGAGAGACCGTCGTGGCGGTACGCGCCGTGCTTCGCCGGGCGTTCACGCTCTACTGGGTGCAGATCCTGATCTCGTTGCTGATCGTCGCCATCTTCGTCGGCGCTGCTGCCCTGTGGAACGACGACGATCTCCTGGAAGATGCCGACGTGGTGGTGTCGAACCCGCTGCAGACGGCCGCCGCGATGCTGGCGCTCCTCCATCAGCTCGAGAACGCCAACATCTTGCCGCTCTATATCGCGCTTTTGCTGATGACGCCATTGCTGCTGGTGCTGGCGCGGCGCGACGATCGGCTGATGCTCGCAGCCTCGGCCGGGATCTATCTGGCGGCGCGCGCGTTCTCTCTCAACTTGCCGACCTGGCCCGTTGAGGGAACCTGGTTCTTCAACCCCATCGCGTGGCAGCTCATCTTCGCCATCGGCATCTTCGCAGGACGCCGGCTTAAGCGCGGCGGTATCGCCTACGACGCGCGGCTGTTCGCCGCTTGCCTCGCTGTGGTCGTGATCGCCGCGGTGGTGCGCACCGAGGCCTTCGGTTATGCGTCGGGGCTGTGGGAGCACGTGCACGACGTGCTCGACTGCGGCAAGACCGATCTCGGATTCGCGCGGCTCGTGCATTTCCTCGCGCTTGGCTACGTCGTCTACCATTCCGGGCTCACTGGACTGATGCGGCGGACCCGGGCATTCCTGCCGCTCTGCCTGATGGGCCGCTATGGTTTGCCGGTTTTCGCGACCGGCATCGTCCTGAGCGCCATGGGCGAGGTGATCGAGACGCGCTCAGAGGCTTTCAACCACCAGGTGGCGCTCTGGGCCGCGATCGTCTCCGGCGGCATCCTTCTGCATTATCTCGTCGCACGCGGCCTTGCCGCGTGGAGAGATGGCCAGGTCGCCTCGCATTCGTACTCGACGGCCAGCTCGCGCGCATGATTATTTACGGTACGCCTGCCGAGCGGCGGACACACGTCACATGACGCTGCTTGGCAGCGCGGCCGCGTGGCCTCTCGCGGCGTGGGCGCAGCAAGCGGCGATACCGGTCATTGGAGTCCCAAGCAGCAGGTCGCTCGCCGATGCCGCGAGTGAGGTCGTTGCGTTCCGCCGCGGGTTGGGTGATGGCTCACTCATCTCTCTTTGGCGCCGGACCTAGCTCATCGGGAGCCATCGCGGTGTGGTCCCTTCTCAAAGACACGGCGGCGAACTGGTCCAAGCATAAGGCGGCACAGCTCGGTGCAGCGCTTGCCTATTATTCGATCTTTTCGCTCGGGCCTCTGCTGGTTATCGCCGTGGCGGTTGCTGGGTTCACATTTGAGCAGGAAGCGGTGCGCGGCGAAGTCAGCGCTGAGTTGCGGGCCCTGCTCGGCGATACTGGAGCCCAGGCGGTCAACGCGATGCTGCTTGGAGCAAGCCAACCCAGGGAAGGGATCCTGGCGACGGTGTTCGGCGTCGGCACCTTGGTGTTGGCCGCGCTCGGCCTCGTCGTGCAGCTCAAGGACGCGCTCAATACCGTGTGGGAGGTGGAGCCTCCGCGCAGGAGCGGCATCTGGGATTTCGTTCGGACGTATATTGTCTCGTTGGCGGCCGTGCTTTCGCTCGGGTTCCTGCTGCTGGTGTCGTTGCTGCTGACGGCCGCACTGGCCGCGGGCGGCAGGTACTTTGCTCCCTACGTGCCGGAAGTTGCGATGCACGCACTCGGCAGCGCCACGTCTTTCGGGATGGTCACGCTCCTGTTCGCGATGATGTTCAAGTGGCTGCCGGACACCTATGTCGCTTGGCGCGATGTCTGGCCCGGCGCCGCGGTTACGGCCGCGCTCTTCGAGATCGGCAAGCTGCTCATCGGCCTCTACATCGGCAAACAAGCCCTCGAATCGACCTATGGCGCAGCGGCCTCCCTCGTCGTTCTGCTGATCTGGGTGTACTACTCGTCGCAACTCGTGCTGATGGGCGCGGAATTCACGCGCGCCTACGCCCGCCGACCATCCCGCCCTACGCATGTGCTTTTCTCAGCGGCGCGCCGCGATCACACGAACATCGACCGCTGAACGACTGGAAGCCTCGATAAAAATTGCTTCGCTTGAGGCGACAGTGATAACGTTAAAAGGCGGCGATCCTCCTCATCGAAAGGCGAAGCCATGGACAAGGATCGGATTAAGGGTTCGGTGCGACAAGCGAAGGGTACGCTCAAAGAGGTGCTCGGCAAGGTCGCCGGCGATGCCAAGCTCGAAGCAGAAGGCAAGTCGGATAAGATTGCAGGTAAGGCTCAGAATGCAGTTGGCGGTCTGAAGGACACGCTTCGCGGCAAATAATCGATACCAAAGCCCCGCTCAAGCTGGGCTTTCTTCTTTAGCCAGCATGAGCGAATGACCGCTTCGGCACGGTCCAACAAATCGTATCGAGGTCGCGTATCGCCCGCGTTCGATAGCGTAGCGAAGGAATCCTTTACCCTCGCAGAATGGGTTTGTTCATGCTCCATTCAGTGCCGGACAAGCCTTGGCGGCAATTCGCGTCTGCGGCGCCCGGCTCAGCGCTTATGACCGTGCTGCTTGCCGTCGTTGTTGTCTCAGCCCTTTATTTTGGCCGCGAGGTCCTGGTGCCAATCGCACTGGCGATTCTCCTGAGCTTCGTGCTTGCACCGCTCGTGCGCGTACTCCAAGCCTGGTACGTCCCCCGTGTCCTAGCGGTCATGTTTGCGGTAGCTGTCGCGTTCGTCGCCATCTTCGCTTTGGGCGGTCTGATGATTGCGCAAGTCAATCAGCTTGCCAAGAACCTACCGTACTATGAATCCACATTGCGCGATAAGATTCAGAGCTTGCGCGGTGCTGCCGCCGGTACCGGCACGCTCGAACGTGCTTCCGAAGTGCTGCATGATTTGAGCAGCGAGCTTGACCGGCCCAATCGCGCCTCCCCCTCGACCGGACCGCTCCTCAGCCCCGGCACTTCGACAGCGAGACCGATCCCGGTTGAGATCAAGCAACCGGATCCCGGCGCTCTGCAAACCTTGGCGGCGCTGATAACGCCTCTCATCCATCCGCTTGCAACCACGGGCATTGTCGCGATTTTCGTTTTCTTCGTTCTGATGCAAAGGCAGGACCTGAGGAATCGGCTTGTTCGACTAGCTGGCTCCCAGGATCTTCAACGCACGACAGCAGCGCTGGACGATGCTGGTCAAAGGCTCAGTCGCCTGTTTCTTACTCAGCTCGCCCTCAACGCAGGTTTCGGTCTCGTGATCGGCGCGGGACTGTGGTTCATCGGTGTTCCCAGCGCCCCGCTGTGGGGAATACTGGCGATGATCCTGCGCTTTGTGCCTTACATCGGAGCGGCGATTTCCGCGATATTTCCTCTCGTCCTCGCGGCAGCGGTCGGGCCGGATTGGACAATGGTGTTGTGGACTGCCGCCTTGTTTTTGATCGCGGAGCCGCTTGTCGGGCATGTCATCGAACCGTTGCTGACCGGTCATAGCACGGGTCTTTCACCTGTGGCGGTCATCGCCTCTGCCACGTTCTGGGCCTGGCTCTGGGGACCGGTGGGGCTAATTCTGGCGACGCCGCTGACGGTTTGCCTCGTGGTTCTCGGCCGCCATGTGGATCGCCTGAAATTTCTCGACGTGATGTTTGGAGACCAGCCTGCGTTATCGCCGGCAGAATTGGTCTATCAACGCGTGCTAGCGCGGGACCCCGTCGAGGCAGCCGAGCAGGCGCAGAAGTACCTGAAGGAGAAGCCGCTTCTGGCGTACTACCAAGAGGTCCTCATCGAAGGTCTGAAACTGGCACAGGCCGATGCCGAACGCGGGGCGCTCGACCACGAACGCATGCTGCACATTCGCGACGCCGTCGCCGAACTTGTCGACGATCTCGCCGAGCATGAGGATAAGGCCGAGCCAGCGACGCAATCCGACGCGAAAGGCGACGAGGAGATGCCGCTCGCGCAAATCAACAAGACTGAAGCGTCGCTCAGCCGAAGGGTGAAAGAATTGCCGGAACGGTGGCGGACCAAAACACCAGTTCTGTGCGTTCCGGGCTCTGGTCTGCTTGACGAAGCGGTTGCGCTTATCGTGGCTCAGCTCGTTGCAAGGCAAGGGATCGGCGCTCGAGCCGAGCAGGCCGACGCGTTGTCGATGTCGCGCATTTTCAGTCTGGATACAAAGGATGTCGCGCTGGTGTGCCTTTGCTATCTGGAAAATGCAACTTCGGCGCAGATTCGCTATGCTGTCCGGCGCCTGCGCCGAAAAGCACCCGATGCATTCATTCTCGTGACGATGGTCGGGCAAGCGAGCAACATCGACGATGAAGAAATTCTCCAATGTTCTCCGAACATCGATTTCGTCAAACAGTCGCTCTCCGACACGGTCGACAGGATATTCGCGATTGCAACCAGTCCTTCTCAGGCGCAAGACGCAAACGTGGAACAGTCCGAGCTAATTGCCGCGCAGTGATCCGAATACTTCTGACCCCGCAGTACGACCGGGGGCACGATCGGCAACGTGCTCGAAGGATATGATTTTGCAATACACGGCTGCTTCGCCGTGCGGATCGGTTGCCATTTGCCTGATCCGAGCGGCCCCGATTTATGAGCACGCGGCCTTAAGACGTCACCGGCGCTTGGCGCGCCCGGTCGGCGGTCGACGTCGCTTGCGATGATGCCGCGGCCGCGCCGGCGCCCGCATCGGCGACGATGCGCTTGAGCTCGGGCAGGCACGAGCCGCAATTGGTGCCGGCGCGCAGCGCCTCGCCGATGCCCTCGACGCTCGCGGCCGCGCCGGTTTCGATCGCGGCGCGGATGGTGGCGAGCCCGACGCTGAAGCAGGCGCACACGATCGGGCCCGAGCTCGTGAGGCCGTCGGCCGAGCGTCCCGACAGCAGCACACGGCGTGCCTCCTCGGCGAGCGTCTCGACCTCGAACAGCGCCTTGACCGCATCCCATTGCGGCGCCGCCCCGGCGGGGCCGATGAACAGAGAGCCCGTGAGCTCGCCCGCGACGAACGCAGCGGTGCGATAGATGCCCCGTTGGAGATCGACATATTCCGCGAACTCGGCCCCGTCGCAGAACATCTGCCGCGCGTGGCCGCGCCAGATTTCGGGCCCGTCGTTCGTCGCCAACAGCAATCCCGATGCGCGGGTGACGGCGACGCGCGCCCACCAGGTGCCGGCCGGCGCGCGGATCGGCCGGCGCGTCAGGGCAAATCCCCTGAACGCGAAAGCGGCGGGCGCGATCGATGCCGGCGTCGCCTTGGCGTCGGGCTGGCCGGAATAGCGGTCGGTCTCGGGCATCACCAGGTCGCAGATGCGCGCGGCCGACGCAGTTGTGTCGCTCCAATGAATGGGCGCGAACAACGAGCCCGCCTGTTGCCGGTCGGTGACGGTGACCTTGAGCACGCACGAGCCCCAGCGGGTCGCGACCTTGGCAAAGCCGCCATCGGAGAGATTCATCGCCTTGGCGTCGGCGGGATGCACCTCGACGAACGGCTCCGGCATGTGCGCGCCGAGTCGCGCGCTCTGCCCAGACCGCGTCATGGTGTGCCATTGGTCGCGCAGGCGGCCGGTGTTGAGGCGAAACGGAAATTCCTTGCTGGTCGCAACCTTGGGTGCGGGCGGTTCGACCGCGATGAAGCGCGCCTTGCGGTCCGCCGTATAGAAGCCGCCTCGCATGAAAAACCGCCGGTCCTTGTGCTGCACTGTTTCGCCGGCGCGTAGCGGCCATTGCACGGGGTCGAGCGCGTCGAAGGCATCGTCGCCGATCGCGGCGAGCGCGCCGATATCGAAATCGCGCCGGCCGCCGTTCTCGAAAGCCGACAGCGCCGCGTGCTCGCGAAAAATTTCGGCCGCACAGCCGTATGCAAACGCCGCGGCAAATCCCATCCGGCGGGCGACTTGCGTCACGATCCACCAATCGGGCTGCGCCTCGCCCGCTGCCGGCAGAAATCGCCGCTGGCGCGAGATGCGCCGCTCGGAATTGGTGACGGTGCCGTCCTTCTCGCCCCACGCGGCGGCGGGGAGGAGAATGTGCGCGCCGGCATTCACCGTGTCGTTGGCAAGGACGTTCTCGGAGATCACGAACAGATCGAGCTTCTTGAGCGCCTCGCGCACATGATTTGCGCGCGGCAGCGAGACCGCGGGATTGGTGGCCATCACCCACAGCGCTTTGATCCGGCCGCGGGCGATGGCGTCGAACATCTGCACCGCCTTGGCACCTTCGCGCGCGGCCACGCGCGGCGCATTCCAGAAGCGGCGCACCCGGTCGACGTCCTCGGACGTAAAGGCCATGTGGGCGGCGAGTTGATTGGCGAGGCCGCCGACCTCCCGCCCGCCCATGGCGTTGGGTTGGCCGGTCAACGAGAACGGCCCTTGGCCGCGCCGGCCGATGCGGCCGGTCGCGAGGTGGCAGTTGATGATGGCGTTGACCTTGTCGGTGCCTTGCGCGGATTGGTTCACCCCTTGCGAAAAGCAGGTCACGGTGTTGGGCGTGGAGCGGAAGAGATCGAAGAAGCGCGCCACGTCGGCCTGCGGCAGGCGCGTGAGCCTCGCCGTGGCGGCGAGGTCGGGCGCGATCGCGCGCGCCCGCGCCAGCGCGTTCTCGAAGCCCAGCGTGTGCGCATCGATGTAGCCGTAGTCGAGCGCGTAGAGATCGGCGAGATGCGCGAGCAGCCCGCAGAACAGGACCGTGTCCGTGCCGGGCGCGATCGCAAGATAGAGGTCGGCATCTTCGGCGGTCGCGGTGCGGCGGGGATCGATCACGACGATCTTGGCGCCGCGCTTGTGCTTGTTCTCCACCATGCGCTGGAACAGCACCGGATGGCACCATGCCGTATTCGAGCCGACCAGCACGAGAAGGTCAGCCTCCTCGAGGTCCTCGTAGCTGCCGGGCACGGTATCGGCGCCGAAGGCGCGTTTGTGGCCGGCAACCGAGGAGGCCATGCACAGGCGAGAATTGGTGTCCACGTTCGCCGAGCCGATGAATCCTTTCATCAGCTTGTTGGCGACGTAATAGTCCTCGGTCAGAAGTTGGCCGGAGAGATAGAAGGCGATCGCATCACTGCCGTGGCGCGCGACGACGCGTTGGAAGCCCTCCGCGACCCGGTCGAGAGCGAGCGGCCAGTCGACGCGCGCAAGGTTGCCGTCCGCCTGCCGCAACATGGGATAGAGCAGACGTTCGCCCAACCCGAGCGTCTCGCCGAGTGCGGAGCCCTTGGAGCAGATGCGGCCGAAATTGGCGGGATGGTCGGGATCGCCCGTGATCGCGGCGCCGCCGAATCCGTCCGGCTGCGCCAAGACGCCGCAACCCACGCCACAATAAGGGCAGGTCGTGCGCACGGTCGGCGGGTGAGGGGAGGGCGCGTTCATGCTCACGCCGCCACGCGGGTTGCGAGATCGCGCCCGAACACGAGGTCGTCGCGCAGGCGCTCGATCGACGATCCCGCGCGAATGAGGTCGAGATACCATGGACCGTCCGCGGTATCGCCGAACAGCACCGCGCCGATGAGACGGCCAGCAGCGACGACCAGCTTCTTGTAGACGCCGATGCCGGGATCGCTGAGCACGATCTCTTCGGCGCCCGTGGTGGCGGTGAGGAAATCGCCGGCCGAAAAGACGTTGACGCCGGACACTTTCAGATTGGCGGCGAGCACGCTGCCGGGATAGCTCGCGTTCCCGCCCGCGAGCCGCCGCGCCAGCACCTGGGCCTGCTCGTAGGCGGGCTCGACCAGCCCGTAACAACAGCCGCGATGCTCGGCGCATTCGCCGATGGCGTGGATGCCGGCGACGCTGGTCTCGAGATGGTCGTCGACGACGATGCCGCGATTGACGTTGAGCCCGGCCGTGCGCGCCAGTTCGGTGTTCGCTCGGATGCCGACCGCGACGACAACCGCGTCCGCCGGTATCGTGGAGCCGTCCCGCAATTCGACCGCCTCGACGCGGCCGTTGCCGATGATGCGCGCAGTCTCGGCTTCGAGGCGCACGGCGATGCCCTTGGCTTCGACCGCGCGCTTGAGCATCCGCGCCGCGCGCGCATCGAGCTGGCGCTCCATCAGCCTGTCCATGAGATGGAGGACGGTGACGTGGGCGCGCGCCTTGGCGAGTCCATAGGCGGCCTCGAGACCGAGGAGACCGCCGCCGATGACGACGACGCGCGCACACGCCGCTTTCGCGATGGTGTTGACGTCGTCGATGTCGCGGAAGGTGAGCACGCCCGGCAAGTCCATTCCGGGGATGGCGAGCTTGATCGGCTGGGAGCCGGTCGCAAAGACGAGCTTGGAAAACGACAGCCGCGTGCCGTTCGACAGCGTCACTTCGCGCGCGATCGGATCGACCGCGCTCGCGCGCACGCCGTAGCGCAAGGTGACGCCGCGGTCGCGCCACCATCGCGCCGGCTTGAGCTCGATATCGGCGAAGCCGACCTCCTCGGCCAGCAGCGCCGAGAGCAGCACGCGATTGTAGGCGAGCCGCGGCTCGTCGCCGATCACGGCGACGGCGTAGCGACCGAGTGCGCGCTTGGCCAATTCCTCGACCAAACGCGCCGCCGCCATGCCATTGCCGATGACGATGAGAGGCTCGCTCATCGCTTTCCCTCAAAGCTGCGAAAAAATGCGCGCCGCTGCGCCCGGCCGCGCCGTGCTCGCTCGTCGAGAAGGTGGCGGCTCCCAATCGCCATCGTCATCGATGGTGACGTGGCGCAAGCCATTTCAAGTAGCGTGCCACCCGGGCCGGGTGGCTTAAGTCCATATATTTCAGTGGCTTGGAGGTAAGCGGTCGATCGTGCCGGGCGCTCAGACGGGTTCGCTGCACATTGTATGCGCGCCGCGCTTATCGTTTGTGCAAGGCTCGGGCGCGCGCTTTACGGCCGCCCGTCCGCGATAGCGATGTCGAGGAGCGCCGCCTCGTCGTCCCGCCGGCCCTGACACGAGAGGAGATCGAGAGCCATGGCGGGGTGGTGACGCTGATATCTCGTCTCGTTCAGAACTCGACGTCGAGCTCTTCCAATTCGTCGGGCTCGGTTTTGGCGCCGGCAACCCATTCTTGCATGAGCGGCATCGCCATGATGGTTTTGCAATAGGCGGCGCACTGCGGATCGAGCTTCACGTCGTAGGTGAGGAAACGCGTGACGACCGGCGCGTACATCGCATCGGCCATGCAAGGCTCTTTCCCGAACAGATAGGGCCCCTTGGAGGCGGCGAAGCATTCGCGCCAGATGGTGAGGACACGATCGATGTCGGCCTGCGCGCCCGCCCACACCTTGAAGCCGGGATAATGGGCTTTGAGGTTCATCGGCAGCGCCGAGCGTAAGTTGCTGAAGCCGGAATGCATTTCGCCGGAGATCGCGCGGCAGCGGGCGCGCGCGACCCGCTCGGCGGGAATGAGCCCGGCATCGGGCTTCAACTCGTTGACATATTCGGCGATGGCGAGCGTGTCCCAGACCTTGACGCCGTCATGGGTGAGGCAGGGGACGAGAAACGAAGGCGACAGCAGAAGAAGCTCGGCCCGCGTGGATGGGTCGTCGCTCGGCGCTTGTTGCTCCTCGAACTCGAGACTGGCCATTTTGCAGAGCAGCCACCCGCGCAACGACCAGGAGCCGTAATTCCTGCTGGCGATGGTAAGCGTGGCCATGACTGGTCCCCCGTTCGGCCGTGAGAAATTATCTCGCACCGCAATATAAAATGCACTAGCTTTTCGCGTGAGCGGGAGCGCGAGGTCTGCCGGGCAGCAGGGCGCGCGCCTCGCCAGGGGGAGAATGCTCTACCAGGCTTATCAAGCCCATTCCGACATCATGATTCCGGTGCGCAACTGGGCGGGCACCGCCCTGCGGACGCTCGGCCAACCGTTGATGGGCATTGCCGACAACGCCGTGTTGCGGAACTTGACCGCGGCCTACGAGCTCATCGCGCGCACCGGGCTGACCCACGCCCGTCCCGCCTTCGGGGTCGATGGTGTGACCGTCGGCAACCGCGAAATCGCGGTCCACGAGCACGCCGCGCTGATCACGCCGTTCGGAACGCTTCTGCACTTCAAGAAGGATGTCGACACGCCGCAGCCGCGCGTGCTCCTGGTCGCGCCGCTGTCGGGCCATTTCTCGACGCTCCTGCGCGGCACCGTGCGCACCATGCTGCCCGAGCACGACGTCTATATTACCGATTGGCACAACGTGCGCGATGTCCCGCTCGCGCACGGCCGGTTCGGCTTCGACGACTATATCGCGCACTTGATCCGTTTCCTGGAGGCGATCGGGCCGGGCGCGCACGTCGTGGCGGTGTGCCAGCCTTGCGTCGCGGTGCTCGTCGCCACCGCGGTGATGGCGCAAGCCGGCAATGCCGCGCAGCCGCGCAGCATGACCTTGATGGCGGGACCCATCGACACGCGCGTCAATCCGACCAAGGTGAACGCGCTCGCCAATTCCAGGCCGATCGAGTGGTTCGAGCGGAATCTGATCGCGACCGTGCCGCTGCGCTATCCCGGTGCTTTTCGTCGCGTCTATCCGGGCTTCGTGCAGCTTGCGGCGTTCATGAGCATGAACGTCGAGCGCCATATGAAGGCGCACCGCGAATTGTATGATCATCTGGCGAAGGGCGAGCACGAGAAGGCGCAGGTCACCAAGGCGTTCTACGACGAGTACTTCGCCGTGCTCGATCTGACGGCGGAATTCTATTTGGAGACCGTTCGTCTCGTTTTTCAGGAATGCGCGCTGCCGACGGGCAAGCTCGAATGGCAGGGCGGGCGGGTCGAGCCGCGCGCCATCAAGCGCACGATGTTGCTCACGGTCGAAGGCGAGCGCGA
>Ga0209647_1002138_pt1 | contig 16069 bp, 15 predicted proteins | sample GraSoi_2013_60cm_FD_185827 | JGI IMG/M metagenome (GOLD analysis project Ga0209647, IMG submission 185827) | Grasslands soil microbial communities from the Angelo Coastal Reserve, California, USA - Sample 9_17_2013_60cm (SPAdes) (version 2) | ecosystem: Environmental > Terrestrial > Soil >...
AAGAGTGATCATGAATGAGGGACGCGCTACTCCAGCCCGAACCGCTCAAGCTTCGTGTATTTTGACCCGCCTTTTTGCGGCTGGCTCTGGTACAGAAAGAACTCTCGCGCAGTCATTGTACCGAACTGTGGCGGGCGATCACTGAGCAGCGGCTGAAGTTCACGCAGCGGATGCGAACTCGCGCGCGCCAGCGTCAAATGCGGATGATAAGCCTTCTCTTCACGCGCAGCGCCAAGCTTTTCCAGCGCCGCATCCACCGCCGAAGCCAGCCGTGGCAGCTCTTCGCCGCCGTCAACACCGATCCAAAAGATGCGCGCCGCCTTGGCATTAGGGAAGAAGCCAACGCCTTCAAACTTCACTGGAAACGGCGCGGTCTTGATCGCAGCCAGCGCTGTCTTCATCTTCTCCACCAGCGCATCACTGGCCGGGCCCACAAATTTGAGCGTGACATGCAAACCTTCCACCCGTGCCCAGCGCGCCTCCGGCGCAAAGGACCGTACGCGCTCCATGTACTCAGTCATACGGGCGCGAATTTCCGGCGGGATGTCCAATGCGATAAAGATACGCATTTCTCGCTCCACTGTATCCAATTTACGGGGTGGAGCAGGGCTTTGAGCCCTGCGTCACATCAATTTGCGCCGGACCATATCGAGCGCCTGCTGCGTGGCCCAGTGTCGTATGCGGTCACGGTCGCCAGGAAATTTTCTTTCTACTACTTCGGTATTCTTGCCGTCCGCTAACGCGTGAAAGACCAGGCCTACGGGCTTTTCCTCCGATCCGCCTCCGGGGCCGGCAATGCCCGTGATACCGATGCCAAAGGTCGATTTGCACTTGGTGCGAATGCCTTCGGCCAGCGCGGCAGCAACCTGGCTGCTGACCGACCCGTGTTCAGCGATCAACAGCGGCGGCACGCCGGCCAGCTCCGTTTTCACCGTGTTGTCATAGACCACCGCCCCGCCAAGAAAATAACGCGAGCTTCCCGGCACCGAGGTGATGCGTTCCGCCAGCAGTCCTCCGGTGCAAGATTCCGCCACCGCCAGCGTTTTCTCGCGCATGCCCAGGTAATACCCCACAATCTGCTCCAGACCCTCTCCTTCGGCGGAGAAAATAGCGTCTTCAAATTCATCTTCCAGGGCAGAGGCCAGCGCATCAACTCGTTTCTGCGCCTCTTCGATGGTCTCAGCCTGGGCGCGCAGATGAAGCTGTACCTCCCCGGGCGTGCCTGCAAGGATCGTAGTTTCCACGCCCTTGCACGCTTTGTAGATGGGCGCAGCGCGCTTATCCACCATCGACTCCCCAATCATCGCGATCTTCAACTCGCGCGTGACGATCTGCCGCCGGGGTAGAAGCTCCCGCAGCCGGGGCAGGCAATATTCTTCAAACATCGCCGTAAGCTCGTGCGGCGGGCCGGGCAGCAGGATGATGATGGCGTGGCCGTTCTCGTCGTTAATGTGCAGGAACTGTCCTGGCGCGGAGCCGCGTTTGTTGTCGAGCACTTCGGCGCCGGTGATGACGTCGGCCTGGCGCTCGTTGTTCTCCGGCATCTTCCAGCCACGGGCGGCAAAACGCGCGCGCAAATCCTCCACCAGGCGGGCGTGACGTTTCAGCGGACGGCCCAGCGTCTCCGCCACACACTCGCGCGTCAGATCGTCTTCGGTCGGCCCCAGCCCGCCCATGAAGATGACCACATCAGCGCGGGAGAGCGCTATCCGCGCCGCGGCCACCAGGTCCGTGCGGCGATCGCCCACAATGGTCTTGAAACTTACCTCCACGCCGAGCCGGTTGAGATGCGCGGTGAGAAAGAGTGAGTTCGTGTCCTGGCGATAGGGCGTCAGCAGCTCTGAGCCAATGGCGATGATCTCAGCGTTCACTTGAGCAGTTTAAATGAGAGAAAGGCCCTGCACGCCCCAGGTGAGATGGAAAACCGAGCCCTTGGTTACCAGGACCGCGCCGCCGGTACGGGTGAAGGCCAATCCAACCAGCTCTTGTCCGGCGACGGCCAGGCTCGCTTGCTTTTCCGGGGTGATTTTCACAATACCGCGCTTCCCTGCGAGTGAGGCTGCAACATACAGGTTGCCCTGGGCGTCAAAGGCAAGGCCTTGCGGGCGTCCCAGCCCGCGATAAAATACTGAGACCGTGCCGTGCGGGTCCACGCTGTACACGGCATCAAAGCTCGAAGTCGTGGGTCCGGTAACGTAGAGCATCCCATCGGGTGCAAAGGCCAGATGATAAGCGGCCACGCTGGGCTCCAGGGTGGCAAAAACAAAAATCTGCCGGTCGGGCGCGATCCGCCAGATGGTGCCGCTGCGGTCGCCGACGTAAAGATTCCCCTGGTGATCAAACGCAATTCCCGTGGCCACGCCCAAGCCTTCGGCATAGGTGGTCATGGTGCCGTTAGGCGCAACCCGGTAGACCGTGCCGTCGTAGCGGGAAGAAACATAGAGCTGGCCTTGCGGATCAAACGCCATCCCGGTGGCGTTCATCAGCTCGGAGAGGAAGGGCTTGACGTTGTAATTGGTATCGATCTTGTAGATCGCAACCGGGACTTTCTGCCCGCGGCCGCCCGAGTAAGTAACGTAGATGTTGCCTTCATGATCGATGGCCGGGTTTGCTACAGGGTGCAGGCTTTCCGCGACAGGCTGGGCAATCTTGAGCTCGCGACCGTTGCTTATGTGGCCGTTGCTGTGGACGGTTACTTGTCCGGACTGGGCCCCGTAAGGCACGCGCGCAATCACAAAGTTTTCCGAACTTACCACGATCGAGCCGGGAACGCCGCTGAAGTTCACCTCCGGGCGTGCCAGCTGCGGCGGCTTCAGTCCCCGGCCGATGATCCTGACCTCGCCGCCCGGCAATGATGCCGGCGGATCAATGGCCTCTATATGAGGGTTGCCATCAACGTTTTTCTTGCCCAGCAGGCTCTCGCTAATACCCATGGCTCGGTGGCCCTAACGCGCTATAAAATGCAGCCATACCTGAAGCAGGACAAGCGCGTACAGCCCCGCCCCAACGTCGTCCAACATGATTCCGGTCCCTCCCGGCAAACTTTCCAGACGGCGCAGAGGAAACGGCTTCACAATGTCAAAGCTACGAAAGAGTATAAAACCCGCAAGAAGGTATTTCCAATTCAGCGGAACGCCAATGAGCGCGATCATCTGCCCGGCGACTTCGTCGATCACCACAAATCCTGGGTCTTTGATGCCACTTTCCCGCGCCACCACAGTCGAGGTGGGAATGCCCAGCAGGGTTATGGCCGCTGAAGCCATGATGGCAACAGCCACAAGCCACGATGGTGGAATCCAGTGGCTGGCGGCCCACCACAACAGTACAGTGATCGCCGCCGCCCATGTGCCTGATCCGGGTTGAAGATGGCCAATGCCAAAGAAGGTGGCCACCAGCCAGGAAAAGCGCGATTTGGGAGCTGCGGTGGCATCTGCTGATTCCATGGCAGCTCAGGATACGTTATGCGACGCCAGGTGTCATCACGGAGTGAAGCTCGTGGAATTCGCATTCTTTCGCGGCGGAGCTTGTTTTATCTGCGTTCATCAGCGGAATCTGCGGCGAGGGGTTGCTACTGCTTATGCGAGACATCTTCTCCATCGCCAGGCTTTCGTCTCGCCTGCTCTTCAGCCATGCTCTCCAGTTCCTCGGGATCATTGATGGCGGTGGAGATCACGTACTTGCCGCTGGCCCACTTACCGAGATCGATCAGGCGGCAGCGGTCGCTGCAAAAAGGGAAGTTCTCGTTTTCGCGCAACACCAGCATGCGGCAGGTAGGGCAGCGTAGCGATGGCGTTTTCTTCCGGGGCATAACCAATTAGATGACGTAATTCTAGCCAACGATCTTAACCAACGGTCTCTCTTAACCAACGATGCGCGCTACCAGGTCGTAGTCATGCGCCTCGGTGATCTCGCAACGATAGAACGTGCCGGGCACAAGTTCTTCGTGGTCGCCAAAGTCATTGATGAACAATTTGCCGTCGATCTCCGGGGCATGCATCTCCGTGCGGCCTTCCCAGAGAAGATCGGTCTCTTCTGACGGGCCAAGCGCCAGCACATCCAATTGCCGGCCGATCAGTTTGCGCTTGTTCTTCTTGCTGATCTGGCGCTGAATCTGCATCAGCTTCTTGCGCCGCCGCTCAATTTCGCGCGGCCGGACTTTGTCGGCCAGGTGGTAGGCGGCGGAGCCGTCTTCGTCGGAATAGCTGAACACGCCCAGCCAGTCAAACTGCGCCGCCTGGACAAATTCGCACAGCTCTTCAAAGTCTTTTTCCGTCTCGCCGGGGAAGCCGACGATAAATGACGTTCGCAGCGTCACGCCGTGAATCGTGCGCCGCATCTTCTCAACCGACTTCAGAAAGATCTCCGCTCCCGCGCCGCGTTTCATGCGCTTGAGCACGGATGCTGAAGCATGCTGCAGCGGCACGTCAATATACGAGCAGATCTTCTCGTTGCGTGCGATGGTCTCCAGCAATTTGCCCGTAATCTTGTTGGGATAGGCATAAAGAAAGCGCACCCAGCGGATGGCTTCAACCTGCGCCAGTCGCTCCAGCAACAGCGCCAGGCCGTCTTTCAAGCCGAGATCTTCACCGTAGCAGGTGGTGTCCTGCCCGATCAGCGTGATCTCGCGCACGCCGCTGGCGGCCAGGCGCTCGGCTTCGGCGATGACCGACTCAAAATGCCGGGAGCGAAACTTGCCGCGAAGCTGCGGGATGATGCAGAAGCCGCAAGGGTGATCGCAACCCTCGGCAATCTTGATGTAGGCCGATGCTTTGGGCGTGGCCAGCACGCGCGGTGTGTTTTCGTCGTAAAGATAGTTGGGCAGGTCGGCGATCGCGCCGTCCCACTCCGCCCGGGAAAAGCGGCCGCTCTGCTCGCGTGCTAGCCCTTCAGCGCGCGCCGGCACGCCTGACTTGAGCGATTGGCCAGACGAAGACGAATTCAGAATCACAAAAGGCGAATTGTTTTCCGCGCCGCGTCCATCGGCGACATTGATTCCAGCGGCGGCCAGGATGTGTTCCAGTTCGCCGGTTCCAACCACCGCATCCACTTCAGGAATGTTCTTCTGGATTTCCGTGCGATAACGCTCCACCAGGCATCCGGCCACGATCAGTTTCTGCGCCTTGCCGCTGATCTTGTGCTGCGCCATCTCCAGAATGGTGTTGACTGACTCCTGTTTGGCCGAGTCGATGAACGAGCAGGTATTCACCACGATGACGTCGGCGTCTTCCGCCTTGGCGGTGATCTGTGCGCCGCCGCTCTGCAGCATGCCCATCATCACCTCGCTATCGACAAGGTTTTTGGGGCAGCCCAGGCTGACAAAACCGACCCTTAAGAGGGCTGGTTTTTGCGCAGATTCCTGCTGTGGAGGCGCTACTGTGGGGTTCTCGACCGGCATCTATCTCTCTATTGTAGCATCGCATTTGGCGAGGGTTTACGCGTGCTGCCGATGGGTTGGGCGCGGCGAAACGAGTACAATTCTGCTGTTCAGGGAGATCATTTATGAAAAGCCACCAAAGAACCAAAGCATTCCTGTTGATTGCCATCGCGGGCGGGCTCCTGGTCTTGTCTACGACCGCCTGGGCGAAGGGCAAGAAGGCGCCTGCGAAGACCGTCACACTACAGAATGGTCAAGGCAAAGACGTAGGGACAGCGACCCTTTCTCCAGCCGCCAAAGGCGTCGCCATCAAGCTGAACCTGCATGATCTGCCGCCGGGAGAGCACGCGATTCATGTCCATCAGACTGCCAAGTGCGAGGGGCCGGATTTCAAGTCGGCCGGAGCGCACTTCAATCCCGACGGCAAAAAACACGGCTTGCAGAACCCGGAAGGGCCGCACGCCGGGGACATTCCAAATTTCAACGTGGATATCAAGGGTAAGGCTAAGACCACGGTCGGCGCGCCTAATGTGACTCTAGGTGACGATGCCCACTCGGTTTTCACTGGCGGCGGCACTGCGCTGGTCATTCACGCCAAGGCCGATGACGGCAAGACCGATCCATCAGGGAACTCCGGCGACAGGATTGCCTGCGGAGTGATTACGAAGTAGATGCACTCAATCCCGAGGCCGCGAAGCGGCAGAGGGACCCCTATAGGCGCGAATGGCCATCACAGAGCGAATCGCGACGGAAAGTCGGCCATCGCATTCACGAGTGATAGTTTTTGTCACAATAGGGACCCCTCGCTTCGCTCGGGATTTCACCGGCTGATCACGATCCTGCCATCTGGCGCTCGTTCCAGCGACGGCGCGTAAACGCCCAGCAACTCCCTGCGCCACCACGCGCCTTCTTTGTGTTTGGTTGCGCGATCAGTGAACCAGTACTGCCAGATCACAGCGCGCACTTTGGTTGGCGGAACGCTCGCAAACGGATTGCCGGCAAAGAGCTGCAGAACGTCAGGTTCATTACGCAGCAGTCTTTCTTCCGTCAAGACCACCCATTGATAGCTGCGCCAATTGCCCAGCGAGGCGAACCACAAGTTCCACTCAAAGCGCGGCTGGTAAGGCGCATATATCCCCGGAGCCCGGTGGATATCCTGCGGCTTGTAGCGGAATGGATAGGCGATCCAGCTCTGGCCATCATTCGATCCCTGAAATTCAATTTCGTAGCGCTCATGCGTCATGACTGCGAACAGGCCGTATTGGTTGGCGATGCGGAATGGATCCAGCGCCCGGGCCGGCGCCAGCGGCAGGTAGGGCATGGATGGAAGAATCATGGCAAACATGAGCACCGTGGTCGCGTAGAAGACCCAGCCTAGATAAATAACAGCAACACTGCGCCAGAGTGGACGGAGCCATTGCGGAGTGAGGGCGGGCGCGGGTTGTGTTTCCGCAGCCGCAGGTGAAGCTCTGCCACCCCAGGTCTTCCAGCGATCGGGCAAGACCGAGCGGATGAAGCCGTCATCCAGCAGCAAGAATCCCAGAGACAAAACCAGATAATTCAGGAAGGTGTAATTCGCGGTAAGAATAATGCCGACCTGAAACGGCGTGACAATGCAGAAGCAGATGATCCTGAAGCGCCGGGGAAGAAAGAGCATCCAGACCAGAGCCAGCTCTGATGCCAGCGTCATGAATGCTGTGGCGGCATGGAACCAGTGTGGAAAGTGCTGCACGTACCAGCCGACCCACGTGGGCAGGGGGCCGTTCTGGTAGTAGTCGTCCATGGCAGTCAGGTGGCGCCATGAGTAGTCATGGCTGGCCAGCTTCACCACGCCTGATTCGAAGTAAATGCGGAACCATTCCCATTGCAGAAGAAACCGGCTGAAGCGCGATGGCGCATGCGCCGCTCCCAGTCCGGGCCGCAGTCCGGGCGGCGCGAAAAAGAGAGAGATAAAACCGGCTTCCAGCAGCATGCCGTCAGACTGATAGCCGGAAAAATCCTGTGCGGCAGCGACAAACGAGAGAAAACAAACAAGGCATATGACCAGCGTCACACGCGGCCACAGATTCAACATCACCGCAATGGAAGCGATCAGGCCCAGCCAGGTGACGAACATCAAAGCGTGATCGCTGGAGCCGAACCAGAACAGGGTCGGGGCAAACCAGAAGCGCAGCACGCCAGGGTAATATTTTGCGACTGCAACCAGGAATTCGCCGGCGGGAAGGATGCCTTGCGGGCCGATCAATCCCTTGATCTGGAAGATGAGAGAGTAGAACGCGGAAAAATAAATGAGCCCCAGCGCGCGAAGAAAGATCCAGCGGGGGAGCAGATGGGTTCGCGGCGTTTCCGCCGGAGCTTCCGGCCCCAGAAGCCACTCCACGGCCTGTCGGAGGCGATTCTCCATGTCACTCCCGGCGGATTATATCTTTATGATGCGCGGACCGGCGGTCCGAGTTTCTGAAGGACGTTCCCTATCGTACCTTCGAGCCGCAGCCATTTAGGAGTATGGTAATGCCAACGTATCATGCGACTTTCCGGAGGGGATGATGTTCAAACGAATTTTTCTAATGGCAGTCTGCGGGCTGCTGTTGATGATCTTACCGAACCAGGGCCTGGCACAGGGCAACAGCCAGGGCCACGGCAAGGGGCACAACAAACAAGGCGACCAGGATGGTGACGACGATCGCGGACGCGATCGCGACAACCGAGGCGGAATCCGCGTGATTTTCAGCGTGCATGACCGCGACGTCATCCATGGGTATTATCACGGCCAGAATTCCAACCTGCCTCCGGGGTTGGCCAAGCGCAACGGCAACCTTCCGCCCGGCCTGCAAAAACATCTGGAGCGCGATGGCACGTTGCCTCCTGGACTGCAAAAACGAGTGCAGCCCTTTCCCGAGGACCTGGAGCGCCGCTTGCCGCGCCTGCCAGATACTTATCGCCGGGTAACGCTGGGCGTAGATGTTTTGATTCTTGACCGGCGCACGCAGCGGATCGTAGACGTGATTCACGATATCCTGCGGCCATAGCGTCATTTCTCACAAAGAATACTGACAATCAGGAAGCGCAGATGCTTGCGCTTCCTTCTTCTTTCCGCTCTGCTTCTCCCGACAAAATCTTTCCTCTTCTGCGACTCTATAATGCTGGTATGGCAGAAATTATGTATGGAAAGCCCGTCGCTGACGAAATCGAGCGCCGGGTCCGCGGCGAAGTGGAAAGGCTGCGCGCACGCGGCGTTGTCCCGCGGCTCGATGTTGTGCTGGTGGGCAAGAGCGCGGCTTCGCAGCGTTATGTTGGGAAAAAGATGGAGTTTTGCGAGCGTCTGGGCATGCAGGCCATGCTGCACACTTTTGATGATCACATCAGTGCAAGCGAGCTGCGCGATCAGGTGCAGCGCATCAACGATGATCCGGCGGCACACGCCATTCTGGTGCAACTTCCGTTACCGCGTCACATTGAGGAGCCAGCTTCCGGCGTGAACAAATTTGATGTCTTTGACGCTATCAGCGGCCGTAAGGACGTGGATGGCATCTCACGCGAGACCGTTCCCGAACTCTACCGCGCACAGGACGAACGCATGCTGCACCTGCCGGCAACGGCTCTGGCGGTGCGCAGGATGCTCGAGTTTTATGGGATTGAGACCGAGGGAAAGGTCGCGGTGATAGTCGGGCGCAATGACATTACGGCCAAGCCCATTCATCACATGCTGGGCGGGCGCATGTGCAACGCGACCGCAATCTGGTGCCATCGCTACACCCGGAAAGCCGACCACGACCGGTTTATGCGCACCGCCGACATCATTGTGACTTCCGTAGGAAGCGAACGCTATCGCATCACCGCCGACCTGGTGAAGCCGGGCGCGGTCGTGATCGACGTGGCAACGCGCGTGGGCGCTGACGGAAAGCTCAACGGCGACGTGGATTTTGAGCACGTAAAGGAAGTTGCGTCATTTATTACGCCCGTGCCTAAAGGGGTTGGGCCGGTGACGGTGGCTGCGCTCACGGAAAACGTGGTGCGGGCCGCCGAGTTTGCGCATGGACTGCGCCAGCCGGGCTATGACCTTGCCCCGTCGCGCGACGCTCACTTGCGTCCGGCAATCTCCTCGTAAAGTTCAGGCAGGCGCTGCGCGTCTTCCACCGATTCAGCAAAGCGGGCGCGCTCATAATGTTCGGTAAAGAGTTCAATATCGTGGCGCATGTGCGGATCATCGATGGAAGCCGTGAACTCTTCCGGAGTCTGTGAAGGTTCTTTGCGGACACCGCGGCGCGCCAGCATCTTCAGCATTCGTATATACCAGAAGCTGGCGGAGGTGCGCGGCGCGCGTTGCGGGTTGCGTAGCGTGCGTGTCCGCTGGAAGCTGCGCCAGGCTTTTGGCGCGAAGGGAAGCGCCAGAAGCAGACCGAGCACCACGCAACAAACAGCCATCTGGGTTGCTGAGAGCGCCTCTAACCTCCGCTGCCAGTCGCCCATGAGCGTGACCAGCCTGCGATACTTCTCCCAAAGCCACAAACGAAAGCTGGACTGCGCGTTTCCGGTCTTGGTGCTGATGTCGGCGCGTAAACGGGCCTGGTGGGTGAAGTCATAATTGACGATCCACTCCCGCCACATCTGCCGGGCGGCATCCATGTACAACGCCAGGCGTGACCAACCGGTCGCGGGCTCGGGCCCGGAGCCGGACGGCGTGGGATCAAAGGTGACCCAGCCGTATTCCGGGAAATAGGCTTCCACCCAGGAGTGGGCATCTTTCTCGCGTACGATGTAGCTGCTGGTGACATCGTTATATTCGCCGCCGCGAAATCCATTGACCACACGCGCGGGAATGCCCAGCGTGCGCAGCATCATGGTCATGGAAGAAGCGAAATACTCGCAGTGTCCCTTCTTGCGCTGGAACAGGAAATGGGCCAGCGGGTCTGGTTCGCGCAGTCCCGGCAACTCCAGGGTGTAACCAAAGTTCTTCCGCAGGTACTGCTCCACCGCCTTGGCGCGAGCGTAATTGGAATCGGAGGAGGCAGTCACCTCACGGGCGAGCTCCGGAATGCGCGAATCCAGGCGCGGCAGCTGCAGGTATAGAGTGGCGATGTGGGGCGGATAGTCGCGCGAGTTGGAATCACGCACGTAAGGCTCGGGATCGCGGGTATCGGCCTCAGCCGAATACATGCCGATGGTCTGCGAGCCTTCGGTGTCACCGGAAACCGAGCCGCCTTCACCGGCGTGGCTGACGAAGATGGAACCGTCAGACTTGATCTCCAGGACGCGGTAGTCGCCATTGATTTTCAACGGCACGGGCGCCAGGAAGAACAGATTCAAACCCACCGGTTCCATCACTACCCGGTATGACAGGCTGGGCAGGCGTGAAACTGGCTGATCGCCCGAATAGAAAGAAAAATTGCTGATGTGGGTAAGGTCCAAAGGCGAGTTGTACAGGCCATGAAACGTTGGGGCTTCCGAAGCGTTGTACCAGCGCCTGCCGTCAAAATTCGCCAGCGTAATGCCTCGCCACTTCACGTCTTCGGGAAGTTTGCCGTCGAGCACCTGAACGTGCATCACCACGGTGCTTGATTGCTGTATCTGTCCGATGCCGCCCAGATCCACCTCCTGGCCGAACCCGGTCATGATGCCGCTCTGAACTCCCAGGTTGCGCAGGAAGCCGCTGGAGTTCACGCGAGGAAGAATGAAGAAGATCAACGCGGCGCCGGCCAGCGTAAGCAGGCCGAGGATGGCGGAGATGCCGGCCAGCGAGCTGTGGAACCTGACGTCATGTTGCGGAGGAACGCCGGCGGCCAGATTCTCCCGCTCTGAGCGGCGCATCTCCATGCTGATGAAGGTGGCGATGGCCACCAGAATAAACAGTGAGAAGGTGAGCAGGAAGAGCGTGTCTACGGTGAGCACGGCGGCTGCCAGCACCATCAGGAATGAGAGCACCGCCAGGTACAGCAGATCGCGGTCGCGGCGCACAGAAAAAATCTTGACCACCATGCTGAACAGCACCATGTGTACGGTGGCGCTGATGAAGCTTTCCGAAAAATAAAAATAGTCGGCCGCGTAAAACGCGAAGTACACGATGGTAAGAGAACTGGTCCAGCGCTCCGAGAGAACAAATGACTTCCTCATGAGCAGGGAATAACCGCGCAGCAGAAGCGCCGGCAACACCAGGGCCAGCGCCGGCAGATCAAGTTTGTTGGTGCCCATCAGCGCGGCAAATCCCACCACCAGCAGCACGTAAAGCGACCATTGAAAAAAGCGCTCCGCGCTGCCAGTGCCCCTGGCCGCGGCAAGACTGATGGTGCGCGAGGACATTCACTTATTCTCCCTGAATTCCCGCCAGGAGCAAAGCCCAATCCGGGCGCTGATGACCCAACGTAACTGGGGAAAACGCGGGCACGGGCAAAGATGTTAAAATCAAAAATGCCGGGTCCCGCGCGACGCAATCCCGCCAATCCCGCCAGGTCCGGAAGGAAGCAACGGTAACGGGCTAGTGCGTGTGCAGCGGGGTGCCCGGTAGGATTCATTCAACCGACTCCTGCCCGCCTCACGTGATGGCACCAAATCTTTCCGTTCCGTGAAAAAACCGCTTACAATATTAGGTTTATTCTCATCGATCTGGAGACATTCTTTTGGCGAACCTAATACGGGCGAAAATTTCTGCCCTTGGAACCTACGTCCCGCCCCGCCTGCTGACCAATGCTGACCTGGAAAAGATGGTTGAAACCTCAAACGACTGGATCGTTGAGCGCACCGGCATCAGGCAGAGGCACATGGTGGACAAAGGAATGGCCACGTCCGATCTGGCGATTGAAGCAGCCAACAGCGCCCTGCAGGAGCGCGGGATTCCGGCCAGCGACGTTGAAGCCATTTTTCTGGGCACGGTGACACCCGACATGCTTTTTCCCGCCACTGCGTGCATCGTGCAAGACAAGATCGGCGCCAAGGGCGCGTGGGGCTATGACATTTCCGCTGCGTGCTCCGGCTTTGTGTACGCGCTGCAGACCGCGGTGAAGTTTGTGGAGTCGGGCGCGCACAAGAAGGTGCTGGCAATAGGCGCCGACGTGATGACTTCCATCATCAACTATCAGGACCGCACTACCTGCATCATCTTTGGCGACGGAGCTGGCGCTGTGGTGGTTGAGCCCGCCACCGATGATAACTACATCATGGACTTCATCCATGAAGTCGATGGTTCGGGAGCGTGCTCACTTTATATGCCCGGAGGCGGCAGCCGCAATCCTGCCACCCACGAAACTGTGGACAAGAAGATGCATTACGTCCATCAGGATGGACAGGCGGTTTTCAAATACGCTGTCCGCAAGATGGCGGAAGCCTCTGAGACCGTGCTGAAGCGCAACGGATTTAAAGGCAGTGACGTGGCGCTCTTCGTTCCCCACCAGGCCAACCGTCGCATCATTATGTCAGCGGCTGACCGTTTGGGCTTGAAGGAAGATCGCATCATCATCAACATTGACGAGTTCGGCAACACCACGGCGGGCACCATTCCCCTGGCGCTCGAAAGCGCACGCCAGCAAGGCCGGCTGAAGAAGGGCGATCTAGTCCTGATCGCGGCAGTCGGGGCGGGATTTACGGTGGGGGCGACTTTATTACGCTGGGCTTGCTAGGTTTCGCCGCTGATTTTCGCAGATAAACGCAGATCAAAACAAAATCAGCCACGAATTTCGCGAATGAAGACGAATCAAATTAGATTCGCGCTTTTCGCGTTCATTCGCGGCTGGCTTTCTTACCGTTAGAAATTTTGTCTATAGGGTCCCCTCGCTACGTTCGGGATTGCAAAAAAAAGCTACTTTTTCTTCTTAATATCCTCGCGCCGCTTTGCCGCCTCTTTCGGATACTGCGGCTCCGTCATACTGACCGGATCTAAGATTTCTGCGATTTCTTTTTCGCTCAGCAGTTTTTTATCGCGGGCAATGTCGATGATCGAGCGCCCGGTAGCGACCGACTCTTTCACAATCTCCGCCGCTTTGGCATAGCCGATGTACGGGTTCAAAGCGGTGGCTAGCGACACCGTGCTCTGCGCGTAGAAGGCATTGCGCTTCTCATTGGCGGTGAGTCCCTTCACGCATTTTTCCGTGAAGACACGGATCATGTTGGTCAGGATCGTGATGGACTGAAGCACGTTGTAGGCCATGGTCGGCATCATCACGTTCAACTCAAGCTGCCCGGCCTGCACCGCCAATGCCACTGCCGTATCATTTCCCACCACCTGGAATGAGACCATCGCGGCATGATGGAAGAGCCAGGCTGCAGACCAGGCAAATTGATCTCAGCGAATCCCGTGTTTGGGCCGGAGGAGATGAGCCGCAGGTCATTGGAGATGCGAATGATCTCCAGCGCCAGATTCCTCAGCGCGGAAGAGACCTGCGCCATGCAGGCGTTGGATTGCATGGCCCAGCGCATATCGGCGGCAGGCTGGAGTTTCTGTCCGGAAATCTTCGCCAGGTTCGCAACGGCTTTGGCGCGATAGTCAGGATGGGTGTTGATGCCTGTTCCCACGGCGGAGCCGCCGAGTCCGAGTTCGCGCAGGGAATCGCCGGCGTGGCGAATATCGTCAATGGCCTTGCGTATGGCCACGCCATAGGCGGCAAATTCCAGGCCCAGGCGGATGGGCACTGCGTCCTGCATGTGCGTGCGGCCGGATTTCATGATGTGGTGAAACTCTTTGCCCTTGGCTTCGAAGGCGGCGGCCAGAGCGTCCAGCACGGGATAGAGTTTTTCCAGTTCCAGCAGCGTGGCCACGCGCATGGCGGTGGGAAAGACGTCATTGGTGGACTGGCCGTAATTCACGTGATCGTTGGGATGGACCGTGTATTCGCCCAGTTTGCCGCCCATTAACTCCGTGGCGCGATTGGCGATGACCTCATTCGAGTTCATGTGGAAGCTCACGCCCGCGCCCGCCTGAAACACATCGACCACGAATGACTGGTCCCACTTGCCGTCCACGACTTCTTTGGCGGCCTTCATGATGACGTCAGCGCGCTTGCGGTCCACCAGGCCCAGTTCCTTGTTGGCCTGGGCAGCCGCGTATTTCACCATGCCGATGGCGCGAATCAGTGTGGGGTTCGCGCGCATGCCGGAGATGGGATAATTCTCCACGGCACGCGCGGTCTGAACGCCGTAATAAACATCAGCCGGAATTTCTTTGACGCCGATAGAATCTTTTTCCTGACGAAACTGCTGTGTGGCCATGGGTGTCCCTCTTTATGAGTGCGATTTGCCAGCACGGTCGAGACGTAAAGCAAAACTAGAAATTATAGCGTGCGGCATTCAGGTTCTGGAATCGAGCGGCGGTGCGCTTGCGCCAGAGCGCCTTATGCGAAGCAAGCTTTGTGAAATTAATTTGCACGCGGAGGCCGTTGTATAGTGAAAGATGAGTATGTTTGAAGGCATTCGATCACTGCTGGGAATGCGGCCCAGACGTTCCGAGGTCGACGAAAAACTGGACGAAGCGCTGGCCAACGCCAAGGCGCTGGATCATTACTTCTTCTTTTCCGACCAGAATGACGCCGACCAGGCAGCGCAACGCCTGCAACAACGTGGCTGGACGATTGAGTCGGTCAGTCTCAATGCCGAGTTGGAGAAAGTGCAGTTGCAAGCGCGGCAACCAGGGACGATCGAGAGTCCACAAGAACTTAAAGACCTGCAAACCGAACTTGACCTCTTTGCCGACGATTTCCATGGCGAATACGATGGCTGGCAAGTGCCGGGCGTAACCGAGCACCTTTAACAGCTTCAGCCGCGGGCCGCCGCCTGCCGCAAGCGCGGCGCCTGCCACAACCCGCGGCTTAGCTTTACAATCTCCAGCATGGCCCATAAGAACGATGCGAAGAAGAAAGACTGGAAGACCAAGCTCATCCATTCTGACGCCACGGTTCCTGAAGGTTTTCGCTCGCTCTCGACGCCCGTTTATCGCGGTTCGACCGTGTTGTTTCCCAGAGCAGCGGCCGCCAGCGACCACTGGAACCAGCACGAGATCGGCTATACCTACGGTCTCTATGGCACGCCGACCACGCTTGAACTCGCAGCCAAAGTGTGCGAACTGGAAAAAGGCTTTCGCACCATCATTACGCCCGGCGGCCAGGGCGCCATTTCACTGATCCACCTGGCGCTGCTCAAGAGCGGCGATCATGTGCTGCTGCCGGAAAGCATTTACGGCCCGAACCGCATGTTTTCCAACCACGTGTTGCGGCGCTTTGGCGTGGAAGTGAGTTACTATCCGCCCGGAGCGGGACTGCCCATTGACGCGCAAAAGCGACGCGCGAATGGGGCCCCGGACATCAGCTCTGAGTTCAAGCCAAACACGCGGCTGGTGTGGTGTGAGAGTCCCGGATCGATCACCATGGAGGTGCAGGACGTGCCTGCCATCGCGGAAGCGGCGCACCAGCACGGAGCGCTGGTGGTGATGGACAACACGTGGTCGGCGGGAATTTATTTTGACGCTTTTGCCCACGGCGTGGACGTGACCATGCAAGCACTTACAAAGTACGTCGGCGGCCATAGCGACCTGCTGCTGGGGTCGGTGACGGTGCGCGATCCGAAAATTTATGAGCGCCTGGGCGAGACGCAGCAAGGGCTTGGTTCCGTCGCTTCGCCGGATGATTCCAGCCTGGCCTTGCGCGGAATGAAGACGATGGCGGTGCGGCTCAAGGTGGTTGAGCAATCGGCGCTGGCTCTGGCGCAATGGTTGAG
>Ga0209647_1002140_pt1 | contig 16057 bp, 12 predicted proteins | sample GraSoi_2013_60cm_FD_185827 | JGI IMG/M metagenome (GOLD analysis project Ga0209647, IMG submission 185827) | Grasslands soil microbial communities from the Angelo Coastal Reserve, California, USA - Sample 9_17_2013_60cm (SPAdes) (version 2) | ecosystem: Environmental > Terrestrial > Soil >...
ATTCTTGCGGCGCAGATACCCAGGGCGCTATCGGTTACATGATCCAGCAGGCGCTGCATAATGAATTTTTGCGCCGTGACATTCGACGCCAGTGCGTCACAGTCGTCACACAGGTGCTTGTCGATAGGAATGACCCTGCTATGCAGAATCCAAGCAAGCCTATTGGCTCCTTTTATACGGAGGCAGAGGCACGCGCAAAGATGGACAAAGACGGCTGGGTGATGGTTGAGGATGCCGGGCGTGGCTGGCGTCGAGTCGTACCATCGCCTATCCCCAGGGAGATTATCGAGCGCGATGCCATAGATACACTCATCAAAAACGGCTTTATCGTAGTCGCCGTCGGTGGCGGTGGTATCCCGGTTGTGCGCGACAGTGCAGGCAATCTTTCAGGTGTTGAGGGTGTGATCGACAAAGACCTCGCATCCAGCCTGCTTGCCAGCACATTGAATGCCGATCTCCTGCTGATCTCAACCGCCGTAGAGAAGGCTTCCCTGAACTTCAAGAAACCCAACCAGGTCGATCTCGACCGCATTACATTGAGTGAGGCCAAACAATACTACGAAGAAGGCTATTTTGCCAAAGGCAGTATGGGCCCAAAGATCAAAGCCATCATCAATTATCTCGAACGCGGTGGAAGTGCCGCTCTGATTACCATGCCCGAGACGATCGGCAAAGCCCTCGCTGGACAGACAGGAACATGGATTGTACGCGCATAGAAAGGATCTTTTACAATGAAAACCAATTTACGCGGGCGAGACTTTATCAGCACGCAGGAATGGACCAGAGAAGAGTTGGAGACTGTGCTGCATCTCGCCTTTGATCTCAAAATGAAATGGGGACTTGATCTTCCAACTCGCTTGCTCGAAGACAGGACCCTGTTTATGCTCTTCTTCTTCTCTTCAACGCGCACCCGCAACTCCTTCGAAGCAGGAATGACGCGCCTGGGAGGCCACGCAGTTTTCCTGGAGCCTGACAAGATGCAAATCTCGCATGGCGACACGCCCAAGGAGATTGGCAAGATCCTATCCTCGTACGGACACGGTATCGCCATACGCCACTGTGATTGGGGCGAAGGGAATGCCTACCTGAGAGCAGTGGCTGAATATGCCAGTGTTCCTGTCATCAACATGCAGTGCGACATCTACCACCCATGCCAGGCTATGGCTGACCTGATGACATGCATCGAGAAGAAAGGCGCTGTGCGCGGTAAAAAGGTAGTAATGTCCTGGGCCTATGCCAGCTCCTACACCAAGCCGCTCTCGTTGCCCCAATCGGTTATTGAACTCTTCACGCAGTTTGGTGCAGATGTTGTCCTGGCGCATCCGCCTGAGTTTGAATTGATGCCGGAGATCCTCGACAATGCCGCCGGCAACGCACATAAGTCAGGTGGCAGCTTCAAAATTGTGTACGATATGGATGAGGCGTTTGTAGGCGCTGATGTCGTCTATCCCAAGAGCTGGGGACCCCTGGTGATGGTTAAAGACTCGTCAAAGATGGTTGACACCATTCGTCAATACGAGCACTGGATCTGTGATGAGCGCCGTATGTCGCTGGCAAAAGAGGATGCGATCTATATGCATTGTCTGCCTGCCGACCGGGGCCTCGAGGTGACCGATGCCGTAATCGACGGCCCGCAATCGGTTGTTTATGACCAGGCCGAGAACCGTATGCACGTCCAGAACGCAATTATGGCTCTCACGATGGGAGGGCGCTAAGTTAACCGCGTACGTCCAGAGCAAGATGGATACCGTCTCCTTTCGTCCTGCTTGAGTGCGCAGCACTAGCTGCGAAGCAGCGTTGGCCGGACGGATAAGTGCCAGGCAGGACGGATAGGTGCCGACTCGCTCATTGCATTGAGCATGCATTAAAAATCAATGCCATGCATGCTCTCTGATAACTTCTTTCACTGTCTGCACCAGCATTTCCTCGGAAAATGGTTTAGGCAGGTATCGATCTGCTCCCTGGCGCAGGCCCCAGGACCGATCGAGACGTGTGTTTTTAGTGCTTACCATAATGATTGAAAGGTTATGGTTTGGGTCTAAGGCCCGTAATTGGCGGCACAATCCGTAACCGCTAATTCCCGGTAGTACTACGTCGAGTACCACGCAATGAGGTCGTTCCTGGAGGGCCTTCGTCAATCCATCATTACCATTAGATGCCGTAATTACTTGATATCCCGCCTTTTGAAGTGCGCGGGCCATTATTAGACATATAGTAGCGCTATCATCAATAACAAGGACTTTGGCTGCATTTGGCACGAGAGATATAACCTTCTTTCGGCTTAGACGTTTTGTACTAGTATACAGTAAAACGTTGTGCAAAACACAATTTATCTAAGCAAGCAGTAATATTGGCCTATATCGTCCTCCGTCCTTCCGGGTGATTTGTAGGGGCGCAATTCATTGCGCCCATCGCCAATGCTGGGATGCGGGCGCAATGAATTGCGCCCCTACACGATTGCATCCCGTTTCACCCGAAGGATGTAGACCCTGGCCTATATCGTTGGTGGCATTATATGCCTGAGCTTGCTATAATACGATGTGGATAGGGCACCTAGATATGGAGATGAACGTGTCTGACCGCATTCAACCCCGTAGCACACCTGCGGAAAAAAAACGGGTGGTCATACGGAAAAAACCCTGGAGACCGCTCTTGCTCATAGTCATACTGCTGATCCTGGCGTTTCCAGCCTTTAAGTTCGGAACAGGCGCTGGTCAGCGTATCTTCCCCGCCGTTGCAAACTTCTTCTATAACATTTCGGGACCCCCACCGCCTCCAACGCCTACGCCACTGCCGCCTTTTCCTGCATCGCTTCCCCAATTTGGTTCATTACTCTATACCGTTCAATCTGGCGATTCCTGTGATGAGATGCTCACAGTTCAGATGCATATGGCTGACGCAGGTCAGATTTTCAGCGATGTTAATCCCAATACAGTGAAAGCGCTTAGTAGCGTGATGGGCCGGGATTGCCATGCACTGCAACCCGGAATGGTAACCAAGCTCTCACCGCAATATCCGCTGACAGCATTAGGTGGTGTGGTTCTCAAAGTCGCTGCCACTACCCCGCAGCAGCCCTTACCAACACCCTTAATCAACGTCGCTCGCCAGCAGGTGGGCATTGATTGCTCTAATGGATGCCTCCTCACGGTGCGTATTGCTCCAGGCACGCAAATACGTCTTCTGGTACAAACGGCGTTACCGGTGCATATTGGCTCCTGGGTATGGACGCAGGCGATGCTTGCTCGCCAGCAAATTACTGGATTTGCTAATTATCCCTATGTCGATCCAAGTGTCTCGCTGAATGGTATGTTGCTGCGCGCCTGTGATCTGCAGGTAGATAATACCCACGATGATAATTCGCTCGCTTGCAGCCAACTTCCTCCAAACACGATTGTTGATGATGGAGGAGCATGGCTTTTTGGCGTCACTGGTCCGGGTTCCTTAAACCACTGGCACTACCCCTTGCGCCTTCCTGCAGGGACGCGGGTGCTGCTCTGGCTCTCGGCCCAGAGCAACGGCGGTCTGGTGTTTCACCAGGCGAATCCAGTCTATCGGTATGACGTGGATAAGCAGATTTATGTGCGAGCATAATAGAAGGCGTTTCGAAATACTTCGGCGATGAAGGAGATCTCCATCAAAATGAGCAATACTTATAAAAATGCGCATGTGATTAAACTGGGCGGTTCTCTGCTCGTTCCTGATGGAGGAATCGATGCCGGGTACGTTAACAAGTTCAATGCATTTATCAGAAAGCAAATCGCAGAGAAGGGCTTGCGCTTTTTTATTTTTACAGGAGGGGGCCAGCTTGCGAGACATTATATCGATGCTGCTATGGAAGTGATCGGTCATGAGCTAACAAATGACGATTTAGACTGGCTCGGTGTACATGCTACGCGCCTGAATGCGCATCTTCTCAGGACTATATTCCGTGACCTTGCTCATCCTGTCATCATCACGGACTACAGTTACATTCAGAAGCCAGATAAACCTGTCGTAATTGCTGCCGGGTGGAAGCCAGGCTGGTCAACCGATTACGTCGCCGTTATTCTGGCGCAGGATTACAGCGTTAAAACCATCGTCAAGATGAGCAACGCCGATTATGTCTATGATAGAGACCCAAGACAGTATCCCGAGGCGAAACCCTTTGATAAAATATCCTGGAAAGACTATCGAGCAATGGTTGGGGACGAATGGACTCCAGGTTCGAGTGCTCCATTTGATCCTATTGCAGCAAAACTTGCATCGGAGCATGAAATGACAGTGTTGTATCTTAATGGAACTGATCTTGCAAATGCTGAAAGAGCCATAGATGGTAAACAGTTTGTTGGGACGATCATTGAGTGACTGCTAGTAAAGTCGTAGCTCGTCTTGCTGGAAAGTAACGCTTTACACTGGCATGTAATTGTGGCAATAAAGTTTGTTGGCGGTTATTGCTACAAGCGTTACAAATGTTACAAGTGATGCAAGTGATGCAAGTGTTACAAACCTTCCTTCGGAGTTGAGTCTACAGCCATTTCATGGTATATTTGCCCCGTAACCTTACAAAATCGATAACCTAATGAATTTTTCCAATCGAAGAGGGTAATCACGCCCATCGGGACGCTTGCGTCCCCGGCGTTCTGTAGGGACAAGGGGCGGATGCGGAGAGGGGTGGGGGCCTGGTGCTTGTCCTGGTGAATGGCGATTCCGCCAGGGGTTCATGCTGACCCGTTGGATCCTCTCACCCGGACGAGGACAAGCACCAGGCCCCCTCATCCACCCCACCCCACCCCTTGTCCCTACAGGACGGCTTACGTCTATTGCTGCATTCGGTCGTCAACATTCATCAGGGATATTTTCAGCCACCAGCAACAGGAGATCATCCACTATGCTTTTCACCAACGCTACCATCATCACCATGAACCCCACACGAGCCATCATCACCGGTGGCGCAATTGCCATCAAAGATAACCGCATCGCCGCCGTTGGCAAAACAGATGCCTTGCTTCGCCAGTATTCGGGTGATCAAGTCATCGATGTCAAAGGAAAACTGATCATTCCCGGACTGATCGACACACATGTCCACCTCGCCCAGGCGTTGATTCGTGGATGTGCCGATGACATGGCACTCCTACAGTGGCTGTGCGAGCGTGTGTGGGTATTGCAGGGCAATTTCACGCACGATGATGGGTATGTCAGCGCGCGCCTGTGCATTGCCGAAATGCTGAAATCTGGCACCACCACCTTCCTCGAATCGATGCTGGCTCATCGTTACGGCTTCGATGGTATCGCACGAGCTGTCGATGAAAGCGGTATTCGCGCCTGCCTCGCCGGTATCGTCATGGACATCGGCACCTATGCTACCCAGAGCAGCTCCATGCATCCAGGCATGGTCGAAAGCCGCGAAACCAGCCTCTTTGGTGTGCTCGATATGCATAGCAAATGGCATGGTGCTGCCAACGACCGCGTTCATGTCTGGTTTGGCCCGCGCACCCCTGGAGGTGTCAGCTCGGAACTCTACCGCGAAATGAGCGACTACGCACACCAGCGCGACATGGGTATCACCATGCACCTGGCTGAAGTCGAAGCCGACAAAATCTTCCTCAACGAAAAATATGGGCTCTCGCCTGTCTATTATGCCGAAAGTGTGGGATTGCTCGGCCCGAAAACGGTGCTGGTACACATGGTCTGGCTCGCCCGGGCTGATATCGATAAACTCGCGGAAACACGTACCAGCGTCTCTCACAATCCCTCCTCGAATAGCAAACTTGCCTCTGGCGTCTGTAAGGTCCCGCAGATGCTTGCCAGTGGTGTCAACGTCGCGCTGGGGTGCGATGGCGGCCCCAGCAACAATGACTACGACCTGGTTCGTGAGATGAAGCTGGCAGCTATTATCCACAAAGCCGTCACCAATAATCCGTTGATTGTCCCGGCTGAGACTGTGCTGGAGATGGCAACCATCAATGGCGCGCGTGCGCTCGGCCTGGAGCAAGAGATCGGCTCGCTGGAGGCAGGCAAGAAAGCCGACCTGGTCGTAATCGATCTCAATCGTTTGCATACCACACCCTCTCCCAATCCGATTTCATCGCTGGTCTACGCCGCTACTGGCGCAGAGGTTGATACAGTCGTCATTGATGGGCGCATCGTGGTAGAGCATGGCCAATTACTGACGATGGATGAGAATGAAGTGATGGAGCAGGCTCACCAGCATGCCGGTGCGCTCTATCGACGTGCAGGCATTGAGATTAAACCAACATGGCCAGTACTCTAAGCTGGCATTTATGTAGGAATATGAAGCCGCAGAACTTTGAGAGTTTCGCAACCGTGCGCAAACCGTTATAATGATATGGCGTGCATTTATCCCTGGCTGCATGAAGGGAACCGAGAACCTGGAGAGAATTTCTAATGGTTGCACTGGAGGGCAAGATCCTTGATCGCTATGCATTGCGAAGGCTGGTTGGCAGAGGTGGAATGGCGAATGTTTACGAAGCACAAGATCTACAATCCCATCAAAACGTAGCTGTCAAAGTCTTCAAACGCGAAGATGAGGAACTGCTGCGCCGCTTCATCCGCGAAGCTCGCCTGATGGCCTCGCTGCATCACGAGCATCTTGTGCCCATCATTGACTCGGGTGAAAGCCAGTTGGATGGCGATACTCGCTACTATATTGTGATGCCTTTTCTGGACGGAGGCACCCTGCGCGCCCGAATTCGTCGCTCGCCCCTCTCTCTCACTGAAGCCTGTTACGCTTTACGTGCCATTGCCGGCGCTCTTGACTACATCCATAGCCAGGGCATTATTCATCGTGATATCAAAGCTTCTAACGTGCTGCTCGATGCCAATGGCGAATGCTATCTCACAGACTTTGGCATCGCTCGCATAACCGGCGATGTCACGCAGCTCACCAGCACAGGCGATGTGCTTGGTACCGTCGATTACGTTGCGCCGGAACTGTATGAGACGGATCGCAGGGCAGATGCTCGCAGCGACCTGTATTCTCTGGGCGTATTGCTCTTCGAGATGGTCACAGGCCGGTTGCCTTTCCCAGCCGAGAATCAACTCGTCGCGGTATCGATGCATATGAATAAGCGTCCTCCCTCACCACGAAGCATTGCTCCACATATTTCTTCACAGGTCGAGCGTGTGATTTTCAAAGCATTAGAAAAGAAGCCGGAACAGCGCTATGCCAGCGCCGCTGAATTGGTAGACGCGTTTTGCCGCGCAGTAAGTGCCGGTAACAAAAATGGTCTGCTGGAGCACAGTAACGCTCTCAAGGTTGGTCAGCCTGAAGTTGTTGCTCCGGTCGCCGGAGCAGAGCAGGCGCTGCCCGCTCCATTACCGCCAGCACCTGCCCTCAATTCAACCGTCAGGTCATCACCTCTCGCGAATGCGACCGAGGGGTACCAGTTTATCGCTCCTCACTATGGTCTCGATACCACGATTGCAGATGCAGAGACATTACCACCTCCTTCTTCAGAACCCGCGAGTCCCAGGCCGCCCTATCGTCGCCGCCGGTTCGCTATTGTACTTGCACTGCTAGCCTTAATTTTGCTCGGTGCCTCGCTTATCGCGATTATCATCCCCCGCACGAATAACGCAAACCCGTCAAACGTCACCGGTGCTACACAGGGCGTGGCGACTGCGCCTGTAGTACAATCTCCAACCATTCATCCCACGGCCACCCCAAATTTGACTGCCACGGCCCTGGCTGCCCAGGCTGCTACAGCCACAGCCCAGGCCCAGCAGACTGCCACAGCCATTGCTGGCGTGACTGCTACAGCCGAAGCCCACGCCAGCGCCACCGCTGGGGTAATACAAACCGCCACCTCCGGCAAGCTGGCATACCAGGATGCGTTGAATAATGCAACTAATGCAAATACAGCAAATGCGGGATGGGACCAGAATAGTCAATGTGTCTTTGACCCTGATGGCTACCATGTCAAGGAAAGCAACAGTCTACATGGGTGCAAAGAATCGGCACATACCTATCAGGATGCGGCGATCACCGTCGATGTGCGTATCCTCAGCGGGCAATCTGGCGGCCTGTTCTTCCGCATCAATACCGATGTATTTAATGAATATTATGGCTATTTGTTCGAGATAGACAGCGCGGGCAGGTATCGCATCTCGGTGTCAGGTAATTATAGTCGCGGCAGCACTTCCTTGCAAGGTTGGACAAACTCATCTGCCTTGAGGAAAGGCAATAACGTTCCGAATACCTTACAGGTAATTGCGCAGGGAAGCAACCTGTTGTTCTATGCTAACGGAATCTTCCTGGTGCAGTTGAACGATCCAAACTATACATCCGGCGTGGTCGCCTTTCTTGCCAGGAGCGATGGCACAACTCCCTCGACCGAAGTGGTATATAGTAATCTAAAAGTGTATCCTTCTTCCTAAAAATGTAGTGCCGGGGCTTGTCCCCGGCATGTCACTTCGGCGCGACATGGCCTCGCCACATCAGGACGGACAGGCGAAATGTAGTGCCGGGGCTTGTCCCCGGCATGTCACTTGTAATCTTTCGCAAAAGGAGCCAGATACTAGGTCTTGACAAAGTGTGCAGAAGTGAGTTAGGATTATTACATGTACTCAGTTGCACAGTTTGCCAAGCAGGTGGGAGTCAGCGTGAAGACCTTGCAGCGCTGGGACCGAGAAGGGAGGCTCATAGCCAAACGGACGGTGACAGGGCGACGCTACTATGATGAGGCGGATCTGGCCATCGCGCTGAACCTCCCTCAAAGACCGGGAGCACGCCGCACGATCGCCTATTGCCGCGTGTCAAGCCCGGCGCAGCGACCGGATTTACACAACCAGCGAGCAGCGCTGGAGCGTTACACGCAAGACAAACAGATCACAGTAGATGAGTGGATCATGGAAATTGGAGGAGGTCTCAATTTCCAGCGCAAACGATTTCTCACGCTCTTCGATGCGATCCTGGCAGGAGAGGTCGAGCGAGTCGTGATTGCCCACCAGGATCGCCTGGTCCGCTTTGGCTTTGCCCTGCTCAAGCATGTCTGTGAGACGCATCAAACGGAGCTCGTGGTGATGAATACCGAAACGCTGTCTCCAGAGCAAGAGCTTATTCAGGACTTGATGAGTATTGTCCGTTGTTTTAGCTCACGATTGTATGGATTGCGCAACTACCGCAAAGCATTGGAAAAGGCGCTCAAAGATGAAAACCGCGCACCGCATCAGGATGAACCCAACGCCTGAAGAGGTCGTGTACCTCAAACGGGCCTGTGGCACCAGACGCTTTCTGTACAACTGGGGGCGAGAACAGTGGGAGAAGCAGTATCAGGCCTACAAAGCTGAGCAGGAAACCGTCCCTGAAGAGCAGCGCGTGCTCAAACCGCCCAATGCCCTCGCCCTCAAGAAGCAGTTCAACGAGATCCGGGAGCAGGAGTATCCATGGACCTATCAGGTGACGAAGTGCGTGGTGGAAGGGGCTTTCGATGACCTCAAAAGCGCCTACGACAACTTCTTTGCAGGCAGAGCGAACTACCCCCAGTACAAGAAAAAGGGAAAATCCCACGAATCCTTTTATCTCTCCAATGACAAATTCACCTTGGGCAGTCAGTGGATCTCGATTCCTGGGTTGGGGCGCTTCATCCTCGATAGCCGCCACACCACAAAGGATCGGGGCAAGCTCAAGCGCCAACTGGGAACGGTCAATCTGGCAGAGAAGCTGCGCTTTGTCGAAGAGGGGAAAGCGACTGTTCGAACGTCGAAGCGCAAGCAGCGGAAACAAGTCCTCTGCTCTGCGGTCAAGATTCTGGGAGCTACCGTGTCCTGTGAAGCGGGGCACTGGTATGTCTCGATCCAGGTGGAAATCCAGCGGGAGAGATCAAAAACTCCTGAAGCTGTGGTCGGGGTGGATGTGGGCGTAAAGCAAGCGGCTGTGGTTTCGGATGGACGACGGCTTGAGAACCAAAGGCCGCTGGCACTCCATCTGAAGAAACTCGGCAAACTGCAACGCAAACTCAGTAAGAAACAGAAGACCAAAGACCCGGAAACGAAGCGAACCATTTTTAGCAAGAACTATGAGAAGCAACGGCTCAAGGTGGCGCGCAAGCATCAGCAGATTGCCAACATCCGCCGGGATAGCCAGCACAAGTTCACCACCGAATTGGCGCGCACCTGCGGGGTCATCGGAATCGAAGACCTCAACATCCTGGGGATGATGGCCAACCGGAACTTGGCCAGGGCCGTAGCGGATGCCGCGATGGGGCAACTCTTGCAGTTCCTGAAAAGCAAAGTAGCCAATGCCGGAGGGGATCTCCTGATTGCTTCACGCTGGTTTCCCTCGACGAAACGCTGCTCGTGCTGTGGACATGTCAAAAAGCGCATGCCGCTCAAGCATCGCACCTATCTGTGTTTGGTGTGTGGGCTGGTGATCGACCGGGATCTCAATGCCGCCTTGAATCTGCTCTGGTTCGCCACCGAACAGCTTCGCCAGCTTCGGGCTTAAAGCTGGCCGTCCTGGGCAGTGGCTACGACCGATGACGTAAAAGCGCCTGTGGAGCCAATGTGAGACCGAAACGGGAGGGCCGATCCAAAGGTTCCCGTGCCATGGCAACTGGCACTGAAGCAGGAACAACTGACCGCTCGGGGGTGTTTACACACGTTCGAGTATGAGAAAGGTAGCAGCCAGCTATGCGTACTCTCATCGCCAATGGGCATATCGTCACCGCGACCGGTGATTTTTCAGGTGACATACTCATCGCCAATGAGCGAATTGTCGCCGTCGCCTCTCCTGGAACTTTTGCTTCGCTGCAAGCTGATACAGTACTAGATGCCCAGGGTAAATATATCTTCCCGGGAGCCATCGATGTGCATACGCATATGGAACTTCCATTGCCCGCCACCGTCGCAAGTGATGACTTTGAGACGGGTACGATTGCCGCCGCCTGTGGTGGTACGACCACGATTCTCGATTTCGCCAATCAGCAGCGCGGGCATAGCCTTGCTGAAGCTCTTCAAGCCTGGCATCGTAAGGCAGAGGGAAAGGCCGTTATCGATTACGGCTTTCACATCACGATCACTGACCTCGCCTCCGCTCCCGAGACCGCGATGGATGAAATGATTGCAGCAGGCGTGACGACTTTTAAACTCTTGATGGCTTACCCGAATACTTTCATGGTCGATGATGAGACGATTTATCGCGTGCTGCGCCGCTCGGCCCAACTCGGCGGCCTGGTAATGGTCCATGCCGAAAACGGCATTACCATCGACTTCTTAGTACGTGAAGCCATCGCTGCCGGCCATACCGCTCCCATCTACCACGCTCACACGCGCCCTGCTATCCTGGAGGGCGAGGCCGCGCAGCGTGCCATTGCCCTGGCGTCACTGGCGGAGGCTCCCCTCTACGTCGTACATGTCAGTTGTGCCCACTCGCTGCACGCTGTCGCTGCCGCCCGTGCCAGGGGCTTGCCCGTCTGGGGTGAAACCTGCCCGCAGTATCTCTACCTGGATGATAGTTGCTACGCCGCTCCTGGCTTTGAGGGAGCCAAATTTGTGTGTACTCCGCCCATGCGCAGTGATGCCGACAAAGAAGCGCTATGGGTTGGCTTGCAGCGCCGTGAACTGCAAGTAGTTTCTACCGATCACGCTCCTTTCAACTATCATGGACAGAAAGAACTGGGGTTACACGACTTTACGAAGATACCCAATGGCTTGCCAGGGGTAGAGCACCGCCTTATCCTGCTTTACAACGGCGTGCGCGAAGGGAAGTTCGGCTTGCAGCATTTTGTAGACCTCGTTTCAACCACGCCCGCCAGACTCTTCGGCCTTTTCCCACGCAAAGGCACTATTGCTCCCGGCAGCGATGCCGACCTGGTCATATTCGATCCGGGGCGAACAGCGACGATCAGCGCCGCAACCCAGCATCAGCGCGTCGATTATACCCCCTACGAAGGCATGCGCGTTCAGGGAATGCCGGATACGGTGCTCCTGCGTGGGCGCGTGATTGTGCAAGGTGGTGAGTACGTCGGTGGCAAAGGCGGGGGACAATATCTGCCGCGAAAAACTTTTACTGCACCCTAATCTTCCTCTTTCTCTTGTTCACGCGGCGGTACGAGCTTGTGTTCGACAGCAAATGCCGCCGCCTCGCTGCGCCGTGAAAACCCCAGCTTTTCAAGAATATGGCTGACATGGTTACGTGCGGTCTTCTCGCTCACGTACAACTTATCGGCAATCTGCTTGTTCGTAAAGCCGCGTGCTACCAGCGCCAGCACTTCGCGCTCGCGCTCGGTCAGTTCGCTCCCCGGCATCTGTGTCAGGTGTTCCATCGCCCGTTTAATGGCCTCGGCATCGATGAGCGATTGACCCGACGCCGCCAGGCGAATCGAACGCAGCAACTCGGCCCGGCTCAAATGTTTGAGCAGGTAACCGCTGGCCCCGGCCAGAATCGACGAGATGACGGCATCTTCGTCAGTATAGGAGGTGATCATCAGGATTATTACATCGGGGTAGCGGCTTTTAATCTCGCGGCATGCCTCGATGCCATCCATCTTCTCCATGCGTACATCCATGAGGATCAATTCTGGGTCCAGCACGGGCATCTTAGCCAGAGCTTCCGCTCCATTACTTGCTTCCCCGACTACTGCGAGGTCCGGTTCTGCTTCAAATGCCGCACGCATTCCAAGGCGTACCACCTCGTGATCGTCTACAATCATAATACGTGTTTTTGCCATACCTGGCCCTCCTTAATTAGATGGGAATGCGTGCCACTATGCTGGTGCCTCCTGTAGGGCCTTGCATCACCTCGAACGTCCCGCCTAACTCTTCAGCACGCTCACGCATGCCGCGCATACCGTGGCCCGAATAGATGCGCTGTTTCTCTCCATCGGCTCCAAGGTCATAGTTGTGGGGTAGTGCATACATGCCCTTGCCATCATCGTTGATCTCGACCTCTATGCACTGCGCTAAATGGTGCAGGCGTACCTGTACCTGCGTTGCACCCGCGTGCTTGTAGGCATTGGTAAGCGCTTCCTGTGTGATGCGGAAAATGGCCGTCCCAACCTGTGCAGTCTTGCGCGCACGCCTTTGATCCCCATTAGGTGACGCTTCGACCCCTTCGACCTCTAAATGCGCCGGCAGCCCACTAATTGCCTCAAACTCGCGCAATTGGTTGGTCAGCATCTGTGTCAGAGTGGTCGTCCCAGACATTAATGGCTTCAGCGTGAACATGTAATGGCGTGTCTCCCACAGCGCCTGCTTTGAAATGGTTACTACCTTGTCGAGTCGCTCGGCCACAGGCAATAGCAGTTCTGCCTCTTCGCCGGAAGTATCGGCTATGCGCTGCAAGAGGGTGACGCAAGTTTCGCTGTTCAAACTCAGCATGTAGATGAGTTGGGCAACGCCATCGTGGATCTCGCGGGCGATGCGTCCTCGTTCTGCGGCCGCTGCCAGGTCGGCAGCCTGTTCAGTCAGGCGTATGTTCTCTAGCGCCACGGCGAGCAGTGTGCCCACGATTTTCAAGTAATTCTCTTGTCTCTCTTCAAATGACGTTTTGCGTATGCTCGCGGCACCCAGTACCATATTGACATGCCCCTCTTTGATAAACGGCAGGTAGAAACGAGCCATACCATCGGGTTCTTCTTGTCCATCTCCCTCCAGCGGCTCAAAACTTTTCAGTTTCTCTCCTGATCGTGCCACTTGTTCAACTAATGCTTCGTTCTCATCAGGGGCCGTTGCTTCATCAACACCTGCTTCCACGTACGTGTCGATCTGGGGTTGCGGGCTTTTATCGTCCCCTCCATAGCCAATAATCGCTATAATGAGATAGCCAAAATGACCGCCCTTCCTGATCTGCTTAACGCTTTGCTGCAAAAAGTGTTTTCTCTCGCTAGCTCCTGCTAACAGCGTTTCGCTTACACCCAACAGGGATCGTTGCCTGCGCACGCTGTCTTGCTCATGCCTTTTATTGCGCGTAATGCTGTTAAGCAGTGTAGCCATGTAGGCGGCCAAAATGGCTATCAGCGGAGCGTCGAGTATGGAGCCTAATAGATCTTGCAATTGGAATGTATAGGGCAGGTGTGCCCCAGGGGGCGGGAAGAACAACCCAAGCAGCACAAAGAGATCGTAGCCGATTGCGGCCGCTAAACCGCCGCGATAGCGATAAGCAAACCCCGCAACAAGGACCGTGGCGAAACCATAGCGGTAAAATGGCGATCCGTTGCCGAAAGGGGTAGATAGGTAGACAGCGCTGAAATACATGGCCAGGCCACAGATAATCACATCCAGGCCATAGGTCGCGATATCCTTATAAGGATTTGTCGATCGCACCAGGGCAGGTAGTGTCTCTGGTTCTTCATCTACCCCGATTGGTCGAACGCGATTGCGTTCCCATATGTTGCGCCACTCTCGCTTCGTTCGCGACTCATTACGTTGTCTTGGCGTACTCGCCCCGTTCCTTTTTTTCCAGGGAAGTTCGGGAAGAAATATTTTGAAAACAGGTGTGTAGAAGGTAACTACCAATGATTGTATAAACGTGATACCGAGAAAAACCATAGGTAGTAAAGGGGTTGGTTTTTGTTGCGAGAGCAGTATCCACGCGAGAGCAAAAAACCACCATGTCCAGCGCCAGATCAGGAAGAAGTATGTCGGGATGTTGCGTAAACGGCGCAGTGTGGTCTGGGGTATGCGCCTGAGTGTTCTTGTCTTCTGGCTCATAGCTCCTAACGCTTCCCTTATCGCTGCAAGCGAGACGCACTATGTTCTTTCAACAGAATAGGCGATGCTAACACATGCTTCAACATTAGCCCTCTATCTCATGCTTGCTCTGCCCTGCATATAACCAGAGTGCTAATGCTGCTTCAGGATCGCAACGGTAATCCATCTTTGTCGCCGCGAGTGCCTCATCCAATGTAAATGTCTGCACGCGTAGCTCTTCTCCAGCATCCATAGCTAGTGGGTCCCACTCTAAGTCATGTGCCACGCACAGATGCACCTTATGAGCGATGTAACCAGGATGGCTGTAGAAATCGAGAAGTTTTTCCATTCTCCCTGGACGATAGCCAATCTCCTCACGGAGCTCCAACTCCGCCCGCTTCAATATTCCTTCCGGTGTCGGATCATCTACCCTCCCCCCTGGCAAGGTGAGCTGCCAGGCTTCTGCGCCCAGGTCGTACTCTTCAATAAGCAGGACATTTTGCTTTTGACCAACTGGAACCACAAGCACACTCTCAGGCCGTTCAACAATATCACGGACAACCTCATCACGATTTGGCAATCGCCATCGATATTGATTGACGGTCAACACTTCTCCCTGATAGACGCTCTGTTTTGTAACGGCCAGCTCCCGTCGAGGAACACCATAGGTGACTTCAGAGTTGGCTTGCAGTGAACCATACTGCCTGGTCATATGCAGTCGTGTGTGGACATGGATAAATGGACGCCTCGATACTCGTGCATAGCTGGCTACATCGGCTGTTCCTCCTCTGCCTCCTGCTGGATAGCCATTCCAAACGAGAATCAGGAGGTCAGAGTGCTCAACAATCCACTGACCTGCCTCAAGATACGCCTCATCTGAACGTGTCTCTGCCGGAAGCTGCTGTATCTGCCGGCATCGGGCAAGCAACTGGTGATAGTCGCTAAGCGCTTCCGTCGAAGTAAAGATCTCTTCATAGTGGGCACAGGGGATGACCGCTTCAATAGCGATGTCTAGCTCTTGCGCAGTTTTGATGAATAGCTGATCAGCGCCTGGTGCCAGTGCTGAATAAACCAGCAATTCTTGGTTGCGCTGTCTTGCTTGCTCGCGATAGGTGGTGAGCAGTTCACGCAAACTTTGAGATACAAAGGCCATCGTTGCCTCATCGCCGAGTTGCTGATGCCCACTGAATCCAATACGAAATACCGATTTGTTCATAGACTCTCTGCTTGCGGATACCCCGTGCCTTCAGGCCGGGGAGGAAGCAAGCGTTCCTTTTTAGCGGGGGGTGAGTGGCGCAAGCCACGTCCTCCACCGCAAGACTTTGATAGGGTGACAATCCGCGACCTTCGCTCGGATCGTGAGTCTCCGGCCAGTTTGCGCGTCGTGCAGGCTCAACCCCCCACGCTGCGTGCCCCCCACATATGCTTT
>Ga0209647_1002141_pt1 | contig 16056 bp, 15 predicted proteins | sample GraSoi_2013_60cm_FD_185827 | JGI IMG/M metagenome (GOLD analysis project Ga0209647, IMG submission 185827) | Grasslands soil microbial communities from the Angelo Coastal Reserve, California, USA - Sample 9_17_2013_60cm (SPAdes) (version 2) | ecosystem: Environmental > Terrestrial > Soil >...
CGCAGGCGCTGTGCGTGCACACGCGCCTCTTCCCCGGCATGGTCGAGCTGGTGGAGGAGCTTGGCGCGCGCGACATCGCGTGGGGCATCGTCACCAACAAAGCCATGCGCTTCACCGCGCCGCTGGTGCAGGATCTGGGCGTGTCGCCCGCCTGCGTGGTCTGCGGCGACTCGACGCCGCATCTCAAGCCGCATCCGGCGCCGCTTTTGCTCGCGGCCGAACGCCTGGAGCTCCCACCGCGAGATTGCCTCTATGTCGGCGACGACCTGCGCGACATCCAGGCGGCGCGCGCCGCGGGCATGCGCTGCGTGGCGGTCGAATACGGCTACCACGGCACCGACAATCCGGGCCCCGCCGCCTGGAACGCCGATGCCGTCATCTCGCATCCTTCGCAACTCCTGGAGCATCTATGAAAGCCGTTGCTCATACCGGCACCGACATCGCCTCGCTCGTCGACATCGAGCTGCCCACGCCATCACCGACCGGTCGCGATCTGCTCGTCAAAGTCGAGGCCGTGTCGGTCAATCCCGTCGACACCAAACAACGAAAAACGGCCCATCCCGCGCCGCGCGTGCTCGGCTGGGACGCCGCGGGCACCGTTGCGGCCGTCGGCCCGCAGGTCACGCTCTTCAAACCCGGCGACGCGGTCTATTACGCCGGCGATGTCACGCGGCCAGGCTGCAACAGCGAATTCCATCTGGTCGACGAGCGCATCGTCGGCCGTAAACCGAAAAGCATGGACTTCGCGCAGGCTGCCGCGATCCCGCTGACCGCGATCACCGCGTGGGAGAGTTTCTTCGACCGGATGCACATCGACCGTGACGGCAAGCATCGCGGCGCGACGATTCTGATCATCGGCGGCGCGGGCGGCGTCGGCTCGATCGCCATCCAGCTGGCCAAGCTCGCGGGGCTAAGAGTGATTGCGACGGCCTCGAGGCCCGACACCGTCGCCTGGTGCAGGGAGCTAGGCGCCGACGAGGTGGTCAATCACCGCGAAAGCCTCGTTGCACAGGTCAAGCAACCGGTCGAATACATCGCCAATTTCAGCGGCGACCTCGATGCACACTGGCCCGCGATGGCCGAGCTCGTCGCGCCGCAGGGCAGCCTGGTCGCCATCGTCGGCAACACCAAGCCCCTCCCCATGGATGCGGTGCGCTCGAAGAGCGCCACCGTATGCTGGGAGCTGATGTTCACGCGAGCGCGTTTCAAGACCCCCGACATGATCGAGCAGCACAAGCTGCTAAATCACGTCGCCGACTGGCTCGACGCCGGCAAGTTGCACGGCACGCTGAAGCAGACGCTCTCGCCGATCAACGCGGCGAACCTGCGCAAAGCGCACGAGAAGCTCGAGTCCGGAACCATGATCGGCAAATTGGTTCTCAAGGGCTGGTAGCCAGCGTAAAATGCGTAGTGAACCGGGGGCGACCTGGTTTCGACGTGAGCATCGAAGCAGCGCAGGGCATGCCGAGGACCAGATCACCTCGTAAATCCATTCTGGAACACACACAAACGCCAACGACGAGCGTTTTGCTCTAGCAGCCTAATACCTGCTGGACGCTGCACTAGCTTGCTGATGGGCTAGGCCGGATAGGCAAGGCGCAAGCCAAGCTGGTTTCACCGGTGCAGCGTCATTCACATCAGCCTCTCTCCCGGGCTTGGCCGCTTGGCCCGGGGGATCCGTCGAAGCGGCTAGCCGAGCGTCAGCCTGCCGGTTGGCGGGCGCAAGGCGAAGGCATTAAAAGACCAGGCTAAGCATGTAGTCCTGACTGCGGAGGGTTTACGGACGCGGGTTCGATTCCCGCCGCCTCCACCAATCTCGAAGATTTTGCGCCGGCAGGTATTTTGCAAGCCGCCGGCGCTTCGCGCGGCGGCGCGCGCCTTGCTTGATTTCGGCTGCGGATGCGGCTCAGTCCCGACCCGACCGTAACCCCCGAGGATCTAGAACGAGGCAAGCAAGCTCTCGTCAAGGATGCCGCGTGGGCGAGCATGGTAGGCGCCCTCTACGGCGGGGTGATCCTTATCGGCTTCGCGCTCGAGCTCGGCGCCACGCCCTGGCACATCGGCCTGCTCGCCGCGATTCCGTCACTCGCGCAGATCGCCCAGCTGCCAACGATCGCGCTTATCGAGCGCGTGCGGCAGCGGCGCAAGATCGCCGTGGCCGCGGTCAGCGTGTCGCGCGTGATGATTGCGCTTCTCGCGCTGCTTGCCTTCGTCACCGATCGCCACGCGGCGCTTTATGCGCTGCTCTTCGCGCAGCTCGGGATCACGGTGTTCGGCTCGATTGCCGGCTGCGCGCTCAACGTCTGGCTGCATCAGCTGCTTGCCACCGACGGCCTCGGCGCGCTTTTCTCGCAGCGGCTTTTCTGGTCGACGGTGCTCGCCTCGCTCGGCGCGCTAGCCGCGGGCTATCTGGTCCAGCACTGGCCTGGCGCCGAGCGCCTGGATGCTTATGCGCTCAGCTGCGCCGCGGCAGGCCTGGTCGGTTGCATCAGCGTGTATTACCTCGCCGTCGTGCCCGAGCCCGTCATGGTGCGCACCGGCCCGCCAACGCCGCTGTTCGCCATGCTGCGCGAACCGTTTCTCGATGCCAACTTCCGTCACGTCATCGTTTTCATGGCCGCGTGGAACTTCACCTCCAACCTTGCGGCACCCTTCATCACGGTTTACGTGCTGCAGCAGCTCGGCTACGGCCTGGGCACGGTGACGACGTTGTGGATCTCGAGCCAGATCAGCAACGCGCTGACCATGTACCTGTGGGGCCGGCTCTCCGACCGGCTGTCAAACAAGGCGATCCTCGCCGTCGCGCTGCCGGCCTATCTCGGCTGCGTGATCGGCCTGCCCTTCGCCGCGATACCGCACGCCCACGCGCTCACGCTGCCGCTGCTTCACTTCATCCACGCCGTAATGGGCGCGGCCTCCGGCGGCATCGCGCTCGCCACCGGCAACCTCGGTCTGAAGCTCGCACCACAGGGTCGCGGCGCTAGCTACCTCGCCGCAGTGGGCCTCGCCGGCGCCGCCGCAGGCGGGCTCGCCGCGATGGCGGGCGGCGCACTCGCCGACTGGTTCGTGGCACGCGAGCTCAGCGTGTTCGTGCACTGGTCCACGCCACGCACGGCGCACGAGCTGACGGTGATGAACTTTAGGCACTGGGAGTTCCTGTTCGCCATCTCCTTCGTGTGCGGCTGGTACGTGCTGTACGCTCTTTCGCGCATCAATGAAGGCAAGGAGCACAGCGAGCGCGCCGTGATCCAGGAGTTGGTCACCGAAGCATCGCGCTCGGTCGCGCAGCTCTCGTCCATCGACGGCCTGAAGGACGCAGTGCTGTTTCCGCTCGGCCGATTGCGCGACCGGCGCCTGCGCGCACGCACACAGAGAACAGCGTTCCCTGTGCGTTAACGCACGACCGGCTTCAGAAGTTGCCGCGCTGTGAGCACTATTTCGCTGCCAACGGCGCCACGTGATGTAGCTTGCAACGGAGATGAACGACTTCCCTTATCTCCTCGTCCGCGCCTCCCGTGCAACCGGAACCGTGCTGGACGTGGCGATGCTGCTGCAGGTCGAGCCGGCGCAGGTGTACCGCTGGATCGCGGGCATGGACCTGCCGAGCGATGAGCGCATCGGCGACTTCAAGGCGCGCCTGCAGCGCGTCCTGTATGCCGGTGCTGCTGCCGCAAGACCTGAACTGATCTAGATCAAATCCTGGCAGTAGAAATGAAAAGCCCGGACTGGCGTTCGCCTATTTCCGGGCTTGTGTCTCACCTGAGGAGGAGGAGTAACGAGACACTGATTACAGGCTATCCCTTCGCTGCCGATACCGCCGTGCAATTCTCCGCGCTTCGCCCCGGGGCCTGACGGCCGGTCTTTAAAGCTCGATCGGCGGCGCGTCCTTTGCGAATTCCCACATAATTGGCGCCGTGCCGGTCTCCACAGCCCAACGTCGCGCCACGCTCGTCGATCTCGCACACGCGAGCTTCGAGAATACATTCGTCCGCGACCTGCCGGCCGACCCGGTGCTGGTCAACATGCCGCGCCAGGTGAGCAACGCGTGCTACACACGCGTCGAGCCGACAGCGGTGGCGGCGCCGCGCCTGCTCGGCTGGTCGAGCGCACTTGGCGAGTCGCTCGGCCTGTCGCGTCCGGGCCCGCTGGCGGTGGAGGTGCTGGGCGGCAATCGCGTGCTGCCCGGCATGCAGCCGTACGCCGCGCGCTACGGCGGCCACCAGTTCGGCCATTGGGCCGGGCAGCTCGGCGACGGGCGCGCCATCACGCTCGCCGAAATCATCGCCCGCGACGACTCGCGCCAGGAGCTGCAGCTCAAGGGCGCGGGTAAAACGCCTTATTCGCGCACCGCCGATGGCCGCGCGGTGCTGCGCTCGTCGCTGCGTGAATTCATGTGCAGCGAGGCCATGTTCCATCTGGGCGTGCCGACCACCCGGGCGTTGAGCCTCGTCGGCAGCGGCGATGCGGTGATCCGCGACATGTTCTACGACGGCCATCCGCGGCCCGAGCCGGGCGCGATCGTCTGCCGCGTTGCGCCGTCCTTCGTGCGCTTCGGCAACTTCCAGATCCTCGCGGCGAACAACGAGCTCGAGCCGCTCAAGCGCCTCGCCGACTACGTGATGCGCGAGCACTTCGCCGGGCACAGCACCGCGAGCTGGTACCAGGAAGTGTGCCGGCGCACCGCGCTCCTGATGGTCGACTGGATGCGCCTGGGCTTCGTGCACGGCGTGATGAATACCGACAACCTCTCGATCCTCGGCGTGACGATCGACTACGGCCCGTATGGCTGGCTCGAGGGCTATGACCCGATGTGGACGCCGAACACCACCGACGCGCAGGGGCGGCGCTACTGCTACGGCAACCAGCCGGGCATCGCGCAATGGAACCTCGCGCGCCTCGCCGAGGCGTTGCTGCCGCTGGTCGAGCGCGAAAAGCTGGAAGAGGGACTCAACCTCTATGCCGACAGCTTCAACCAGGCCTGGCGGCAGGCGCTCGCGCAGAAGCTCGGCCTGCAATCGCCCGACGAGCAACTGGCCGGCGAGCTCTTGGAAGCGCTTGCCGAAAGCGAGACCGACTTCACGCTGTTTTTCCGTCGCCTGGCCGCGGTGCCGATCGCCGGCAGCGACCAGGAACTGCTCGCGCCGCTGCAGCCGGCGTTCTATGCCGAGGATGCGCCGCACGGGCGCCTGCTGGCGTGGCTGCGCCGCTATGTCGAGCGCGTGCGCCCCGAGGGCGCGGCTCGCGTCGAGCGCATGAACAAGGTCAATCCGAAGTACGTGTTCCGCAACTACCTCGCGCAGCAGGCGATCGACGCGCTCGAGGCGGGCGATGTCTCGGTGCTCGAGCGGCTGATGGGGGTGCTGGCGCGGCCCTACGACGAGCAACCGGAGCACGAGGAGCTCGCCGCGCGGCGTCCGGAATGGGCCCGCAACAAGGCTGGCTGTTCTGCGCTATCTTGTAGCTCATGACACTGTACCGCTGTCTCCTCCTCGCAGCCGCGCTTGCGGCAGGCGCCGCTCTCGCACAGCAGCCGCAGCCACCGGGCAAGACCACCGAGCAGCAGGCGCGCTCCTATGTCGCGAGCGCATTCATGACCGGCGCCGCGCCGCTGATCCTCAGCGAAGACGCCAATGTCTCGCCGGCGCTGCGCCAGCGCCTCGGCTTGGCACCTGACGCGAATAGCCGCGCCGTCTACCAGGCGATCGTGACCTTGACCGGCGGCAAGGCGGTACAAGTGCGCCGCGCATCGCCGGAAGAAGTCACGATGGCGCAGGCGCCCTCCGCGCCCGAGAAACCGGTGTTCGCCATCGAAGCCGGCGACACGACGCTGATCGTGCAGTACGACCTCGAGCGCGACAACATCGCGTTCGTCGGCCAGCCGGGTGTCACCGCAGTTGCGGCGCCAGTCACCGCGCCGGCAGCGCCCGAAAGGGTCCCCGATCCTCCGCCAGCGCCTCCCGTGGCGGCCGCACCTCCTGTAGCCGCTGCCGAGCCCGCGCCAAAGCCCGCGGCGCCCGTTCTGCAGACTGTGGAGCCGCAGGTTCCGCGCGCGGCAAAGCCATCACCGCCGCCGGCGCCAGTTGCGGCAGCCGTACGGCCCGCGCCGCCGGCACCACAGCCGCAGCAACGCACCGAGCCACGCCTGCGGCCGAATGGCGAATGCGCGATCAAGCCGGTGATGTCGGACCAGGACCTGGTGAACTGCGGCGCCACGGCGCGCTAGGCACAAATCCTGCAGCAAGTTTCATGCTCTCTCACTAGGATTGGAGGACAGCATGAAGCTCAGAAAATCGCTCGTGATCGCCGGCTCCGCGCTGGCGCTGGCCGTTGGTTATGCGTTTGCCGACAAGCCGGCGGACGATCCCGGGTTCAACAAGCTCGACCGGAACAATGACGGCTACCTGTCGAGGATCGAGGCGGCGAAGAATCCGTATCTCGCGAAGAACTTCAAGGCGGCGGACAAGAACGGCGACGGCAAGCTCTCCCGCACCGAATACCTGTCGGCGATGACCAAGAAGGACCTGCGCAGCGCCAAGGAGAAGGTCGTCGGCAACAAGGACAAGGACCGCAGCGCGGCCACCGGCAGCAGCACCAAGCCGAAGTAACGCTACCCCTTGGCACGCTCGCGCCGCAGGCCGGCGACGAGCGATACGGTGCAGAGCGCCAGCAGCAGGACGGCGGCGATCTTTGCAATCAACGCCGCGCTCGGCGCGACATCGCTCGCCGCGACCAGCACGGCAAGCGCTGCGGCCATCAGGAACTTGAGCGCCCAGCTCAGCATGCCGCATTAGGGCAGCCGAACCCGCTCGGGCGTTGCTTAGCCGGATTTACGCGGCATGAGCCGGTATGACCATGCCGCGCGCCGTGCGCAAGCCGGTGAAGGCGAAATCGATCTCGGGCTTCCTGCCGCTGACGATATCGGCGATGGCGCGGCCGCTGCCGCAGGAGTGCGTCCAGCCGAGCGTGCCGTGCCCGGTGTTCAGATACAGATTCGGGTAGCGCGTCGCGCCGATGTACGGCACGTTCGACGGCGTCGTCGGCCGCAACCCGGTCCAGAACTGCACGCGCGCCGGGTCGCCCCCGCCGGGGAAGAGCTCAAGCGTGCGCCGCAGAATGGCGCGGCAGCGCACTTCGTTCAGCTCGGTGTTGTAGCCGTTGAGCTCGGCAGTGCCGGCGATGCGCAGCCGGTCGCCCAGGCGCGAGAACACCAGCTTGTATTCGTCATCGGTCAGCGAGACCGAGTAGGCCTTCGCCGGATTGGCCACCGGCATGGTCACCGAGTAGCCCTTCGCCGGGTAAATCATCAGATTGATGCCGAGCGGCCGCGTGAAGAGCGGACTGTAGGAGCCCAGGCACATCAGGTAGGCATCGGCCTGCAGCACTTCCGTGGTCAGGTCCGGGCGCTCGATCCGCACGCCGGCGACGCGGCCGCCGCCGGCGCCGAGAGCGACGATGCGCCCGGCGCGGAACTTGACGCCGCGCTGCGCGGCAAGCGCTGCGAGACCCTGGGTGAATTTGTGAGCGTCGCCGGATTCATCCGACGGCGTGAAGCTGCCGCCGGCGAGGCGGGCAGCGCGCAGCGCAGGCTCGATCTCCACGCAGCGCTCGCGGCTCACCATCTCGACGTCGCAGCCATGCTCGCGCATCAGGCGCGCCGGCTCGATCGCCGCGTCGAGCTCGCGCTGGCTGGTGTAGAAGTGCAGGATGCCGCGCGAGAGCTGGTCGTACTGGATGGCGGTCTCGGCGCGCAGCGCCTGGAGGCTGGCGCGGCTGTAGAGGCCGAGGGTGACGAGCTGGCGGATGTTGTAGCGCGTGCGCCCCGGCGTGCACTCGCGCAGGAAGGCGAGGCCCCACAGCCACTGCCGCAGATCGGGGCGCAGCCTGAAAAGCAGCGGCGCATCTTCGCGCGCGAGCCACTTCAGGACCTTGAGCGGTGCTGTGGGATTGGCCCACGGCTCGGCGTGCGACACCGAGATCTGGCCGCCATTGGCAAACGAGGTTTCCATGCCGCTGGCCGGACGGCGGTCGATCAGCGTCACATCGTGGCCTGCCTTGCTGAGATACCACGCCGAGGTGACGCCGACGACGCCGGCGCCGAGGACGAGGATTTTCATTGAAGCGCACTCCTTCTGCTGTGCGCCGCTCCCTCTGTCCGTTTACCTGAGAGATTCAGCCACGCGGCGCCCGCCGCGCAGCCTTGCTCCTTCGGTGAGCGAAGGCTTGCGCTTCCGCTGCTCTCCAGAATTCGGCTTGCTGTGCGCTCCAGTCCAGGGGCCTGAGCGGTTACGGGAGATTTCGCCTTCGGCGGCGCCGTGTCGTGCTACGGCGACTCTCCTGGAACGCACAACGCCATTTTACTTCGAGTCGAGCGTGAAGCCCACCTTCATCGTCACCTGCCAATGCGCCACCTTGCCCTTCTCGATCTCGCCGCGCGTCTCCAGCACCTGGAACCACCGCAGGTTGTGCAGCGTTTTCGACGCCTTCGCCACTGCATTGGCGATGGCCTGCTCCACTCCCTTCGGCGATGAACCGGTGAGCTCGATGGTCTTGTAGACGTGATTCGACATGGCGCCTCCTTAGAAAAGTTGCTGGCTTGCGAGCCGCGCTCCGGCCGCGAGCGACTCGAGCTTGGCCCACATGATCGACGGGTGCACGCGGCGGTGGAACGGGCCCTGCGCAAAACCGCAATCGGTGCCCGCCATCAGATTCCCCGGGCCGATGAGCTTGCCGATCCTCACCAGGCGCTCGGCCACCAGCTCCGGATGCTCGACGATGTTGGTGGCGTGGCTGATGACGCCGGGCACCAGCTTCTTGCCGCGCGGCAGCTTCACCTTCTCCCAGACGCGCCATTCGTGCTCGTGGCGCGGGTTCGCGCCTTCGATGAGATACGCGCCGGCTTTCACTTTGAGGATGAGATCGACCACGTCCTTGAGCGGCACATCGGTCGTATGCGGCCCGGGCCAGCTGCCCCAGCAGACGTGGTAGCGCACCCGATCCTCGGGAATCCCGTCGAGCGCCTCGTTCAGCACCTCGATGTGCATCTCGACCCAGCGCCGATAGTCCTGGAAGGTCGCCGGCGGCACCATGCGATCGTAGGTCACCGCAAAGCGCGCGTCGTCCAGCTGCACTAACAGCCCGGCGTCGACGATCGCCTTGTACTCCGTGCGCATCGCTCTACCGATGGCGCGCAGGCAGTCCTCGTCCGTTTTGTAGTACTCGTTCTTGCGATCGGGGATCACGCTCGCCGGCGCGGCGACCGGCAGGAAGCCCTGCTTCACGCCGGCCGCGGCGAGCGCGGCCTTGAAGTTGCCGATGTCGCGCTGCAATTCCTCATGGCCGGTGTACTCGATCGGTCCGCTGCAGACCGCGAGAACACCCGTGGCGCCAGCCGTCGCAGGCGGCCCGTCGGCCGCATCGAGCTCGGCGTAGAACTCGGCGAAGCGCGCGCGATCCGCGCCGCGCGCGAACGGATTGGCGCCGGGCGGCGCAGGACGGCGCTCGAAGCCCGAGAGCCGCTCGAGCGCGTATTGCGACCAGCTGATCGCCTTGCCGAACTCGCCGTCGCTCGGCAGATCGATGCCGGCTTCGGCCTGCCGGCGAACCACGTCCTTGACCGCCTGCGCGAGGCAGCTCTCATAGGCGCGCTGATCGTACGGCTCGCGCTTTTGCCGCGCGCGAATGAATTCCAGCAGCGCGGGCGGCCGGATCAGGCTGCCGACGTGCGTGGCAAGGATGCGCGGCGAGGTGATTAAGGCCGCGGCGCCTGCTCGGCGTCGTCCTCTTCGGACATGCCCGAGGTCACCGCGCGCGCCTTGCCTTCCGCCACCGGCGGCAGCTTGGGTTTCGCTTCCTCCGGGAAGCCGGGCAGCTGGGCGATGGCCGCGCTCCAGCTCGAGGGCTTGCGCGGCAGTGGGTCTTCGTCGTGTCTCATGTTCGCCTCATTTTACCGGCGCCTCCAGAAAGCGAGGCCAATACTCGCACCTACACCCAGAGCAAGCGCCGCGCCCAGCTTGGCGAGCGCCGCCACCGGGCGCGCCGGCTCCGCCACCGGCGAATTTGCCGCGGGCTGCACGCGGATGTGAGCGGTCACGCGCGGCTTCGTTTCGCTGCGCGAACCACGCTCCTCCGCGTACAGCCGCGTGAATTCGGCGCCGAGCAGAAAAATCTGCGCCGAGTAATACACCCACACCATGAGCACCACAAGCGAGCCGGCGGCGCCGAAGGCGGAGGCGACGCTGCTTTTCCCGATATAGAGCCCGATCGCCCACTTGCCGATGGCGAAAAGCGCTGCGGTCACCGCCGCGCCGGTCCAGACGTCGCGCCAGGCGACGCGCACGCGCGGGATCACCTTGTAGATCATCGCGAAAAGCACGGTCATCAGCGCGAGGCTGAGCGCGAGATCGACCAGATGCAGCCCCCACCATCTTCCGATGGCCGAGACCGCCGCGCTCAGCACGAGGGAGACCATCAGCAGAAACGCGATGCCGAGGATCATGCCGAAGGACAGTACCCGCGTGCGGATGAGCTTCCACCATCCCTTGGTGTACTCGCGCGCCGGCGCTCGCCAGATGCGATCCAGCGCGTTCTGCAGCTCGCCGAACACGGTGGAGGCGCCGACGATGAGCAGCCCGGTTCCCGCGATCATCGCGATCAGCCCGCTCTGCGGCTTGCGCGCGCTCGCAATCAGGCCCTCGACCGCGCGCGCGCCTTCGGCGCCGATCAGCGCGTTCAGCTGCCCGAAGATCTCGCCGCGCGCCGCCTCCTCGCCGAAGAAAAATCCGGCGACGCCGATCACGATGAGCAGCAGCGGCGCGATCGAAAACAGCGCGTAGTACGAGAGCGCCGCGCCCATGCTGGGTGCGTAGTCGTCGCGCCACGCTTGGTAAGCGCGCACCGCCAGCCGCCAGATCTGGCGCAGATCCATCGCGCGAGTCTGCGACTTTCTAGGCGGCGCGGCGATGCGCCGCCTGGAGGGCCTCCCATAGCCGCCGCGGCGTCGCCGGCATCTCGAAGTGGGAGACGCCCGCGGGTCGCAGCGCGTCGAGCACGGCATTCATCAGCGCCGGCAGCGAGCCGGTTACGCCTGCTTCGCCAACGCCTTTCGCCCCCAGCGGGTTCAGCTTGGTCGGCACCGGGTGCTCGAGGATCTTGAGGCCCGCGACTTCGCCCGGCCGGGGCATGGCGTAGTCCATGAAGCTGCCGGTGAGCAGCTGGCCGGATTCGTCGTACACCGCGAGCTCGCTGAACACCTGCCCCGCTCCTTGAGCGAGCCCGCCCTGCACCTGTCCCTCGACGATCTGATGATTGATGATGTTGCCCGCATCGTCGCAGGCGATGTAGGAGACGATCTGCGCTTCACCCGTCTCCGGCGTGATCTCCACTTCGGCGATATGGCAGCCGTTGGGAAAGCAGGCGCCGAACTTGTTGGCGTACGCGAGATCGAGCTGGCCCGGGTTTTTCTTCACCAGCTGAGTCAAAGCGATGCGCCGATCGGTGCCTTTGATGCGGTAGTGACCTTCGACGAACTCGATGTCCGCCTGCGCCGCTTCCAGTGCCTCAGCTGCGAGCGCCATGCCTTTCTTCACCAGCTCCTGGGCGCCCAGATAGATCACGCCGCCGACCGCCAGCAGCGAGCGCGAGCCGCCGGTCGCATTGCCGGAGATGTAGAAGTCGGCACCGGCGGTGCGCAGCTTGATGGTCTGCATCGGGATGCCGAGCACGCCCGAGACGAGCTGCGCATACGTCGTCTCGTGTCCTTGGCCGTGGTTGTGCGTCGGCGCGTAAATGGTCAGCCCGCCGTCGCCGCTCCAGCGCAACTCGATCTGGTCCTGCGGCGCGAAGCCCGCGCCGGTCGCTTCGATGTACGTCGACATGCCGCGCCCGCGCAGCCGGCCACGCTTTTGGCTCTCTTCCCTTCGCTTGGAAAAATTCTTCCAGTCGTTCGCCGCCAAGGCCTTGTCCAGCACGCCGGCGAAGTCGCCCGAGTCGTACTCGAAGCCCGCGGCGATCTTGTAGGGGAACTGGCGGATGAAATTGCGCCGCCGGAATTCGGCCGGATCCATGCCGAGCTCGAGCGCGGCGTGCTCGACCAATCGCTCGAGCGCGTAGGACATGATCGGCCGTCCCGCACCGCGGTACGCCGCCATGGGCGCGGTGTTGCTCATCGCCAGGCGGATGCGCGCATATGCGGCCGGCACGTCGTAGACGCCGGAGAGGCAGTTGACGATGCCAATGGTGTTGATGAAGGGACCGGTCGGCGCGAGATAGCCGCCCAGGTTCGCGAGCATGTCGAATCGCATGCCCAAAATTTTTCCCTGTGAATCCAATGCCAATGCGCCGCGGGCACGCACGTCGCGCGCCTGCTCGTCGGCGAGAAACACCTCGCTGCGCGTGCCGGTCCATTTCACCGGCCGGCCGAGCTGTTTCGCGGCAAAGAGCGCCGCGCAATACTCGGGGTAGACGTTGAAGCGCACGCCGAAGCCGCCGCCGACCTCCTCCGCGATGACGCGGATCTTCTCCGGCGGCACGCCCAGCACCGCCGAGAGCTGATTGCGCATGATCCCGGCGCCCTGCGTGCAGGTGTACAGGTGGTACTGGTCGGCGCCGGTGTCGAAATGCGCGAGGCAGGCGCGCGGCTCCATCGGGTTGCCCACCACGCGCGAGATATCGACCTCGAGCTCGATGGTGCGCGCCGCCCTGGCGAACGCCGCCTTCGAGCCCGCATCGTCGCCCGACTCGAAGTCCATCACCAGGTTGCCGGGCACGCTGTCATGCACCAGCGCTGCGCCCGGTTTCACCGCGTCTTCAGCGCGCACCACCGCGGGCAGATCGCGGTATTCAATGTTGAGAAGTTCCGACGCATCCTGCGCCGCGACGGCGCTCCCGGCGACCACCAGCGCGACCGCGTCACCGGCGAAGCGCACGCGCCCTTGCGCAAGCGCCGGCCGCCCGGGATGGATCAGCTCCATGCCGCCGCGACCTTTCACCGGCAGCGCGCACGGCAACGACTTGAGCGCAGCCTTGATGTCCTCGCCGGTGAATACCGCGATCACGCCCGGATGGGCCAGCGTTTGTTCCTTGCCGATGGAAACAATCTGCGCGTGAGCGCGATCGGAGCGCACGAAATGGCCGTACGCCTGCCCGGGGAGGTTCCAGTCGGAAACATACTTCCCCCGACCGGTGAGCATCCGGTCGTCTTCCAGCCTGCCTTTGAGCATTTAGACCTTCGAGTTGGCGATGAGGATGCTGCAGGGCGCGTAGTCGAGCAGCGATGCTCCGACCGAGCCTTTCCACCAGCGCGCCGCGAAAGAGGTGTTCTGGTTGTGGCCGACGACGATCAGGTCGACGCCCAGATTCTTGGCGAAGCGGCAGATCTCTTCCACCGGCTCGCCCACCGCGAGCTGCCCGATGGCGTTGAAGCCGCGCTCGCGCAGCGTGCGGATGCCTTCGTCGAGCACCGCCTGCGTGCGCTTCTTCTCTTCCTCGAGCAGCTCTTCGGGCACGAAGCCCTCGGTGAGGAACAGGCTCGGCGGCATGCTCGCCACGGCGAGCAGATGGGTCTCCGCGCCGAGGAAGCCGGCGAGGTCGGCGCATTCCAGCAGAGCGCGCTTGCCCTCCTGGGAGCCGTTGTACGCCAGCAGAATTTTCCGGTACTTCATGGGCGCTCTCCCATTCTGGCTAGTCCCTATTTAGCAAGCAGCCCGACGCGCTCTATGGTCGCACGTTCCGCGGCGAACGTCTCGGCGGCCCAGCGCGCATAGTCCTCGCTCGACTTGTACCAGTAGACCTGGTCGAGCTGGGCCAGCGTCTTCAGGTGCTCGGGATCGTCGAGCGCCCGCTTGAGCGCGTCGTGCAGCGTACGCACGACCTTCGGGTCCATCCCCTTCGGGCCGACGATGCCATAGGGCGAATACGAAACGATGTCGAGGCCGAGCTCCTTCGCCGTCGGCGCATCCCATTTGGTGCGCTTGTCGCCGAACGTCACCAGCAGGCGGAACTGCCCGGCGTCCACTTGGCGGCCCCAGCCCGTCGATTCCGATTGCGCCATGACGTGCCCGCCGAGGAGCGCCTGCATGCCCTCGGCCGCTCCCTTGAACGGCACATGGAGGAATTGGACACCCGCCTTCATCGCCACTTCTTCCATCAGCAGATGCGGCGAGGTGCCGGTCCCGGGGTGCGCGTACGAAAGCTTGCCGGGATTGGCGCGCGCATAGTCGATCAGCTCGCGAAAGCCCTTGAATGGCGAATCCGCGCGCACCACCACGCCGAAGGTGTAACCGGTGATCCCTATTACGTAGCTGAAGTCCTTGAGCGGCTCCCAGTCGACCGCGCGCTGGTGCGGCAGGCGATAGGCGGTGATCGGGAGCTGCGAGAGCGTGTAGCCGTCGGGCCTGGCGAGGCGCGCCATCTGCGCCGGCCCGATCATGCCGCCGCCGCCGGGCTTGTTCTCGATGATGATCGGCTGGCCGAGATATTTCTGCGCGATCTCGGCGAATTTGCGCAGGTGCACGTCGGTCGTGCCGCCCGGCGGCCACGGACAGATCAGCGTAATGGGCTTTGCAGGAAAGGACTGCGCCCATACGGGCGCAATGAGCGCCGCGAGCGCGATCGTCGCGAGAGTTCGTGCTGTGCGCATCCTCCTCCTCCGCGGCGGATTATAGGGCTCCGGCCGCTACAATATCGGCCCCTTCATGCTTGATGTTTCCCGCAGCGATTTCACGGCGGCGGTCGCCGGCGCCGGCACCATGGGGCGCGGCATCGCTCAGGTCCTCGCCCAGTCCGGCGCGCGCACGCTGCTCTACGACGCGCAGCCCGGTGCAGCGCAGCGCGCCATCGACTCGATCTCGCAGGCGCTCGCCAGGCTCGCAGAGAAGGGCCGCGTCAAGGATCCGCACGCGATCGTGAAGCGCATCGAAGTGGTACCGGGGATGCAGGCGCTCGCGCCCTGCCACCTGGTGGTCGAGGCGATCGTCGAGGACCTCACGGCGAAGCGCCTGCTTTTCTCCGAGCTCGAGGACATCGTGAGCGAGGACTGCATCCTCGCGAGCAACACCTCGTCGCTTTCGGTCACTGCAATGGCTGCCGCGTGCAAGAAACCGGGGCGCGTCGCCGGCTATCACTTCTTCAACCCGGTGCCGGTGATGAAGATCGTCGAAGTGGTCGACGGCGTGCTCACCGAGCCCTGGGTCACCGACGCGCTGACCGCGCTCGCCAAGCGTTTCGGCCACGCGCCGGTGCGCTGCAAGGACACGCCGGGCTTCGTCGTGAACCACGCCGGACGCGCGTATGTGCCCGAAGCGCTGCGCGTGCTCTCGGAAGGCGTCGCCGACTTCGCGACCATCGATCGCATCCTGGTCGAGGCAGCGGGTTTCCGGCTCGGACCCTTTGGTCTCATGGATCTCGTCGGCCTGGACGTCGCGCATGCGGTGATGAAGTCGATGTACCAGCAGTACTTCGAGGAGCCGAAGTACAGGCCCTCCTTCCTCGCCGAGCCGCGCGTCGCCGCCGGATTGCACGGCCGCAAGACCAAGCGCGGCTGGTACGAGTACACCCCCGACATGCATGTGCCGCCCGAGGCTCCGGCGCCGAAGGCGAAGCCGGCTGCCGTGTGGGCGGTGCCCGAGCTCAAAGAGCTGCTCAGCGGTGCTCGCTTCGTCGACAAAACGAGCGCCGAAGTGTGCTTGGTCGCGCCGCTCGGACTCGATGCGACCGCGGCGGCGCTCGAGCACGGACTCGACCCAGCGCGCACCGTGGCGGTGGATCCGCTGTTCGGCTTCGGCAAGCGGCGCACGCTGATGGTCAATCCTTTGACCACTAGAACTGCCAGGGACGCCGCCCACGCCCTGCTCGCCTCGGACGGCATTCCGGTCTCGGTGATCAACGATTCGCCCGGCTTCGTCGCGCAGCGCGTCGTCGCGCACATCGTGAATGTCGGCTGCGACATCGTGCAGATGCGCATCGCCACGCCCGAGGATCTCGATCGCGCGGTGATGCTCGGCCTCGGCTACCCGAAAGGCCCGCTCGCCATGGGCGACGCCGTGGGTGCCAAGAAAATCC
>Ga0209647_1002142_pt1 | contig 16055 bp, 34 predicted proteins | sample GraSoi_2013_60cm_FD_185827 | JGI IMG/M metagenome (GOLD analysis project Ga0209647, IMG submission 185827) | Grasslands soil microbial communities from the Angelo Coastal Reserve, California, USA - Sample 9_17_2013_60cm (SPAdes) (version 2) | ecosystem: Environmental > Terrestrial > Soil >...
ACCCTAATAGATGGACGGCACAAACCAATAATTCAAATATCTCAGTCGGTATCGGAAATGCCACGGCAATACGCTTCCAATCTCTTTTAGGTTCTGCGACTGATCAGGCACAAGTAGACGCTTGCACTATAAATTGGGTGAGTGGAAGTCCAGCTCCTAATGTCTTTGGAATGTACGACCCGCAGAATAATTCCGCATATTGGGCGTTCTCGGTTAATCAATCTACCTATAATACTAGGGTCTTAAAGTACGACATGAACCTAGATGCACTATATCCTTTTGGACTTTACGCCAACTCCATGCTGTTTTATAACAACAGTATATTTTTTGGAGGCTCGAACGGGGGCTATTGGAACGAACTGGGCATGACAGATAATGATAACGGACAAGCGATAAACGCTTTCTTTAAGACTAAGGATTTCAACTGTCGTGAACCCTTTAATGAAGCCATTTGGCAGAATTTTTCTTTTGTGACTAAAAACGAGCCTTCGGGCAGTTTGACCAATACCTGGACACTTGATCGAGGGACTACAGGTAACTATTCCGTCTCGATATCTACCACTTCGACTATACCCTATGTCAGAAGCAATAAGTTGTTGCCCTTAGACAGTCCGGCCACCTATGCTAATTTCAATATAGGTAACAATGCCGCAAACCAGCCGTTTGAGATCATGGGATTTCAAATAGGCTGTTACTCAAAACCTTGGAGACCGCTCACGCCTTAAATGGAGAACTTAAATGCCAGATAATACAAATGTAATAAATCAAATATATCAACAGTATCTAGGCAGACAGCCTACTAATTACGAACTTCAAGGTTTTAATCAAGCGATGCAAAATAACATCCTAGACCCTATAGGTCTGATGCAGTTCGTTCAATCCACTTCCGAATACCAACAGAAAGTGGCTCCACAGAACGCCCAGGATTTCGCCGGACAGTTACAAGGGCTTCAACAAAAGTCAACAGATCAGACCCTAAAACAAGGCTATGACCAAGCCGTAGGACGTTACGCTCAAATGGGTAGGCCTGACTCTACCGGATTGGCGTCTAGCTTCGCGCAAGTGGCTGGACAAGCGGCAGCCAATAACTCCAACCAGACAGCCCAACAGGTAGGCGGTTACCTGGGTGGAGCCTATGGAGGTTTAACTAATCTTCAGCAGAATTACGGGAATATGTATAACCAAGGGTATTCAAATTATCAAAATTATATAAACAATAGCAACTTAATGAATCAACAAGCACAGATTGACTACAATAAAATATATGCTTCGAGCCAAAGTAGTATGGGTGGTAATCAGAGAGGCCTATTAAACATGCGGCAATATTCTGGATACTCAAATTTATTTCCAAGCATGATTGGCTCTTTATGGGGTGGTGGTGGATATGGAGGAGGAGGAGGAGGAATATCTAGAGGCTCTAGCTCTAATTGATAGTGAGGATATAAAATGTCTATTGGATTAGATGAAGTAATAGATGCGATAGTAACCGGAGGTTATCGTACTAGGGAAAGAAAGAGATCAGAACAGAGGGAAATACAAAATGATATTGTAAATAGATTAGTTGAACAACAACGGCTCAATATACCCCAGGGAAGCTCCTTACAAGAGATGGGGCGTGGAATGGATTTGCGTGGGGCAGGAATCCAACCTCAGACGTCAGGTCCGCAACTTCCTCAACCTAACCAAGCTGTATCTCAATTCGCTCCAAACGGGCCACAAATGCCCCAGGGTAGCGTTTTCCCTCAAATGGGGGTCGGAGGCCAAGGACCCACGCAACTACCTTTAAATCAAGGCCAGGACCCTAGAAACACGCAGGCAATTAATCATTTCGATCTTTGGCAGCAGCAGAACCAACAAAGACAGGCTCTGGGGGATCAAGTACAACAGGTGCAACTATCTAATGCACAAATGGAGCCACAACTAAAACAGTCTGAAATAGGTAGAAATCAAGCAGAATCGAGATTGGCCGATTCGAGAGCTAGGTCATTAAGTAGTATAGATCCAGATACTGGACAACCTATTATAACCCCTAAGCAAAGACAGCAAGATGAGAAGTCCTTATCTCAGCTTACCAGACAAATAGACCCGTATATAGCTATGCGCGGCACGTTAATAGGAACTTCTGCGCAAGGCAACGCGAGAGCCAATAGAGCCTTAAAGATAACTAATGATTCAAAGGCCACTCCTCAACAACTATCTGCGGCTATTGTGGATTTGGCAGGTATAATGGCTAACGGAACGCCACATGATTTAGCTATGCGTCAGCAGAATTATGGAACTCTTTATACTGATATAGCCAATATGAAGACTTACCTTGAAAGTAAGCCACAAGCCGCAAACCAGCCTGAAGTACAGCAAAATATACGTCAAATGATTAAGGATATAGTTTCCGTTGATAATGATGTAATTACAAATAACATAGGCATAGTAGAATCCATGAATTCAGACCTAGTGGGAAGAAATAGAAAATCCTGGGATAGTGCGGTATCTAAGATAAAGAAATCACTTATTGGCGGCGGGGAGTCATCTGTTTCACAATCACATCCGCAAGATTCTCAAGCAGTAGCCTGGGCTAAAGCAAATCCTAGAGACCCAAGAGCAGCAAAAATATTACAGCTAAATGGACAATAATTTCGATCCAGACGCTTACCTATCTGAAAAAAGCTCCAGCGGTGGGTTTAATCCAGATTCGTATTTAGCTGAAAAGCAGGGTTCTCCTAAAGCTAAAGGATTCATGCAGGGATTAACTACTAATCTACCAACAGAAGGAATTGGAGCTACTATAGGACGTTCTGCACCAGCAACTATTGGAGGCATGATCGGAGCAACGGCTGGGGCTGGATGGGCTTCAGTGCCTGGTGCTGCGGCAGGTGGAGCGGCTGGTGAAGGCGTAAGACAGGCTTTAGTATCTGCATCCGATCCCTCACAACAAAGAAATTTAGGAGATGTAACTGGTGATGTTGTTATGCAGGGAGCAGGACAAGGACTATCCCAAGCTACTGGTGTAGGTATCGGCAAATTAGCAACTAGAGCCATTCCGGTCGTAGCAAAGGGTTTGCAGGCCATTAACGCTACGCCTTCAAAATACGGAGAGGCACTTTTAGAAGCTGGAGCATCTGGAATAGCTAGAGGAAAAAAACTTGCAGGCAATTTGATAGATAAATCTTACCAAGCTTTTGAAAACTATACTGGCATGACAGGTTTACGTCCGTTATTGACCCAAGGAGCAAAATATTTAGATGGAAAAATTGTCCCAGCGTCATCAGAGGGTGGAGTTAGTTTAGCTAAAGCTGGTTCTGATTTTGTCCAAGACGTAGCTTTAAGAGCAAGCAGCGGAGAATCTGTTGATCAACAGACTTTATATGCAGCTTCTCAGATGGCTAATAATTTAAGAACTACAAACCCTTTCGCACCTGAATCTGAGAAATTAATGGCAGGTTCTATGACTAAATGGAAAGGTATGATAGAAGATGCTCTTGAGAAAAAACTTCCAGAATATTCTAATTTAAGAGCAGATAGGTTTTCTGCTGCTGCCGGAGAAAGGGCTTCTAGTTTTTTTCCATTAAATAAAGACACTAGCGTAAATGCTCTGAGAAGTTATGGAGCTATGCAAGCGGGGCTAGGTTCGGCAGGAGCCATACTCGGAGCAGGACGAGAAAGAAGCCTAAGCGGTGCCGAGAAAGGAGCTGCAATAGGGGTTGGTATCGGAGCTCTAGCGACCTCTCCTAAGATTGCTTTTGGTGCAATACAGGGGGGGTCAAGGCTATTACAAAGTGGAATACCACAAGCGACAGCAGGCTCCATGATTTCCGCGATGACTAGCAGATTGCAAGAACTCTACGAAAGGAATAAAAATGGTGCAAATCCTTAATCTTCTGGGATTGATCGCTTCCGTGTCTTTTGGTCAATTATCGGTTACTACTCCAACTGATCAGCCAAATCAAACAAGCCAGGACAGTCAGGGGGCTAAGACCACTACAGAGCAATTCCATCCTACCCAGGAATTTTATAATGCAAATCAACAGAAACTCATATTAGGTCTTGAAAAAGGAAGGGCTACTATTACGGGATTTCCTACTTTTCAGCAAGGATTTGCCTGCACTAATACTTCCGGTAATTGCATTAAATTTAATGACGGGACTACTCTAAATACTGTTCCTACTGGCCCAGCATTAGTCTCAACTCAGACATGGAGCGGGATAAACTCTTTTCAAGGCGGTACTAAATTCGGGATTGATTCAGTAGGAAGTCCTGCAGATTCCAGTCCAATAACATTTAAGGCATTCTTTGTAGACGGAGTTACCCAATCTAGCGGCTGCGTTGTGGCAGTAAATATGAACAGTGTTAATGCAAATGGCTATGCACAAGCAACTTCTTCAACCACCGTTGGAGCCGGTAGGGCTTCGGTCTTAGTTACGCCAAGTTGCGTGCCCCTTACTTGGTGCGATTTTGCTTTAACTGGGGTATTTCACGCTCAGAGCCAAGGGGGGCAGTCTTCAAATGCCGCATTCCAAGTTTCGGCCACAAGATGCAAACTCAGAACAGATGCTTCCGATGCCGGTCCGGCGGGGGGCACGACAATCAGCGGTTTAGACGCTTCAAACTGGCAATGGGTAATAATGAAATGAGCAGATTGGCTAAGATATTATTTGTGGTTATAGGCGCATGGTTGATGTCTCTCAATCCTAAAACTGCAATTAAAGTCGATCCGTGTCAATCGGATTCGTATAGAACATTCATAGAGTGTCCAGGAGTCAAAAATGAGGAAATGGTTAATCGTTGGGTTGCTTCTGTCAGCCGTTAACGTTAATGCTCAATCGTTGGACTTGGGAGGTATCGGTCAGACTATCTCAGATATCGCCTTAAGCGCAAGAGGCGGCACGGGGGTGGACTTAAAAGGACGAGTAGACGGACTTGTGTTTGTTCCTTTCCCGGCTCTTCATTCAGCGGACGGTCTGACAGAATACGGATGTCTTGGAGTGGGTGCTGATATCAGCGATGGTATATCTGGAACTAAAGTACATGGCGCGCCTTTGATTTTGCCTATGATCAATCCCATTGCCGTCATAGGCTATTTATTTAAAGGAGCTTGGCCACAGGCGCACTTGAACTTCTTTAAGACCCAGGTGGAAGCCGGTATAGGGGTCAAGCCCTTGCCTGTGACAGGTTCTCACGGTAAATTTGTAATAGGAAATCAGGTCGAAGCGGCGGCTACGTTTAAATTTGGAAAATGAAACGTCCTTGGGGATCGTACCGTGTGATTTATAAGAGCAAACATTGCGTGGTTAAAGAGATAGTTGTAAATCCAAAGAGCAGGACTTCCTTGCAGTCTCATTGCCATAGAATCGAGCTGTGGTCTTTTGTTTCCGGCCATGGACAGGCTATCATAGGCGAAACTACGATCAATGTTTATGCAGGGATATTATTAGAAGTAAAAAAGTCAGAGTTACACCGATTAGTAAATATAAGTTCAAAGCCGTTGAGTCTGATAGAAATACAACACGGCAGCATAGTAGAAGAAAGCGACATTAAAAGAATCGAAGACGATTATGGGAGAAAGTAATGGACGACCATCCTTTGTTCCCTTTGATAGCCGATATAAAACAAGATATCGGAAGGGTAATACAGGGCCAAATGAGCCTTGCGAGCTATATCAAAGATGTATCTGACAATCAAAAGGAACAGGACAAGAAGCACGATGATCATGTTAAAGAAGAACTAGCCCACGGAATGAGTTCTATGGTTAAAACCGTTAAATGGACCGGAGGGGTAATAACTTTTGCTATTGGAATATTCGAGTTCTTAGTACATAAAAAATAATGATAGATAGAAAAACACTATTAGCTTCAGCAGTATCTCAATGGGGAAGTCCTTATTTATTCGGTTCTAAGTGGCCTTTAAATAATGAAAATCCATCCGGTCCTGTGGATTGCTCTGGTTTTGTGAGATGGGTTTATTCAAGGATAGGTATAACAATACCCGATGGCTCTACCAATCAACATGCTGAATCCACGCAAGAGACGTTCGCCCTTCCAGGCGACCTTGTTTTTCTGCATACCCCTCTTGGAATAAACGACGAGCATCATGTGGGTATGATATATGACGCTTATTTCGTAATAGAAGCAAGAGGTGTTATTAAAAACGGACAGGAAATAGGAGCGGTCATGCTGAGACCTAGAAGCGAATGGGAGGCAAGGCCTGATTATGTCGGTGTATTTAGGCCTAAAGCCGTGATACAAATAGAAGGTGTTTAAGGAGGAATAATGTCAGAAGGATTGTCATACTTAACGTCTCATTTGGCGCAGAACCAGCAGTTTATTTACGGTGCAATACTAGGAGCCATACTTTCAAATCCAGGGACTTGCGCTATCGTGCTATTTAACTTATTCATTAAGATTCCAGGTATTGGTCTGTGGATAGCTTCTCATCCAGATCAGGCTAAGGGATGGGCCGATGAATTTGATAAGTCCATAGATCAACAGATTGATAAATATTCCTCTAAGTCGGAGCCTCCTAAAGCGTGAGGATTTTATGGATTAGTTTATATGGGGAGTCTTCTGCTATTGCCTTAAGGGCAAAGCTCGAAGGGAATGACGTTCGCTTATTTATAAAGGATTCTCACTACCGGGAAGATATCTACGAAGGTCTGATAGAAAAAGTAGACGATTGGAAACTATCCGTAAGCTGGTGTGATTTTATTGTTTTCGATTCCAACCCACTAGACGACATCTGGGAGCAGGTAAAAGGCATCAAGCCCTGCTTCGGCGGTTCCTCGTTCGCGGAGACATTGGAACACGATAGGGAATTCGCGCACAAGTTAATGAAGAAGCTTGGCATTAATTCACCTGAATCCAAGACTTTTAACAAGATACCCGAAGTAATGAAACACTTAAAAGAACATCAAGTACCGCATGTATTAAAGCCATTCGGACCTAAGATTGAGAGCCATCACGTAGTTATAGGACAGTATCATGATAATTCGGACGCCATAGGGCTCCTTGAGCGATTTGAGTCCGAGAAAGTACCGTTTGAAGGCATCGAGGTAGAAGAAAAAATTGACGGCATAGAAGTAGGTTATTCTTGCTGGTTTAACGGAAATGATTGGGTCTATCCCATCAATGTCAATTTTCAGCATAAACAATTTGCGGCAGGAGATGATGGTAACGGATTAGGTTTCTTGACAGGTGAGATGGGCTCTTTAATGAAGTATACCGAGGATCAGGAAAACAAGTATTTCAAGGAAACTCTAGATAAGATTAAGCCTCTTTTAAAAGCCAACGATTACCGTGGTCAGATAGATGTAGGCTTGATCGTTGATTATGACGGCAAGCCCTATGCTCTTGAATATACGCCTAGAAACGGAACACCTTCACAATTTATAGAGTATCATTTGCAGAAGATGGATATAGCCGATCTTTATTACGGCGTGGCTAAGGGGACGATAAGAAGAAACGAGGTATCAGACGATTGGGCTATTGGGGTAGTAGTAGTGACCCCCGGATTTCCAGATCATAACATGGTCAAGAAAAAATCGGCAGGAACGCGTATATTTGGAATTAATAAAGACAATGCCTCTCATGTACACTTATATGAGGCTATGAAGAAAGATAATAAATTAGTCACCACTCAAGGGATAGGCTACCCGATGTGTGTCTGTAACGCTGCGTCGTCTGTAAGTGAAGCTATACAGGGGGTCTATAATCTTCTAGATAAAAGACGCGGGATTTATACTCCGAATTCTTGGTATCGCCCAGATATAGGTCAAAGAGTATTAGATCAATTACCCATGATCAATAGTCTTGGGATTATGTAGATTTGTTTTATGACACTCTCCGGTATTTAATTAGTCATCCTCTGGATTGCCTTCCTCATTAATCTCATGAATCTGCCAGTAAAGAATGGCGACAAAAATGAGGACTGAAAGAGCTAGCGTGATCAAAATATATCTCATGGCTTCTTATTCCACCACTCGGAGGCTTTCCACCAAGCCCCTAAAATACCGCTGATGACTTTAGCGATTATTTTCATGGCTGATTAGCCAAAGCATTGCCTATAAATCTAGCCGTATCTTCATCCCAAGCAGCGGCGATAACTTTGTCGTCTGCCATGATTACATGGGTTGGAATTTTAGTGCCATATTCAGGTGGATCTAGTTGAAGAACTATTTTTATTTTCACGCCTTCCCCCTAGCTCATTTAGAAACTATATAATAATCATGTTTTTCCATCTTAAAAAATCCAAGTTTTTTAGAACAAGCAAAATCGTATTCTCTTTTTCCATTCATTGGATTAAAAGTATCAAGAAATACTTTTTTAAGAGGACGACCACATACAGAACAAAATCTCTCGCCATTATAATGCGGTGGTTGAGTTGGCAAATTTACACCCTCGCCTTTTGAAGGCGGTCCAGAGCAACGCACAATCTACACTCACAAGTGGTGCTATGTTTATTGAATGCATAAACAGCGGCCTCTGAGATTACCGCCAGCTCCGCCGCGCGTATTTCTTCGGCAACTATATATCTAGATTGATTGATTCTGTGTTCACATCGACAAGAACCATCAAGTCTTCTATAAACTTCGCATTCCTGATCGTGTTCACTCATATCTCTACTTGCGTATTTCTGATGGGTTGGTCATCTACCAGGTCTCCATATAATTCTAGCTTGAGTGGGCAAAATTTTTCCGTTGAACATTTTCGAATACCCAATGGCTTCTTTATACGGCATCGGCTCACTAAACCGCCCATCTTCGTAAAGAACCCTGAATCCCCTGCCAAGTAGGCGATGCCAAAAATATCTCATCTCTTTTATCCTTTCATTGCGGCGTAATATTTCCTTGAATTAAATCTTCTACATATTTTGCAATTGCGTCTTCCAGTAGGTGTCAAATAAGTATTCTCTTTAGAAAATTAATGTCCATTATTACAATGATGTTTGCTAGCATTGACAGCAGCCAAGCCACGACTTCTTAAAATATTTTCTTTTAAAGTTACTATTTCCAAATGCTTTGGATTAACGCAAGCCCTGACCCGACACAGATGATCTACTGTAAGTCCTTTGGGTATAGGTACCCCATTTGATTGTGAAATGGAATATCTTTGGGCTGAATTACCATCAAAACAACCGTATCCTTGCCAATTCTTAGCTCCATTCCATAGCCAGCAAGTCGGAGTCTTTTCTACTTTTGACCAAAAACGTTCATTTTGGCTTGGCATGACTATTCTCCTTAGACTGAAACCCGCTACAATTAGACACATAAGAACCATGCGGATGCTGCGCGAAATGAACTCCATACATCTTTCCGCAAATACATAACTGCTTTGAAATAGGCAGGGCTTTGCAATTACAATAACTCATGGCTTTGGCTCCTTGTCCAGCTTGGGGACCTCTGGCGGGATGGAGGCAATAGCTTTTTCAATTTTAATAATAATTGAATCTACATAAGGCGTTCTCTGGTAGCCATTTAACGCAGCTAGGGCCTCTTCCAACACCTCCCGGCAAAGAGCGAGGGAGGAGTCTAAATCTCTTGCTATTTTTTGAGACTGCAAGGCAATATCGCTATAAAATTCGTTCTGATTGAAAAGCTCCTTGTTGCGGGCTTCGAGGGATTGGGATTCCAACTTGAACTTCAGTTCCGCTATCTGCTTCCAGGCGTTCTCTACGACTTCCTTAAGCGATTCAAAGTCGGTATGCCAGTTATGTTTAATGGCTTCGTCGCGCTCTTGCTCGACTTTATTTACTTTCTCCCAACCCCTTCTAGCCGAATCTTGGAGCAATTCTATCTGAGCTACATTCAACCGGATCGTCTCAGTCTGGGATAGGTAGGCTCTACCCAAAATTCCCAATGCCCATTCATCCTCATGGAACTGAATATTGCCATCGACATCTACATGTCCCGCTTCGCCAGCTTCTTGCAACGCCCTCTCGATCTCTTGTTCGGTCATAGTTTACGGGCCTCTAGCATCGCGTCGGCGTATTCATAAGACTGCCTGCATGCTTCCTCCGCAAATGTTTTCCCTGATTCATGCCATCTATTAATCAACCCTATCAACGCCTGCCCTGCAAAATAATCTCTGAGTTTAAGTTCCACTGCTAACTGGATTTCCTGCTGCTTTTCTTCTGGCTCTATAATATCTTTGGAGCGAATTATATTTTTCACGATTGCCCTCCTGCCATTTTTTAACCGAGCTATTACTACAGGTCTTACACCAACTCTTGCTTTTAAGCAATCCCGATCTACCACTATCTAATGAGAAATTTGATCTATCCAGGAATTGTCCGCATTTAGGACAAAACTTTTTATCTGGACCTTTTTGGCGATATAAATCTCCAGGAGCATAATGATGCCTAGTATTACAAGAACGACACACTAATCCAAGAGTTCCATCCCGATAATGTTGCAATGTGATAACAGTATCTTGTCCATCTACCGATAACCAATTCATATGACGATAGCAGTCTTGACAGACCAATCCAGTTGATACCATTCGTTCAAGTTCTTCTATGGCAGGAACTTTTTTATCGCGTCTTTTTGCAAGAACTCTCATTTGACCAAAACGATAATGCTTTGGGCATAAATATTGATGACCCTGCTTATGTGTAGCAATATACTTACAAGTGGTCTTTCCACATATTCTATCAGTAGGAAACGCCGGACCACTGTTATCTTTCATATCACTCCTTGCCTGAAATATGGGCGGACCCGCCGCCCCGGTCCTACGCTTTAAGCCTGCGCTGGCTCTGAAGTCGCGGGTTTGGAGCCCGCTTCAGATTCGTCTATCACGTCCCACCTTCCAGATTCTATGGCATCCAATCTATCTTGATGCTTCTTTACCGCCGCCTCTGCTTTGGCTAAGTCCTTTTTTAGCTTGGTTACCGTGCCAGCCGCTTCACTCCTAAGCCCTATAATGCTGGCTATCTTATTACGTAGCTTAGACTTTCGGTCTTCAAGCAAGGACTCGACTGTTTTCTGCAATTCCGCTTTTAATTCTACGCCTTCAATTTTCTCCATTTTTACTCCTTGTCTATAGGTTTAGTTAACTATTCCTGTAAAATAATACATGGGCCAGTAGCTTCGACAAGTTTATGCGTAACTGAATCTTGCCAATACCAACCATCTGATTTTTGTTCATTACTGATATTCCCGTTGCTTTCACCCTCATAAATAACTCGATCACCAGAATAGCAGGTAATTTTATGTTTAGACCCTAATGACTCTAGCTGCGCTATATCTGCATTTTTACAAGCTCCCAGAAATAACGCTGAACCTACAATTATCATTGCTTTCATTCTATACCTCCTATAGGCTTAACTGGCCGTATTTTTTCCTTTCCATTCAGAATCTTTCTCGATTGTTTTCTTAAACATTAAGTTTCCTGCTACATGGTAAATAACAATACCTTCCGGTTTCATAAAACCAGGGGAGGCTAAACTTCCTTTGGTTTTAAGCTGTCCCAGGGCTTGATCTATCAAAGCAAAGTTAAACTCACCCGTTAATATGGTAGGTATAATTGAACAGCATCTAGGCCGGACTGCATCATCCCCCCAGCGCTTTATATTGAATAAAGAGAATCTTTTTTCAGTAAGTCCATAACGTCTTTGGATACCGGCTCCCCACCATTCACCATAATGAGTTCCTATGCCTAGCTTCATAAGTTCATCTTTATTGGCATGACACCATACCGCGAAGCCAAAGTTATCCTTCTCCGGAGTAATCCATTGAGTCCGGCTTCCAACAAAAAATTTCCCATTCTCTGTTATATGTATAACTCCGTTTGTGCCGTCTATCTTTTCGGTGATCACGCACTCGCGGCTTAATCTTGGTATTTTATGAAATTCTACAAAAGTCAATTCTTCCATCCCAACTCCTTAACGCTCTACTCTTCTATGCAGATTATCCATATCCTCCAACGTATAAAAATTAATCGCCCTCCCATTGATAATATGTTTTTCAGGCACAACTCCTGCGCCTTTGGAAATATAAGATAAAGCAGTCCTAGAGACTTTAAGCAGCTTCATGGCTTGGGAAGTACTAAATAACTCTTTCATGGTCATATGGTAACATATGCGTGGTCATATGTCAAGCATGTCACTCGTCTAAATACGCATTGGCGGCTAATCTTTCCTTCCTGATCAATCCATGCGATTGCACGATAGGATCACTAGAAGGTATGCTTTTATTCTTTTTGGCTTCATAGTAGGCTCCGAAACCGTGAGGACCTCTTTTCATAGACCAAGAATCCCAACAGAATCGACCTTCATAATACGTGATCGTAAGACACTTAGAGCAATACCAGACTGAGCCAAGCTTTGTACGACCAGCGTAGAGAGGAGCTTTACCTAGTTCAGTCCTATGACAGATGGAGATCATTTTAAATTTGGATTACTAGCAATATTTATTGCCAGTTCTTTAATGGCTTTCTTCATCTGAGATACAACCCACTTAAAAAGTATTTTCTTATTTCTTTGGATACTTTTAGGGATAAGTATTTTAACCGCATAATACTCAAAATCATCTACAGGAATCGCATATTCTATAGAAGGTTTAAATTTTTCCGTAAGAACTTGGAGAATGGTTATTTCTTTATCCATAAATATCTCAACTTTTACCAGGATATCTAAGACACACTACCGCTTTATGTTTCCAACAACGCTTATAGCGTCTAACTTAGAATTTATGTTTAAGCAACCATTCTTGACGGCGTGCCGCAATCAATGATTTATTTTGTTTTGTATTTTTAAGTCCGTATCTTTCTTTATCTTTCCAATAGTCTTTAAAAGAAACTTGTTTGTGATTTCTTAATTTATCCGTCTTGGTGGCTTTATTCAACATATTTTCTTAATTGGGGCCCCTAGTGGGCTTTAAGGTTGTATCCAGTCCGGGCCTACCACTCCTTGCCGTAATCCGTTAGCCTAATTACGGTTAAGCACACTAACTAACTTACTACTTGGAGTTGAAATCTCAACCTCAAAGTCCCGCATACCAGTTCCCCCTGTCTCATCTTTGCGGGCGAAATCGGATAATTCATTTGATTGTAAAAAGTCAGGATAAAAAAATATCAGGTCACAGGGGGCCAACGAGAACAAGATATTCCCGAATCCCTGCAACCTGATATTTTCCCTGCACTCGTTGGCCATGAGTTCATTATATTAATTTATTGAAAGCTGTCAAGTGTTATCTAGTCACCATAATAATTATTCAATTGCTCCGATCTCTTTTGAGCGTAAATATAGATTATGGCTAGTTGGCTCCAGGTTATTGGTTGATAAATCTTTATCATATTATTGATTTGACGTATAAGCTGCTTGGGAGTTTTTATGCTAGTCATCTAAATAGCCCAAAATTATTCTAGGAATTTCTTGTCCGTTTACCCATGCTATTTTACAAACAACGCATGAATTTATTCCTTTGGGATGTACGTCTATTCTTGTGTGAGCGCAATAAATTTTACGCATTTAGCTTCTCCTCTAATTCCCAGTCCTTAATCGGGATAGGGGTGTGATAGGATACTGATAACCAATCCCATTGCTTAGCCCCGAATTTTTCTTTATACCAATCAATGACTCTGGAAACAAAATCAGCGTCTTGCTCATAACGAATATTACAAGAGGCGCAAGACCAGAAACAATTTTCAGGCAACCACCTGGTGCTATAACTCTTCCTAGATAGAATATGAAAGCATTGAGTGGCTGTTTGTACACGTGAGAATCTAAGATAACAGAATTGGCATAGCTCGTTAGTATGGGTATATAGATGTCGTTTCCTGGCGTCAGAGGAAGCTTTCTGATCCAGTAGACGTACTAAAGTCTTACGACTTCTTTTCTTCATGGTTTCCTACGGCATCCGCAAAATATAGGAGTCCTAAATAAACCAGCATTGCCTTGCAAATATAAACATCTGATTATTTGTTTATAACTAGCCGATCCTTCATCGTATATATCAGAAAGACGATGGAAGCCTACCCCGTGTTCACAATCAGGGCAATTCATGCGATTTTAGAGCCATAGGTCTCATTCTCTCTTAAAAAAATATCGGCCTCGAAGACGGCATCTTTTGATCCGGCTAAGGCCGCAGCTTTCATAGCCTGATCTTCTGAGAGACTAAGCGTTATCTTAGCCCCGCCATGTTTGGTGATCCTAAAAGCGTCTACGATGAAAATAAGATTAGCGGCTAGTTCCTTCATTCTATCTCCTTGAAGCTAAGTCCTGGTGACTTCGGGTAGTTGCCCATCTTAGAGTTATAGGCGTCCCATAATTCCTTTTTAGTGACCACCATTCCTGGCGGCTCCCCATTAGGGTTAAGCCTATGGGCTTTGTTAAAGGCGAAGACCCATTCAATATCAATCTTGTCTTTTGCCTCATATTGAATTCCACAGGATGAGCATTTCAAAACGGAATCTCCTCCCCTAAATTCTCACCGGCTAGACCCATTGAGTGGATGTCTTTAGCTTTTGGACTAAAGGAATTGTATAGCATCTCTGAGGCCGAAAATTCTTCCGGCGTGCAATCAGCGACTTCCTCTACATCAAAGACATACCATGACTGGCGTTTGTTATGGGCTTCGACGGCTTTTAGTTTGTACTTCCTGGCGAAGCTATCTACGCCTGCCATAGAAATGAAAGTAGCAAGCTTTTTTCCGGCAGCATAAGAGGACTTGGAGAAAGGAATAATCATTGCCTTTGAACCAAAAAGACTGATAAATGACATGACTGTAATGGCATCAGCCCTTCCTAAATCATCAGCGAAGTATTTTCTATCTTGTCCCGGGTAATCAAAGACTCGTTCATCATAGATCATGTTGTCCGGGTCTTCCGCATCTTTATGATAAAGGTCCCAATATTTTGAGTAAAGCACCGGAATGAATTCAGTTGTCGCAAGCTCCTGTTGGGTCAAAGAGTTAACGAATGTACCGGCCTTTGCTTTTCCTGATTTCACGAACTTTGATCCAGATTGCATCAGCAAAACTCTGGGCAACAACAAGTCCTCGCTTAACAACGATTCGATACCCCTAATTTGCTTACGCGCTTTCGCCATTGCTTTTTCCATTTTATTCTCCTTTTTTATTTTTTTCTCTATTTAAGACATACTGCGCATGGTCCATGACCTCAAGGTCTATTTGCGAGTCCCTTTGCGGCATTAAAAGCCTCACCCATAAGCCCATTATGCTCATCATCTGTCAATTTTGATTCATTTTTAATAACTTTAATGCTATCTACCTTCCAGAACTTGCCGTTCTTACTGATTTCGGCCTCTAATTTTTCTTGATCCAATACGTGTTGAGCGTAATCGATTATCTCAAGATCGATTTGTGCGTCTCTATTCTGCCTAAATTGCATATCACCTATATCTTCTTGGTTGATCTGAGTCAACAGAAAATTCTCGGTCCTAGTCTTTGGCTTCATTTAATTCCTCTAATTCCTCGCGTTGTGACTTTGACAGAAAACTCATGGCTTCATCTCTGGCCGCATCTCTCTCGCGCTCATCGCAGTAACAAGGTCCATTAGGATAGAAACAGCCTAGTAAGTGTCGTTTCTCCATCTTTCTACTTCCATGTTCCAGTATAAATCCGGCATATCCCCGAATTGTTCTATCATAAGACACCCTTGGCAATTGTAATGATAGAGACATCTTAATTCTTCCAGGAGGTCAATTCTACACCCGCACTCAGCTTGCAATAGTGTCATTTATTTTTTCGCCCAAATGTATCGCTGCCAACATCTTAGCTCTTATTCTATCGTTGAACCATCCTCCCTTATGTCCACAATCGCACACAAAGGTCCAGAACTGTCCTAACTCTTTCATTTCAATCCTGTGTTCCATAGGTCTCCAGTTCTGCCAGTTCAATCGAAGTAATAATTTCGGCCCGCTTTAGAGACTCTAACTCATGTTTACGGCATAGGCCGTGGCTGATTCCTTCGCCAGGAGTGTCGGGACCTGTTTTAACATCGCATACGGCACAGAGATGCTTCATTTGCAAGCCTTTAGCAAGCTGATAAACTCTTTTGCGTATCGAGTATACGCCGCCTCCGCCGCCGACCACGCCGCCGCCTCCGCCG